>Ga0307510_10001550_pt1 | contig 25415 bp, 27 predicted proteins | sample 12_EM_MG_FD_207224 | JGI IMG/M metagenome (GOLD analysis project Ga0307510, IMG submission 207224) | Populus trichocarpa ectomycorrhiza microbial communities from riparian zone in the Pacific Northwest, United States - 12_EM | ecosystem: Host-associated > Plants > Roots > Unclassified | place... | reverse complement strand
AAATCGACCTAGCTTACCGAGCTTGCGGGAATTTTACTTGCAGATGGCTTGCGGCGGCTTGCGGGCAGTGGCAAGTTGGATAAGTACTCAGTAAGACACTGGCAAGTAATGTTACATTTTGCTGATGCATGCAGTGTTGGGCCCCCTACTTCAGAAACAGCACTTTCAAATCCATCCGAAGGCCTGGAATGCTGTGTTGGCAATGCCCCATTGGAAGATGTCGGTGATGCCCCATCAGAACATGTTGGTGATGCCCCATCTTCAGTTGGTCTCTCAGCACTCTCAGCTGCACCTGTGCCCTGTGAAAGAGTCTTCTCATCTAGTAAGGAGACCTGCACGCTGCGTCGCAGCCAGCTTGATCCCACTACAATCAAGATGCTCCAAGTTTTAAAACACTTATATCAGCAGGAGCAGCTCAATTTCACAGCAGGCATACTTGCAAGAGAGGAAAACTACACTATTGAAGGCCCAGTGACAGAATCAGCAATTCTTGAACTGCTGAAGGCTGGGAAAGAGTTGGAGTTGCATGAGCTTTATACCAATTGGACCATAGATTCAGACTAGTAGATAATATAGAGGGATTGCTTGCTCAATTGAACAAATGTTGTGTTGCAACATATGGCAGAATGGCTGGAACAGACAGAATAGTGAGCAGTTGGCCGTGGGACAGTTGATCATCGGACTGTCGGACCGTTGATAGAACACCTTAACAAACCCTGAAAAAGGCCTGAAATTGAAATCTGGTGGATGCTCCTGGGCCGCACCAGCCAACTTGTTCCTGACAACCTGACAATGGAGTTGACCAGTTGCAACTCTGGTGCCCGGAGTTGGCCAGAGTTCGACTCAACTCAACTCAACTCAACTCTCCAGCAACACTACTTGTGTGACCCTGTGCTGACAATTTCTCGATCTGTCAACATTCTTTTTGAGTCCCCGTTCCCGTCCCCGTTCCTTACATCGTCTCCATCGTCTCCAATATGCCGATACCAATAATTGAATGTTAATACCGGATTGTTTGTACCTCCCATCCCCAGCCACCTGTCTACTACCCCCCTCATAGCGATACCCGTCTATAACACACCGCGCGGCGTCACGGTATATCACATACTTCCTGAGGACAACGAGGCTGCCACATACTTGATCTCCTCTCTGGCACTTGGCGATTACACCATTGAATATAATGTCTCAAATCCTCTGACGTAAGTTGCCAATAACCGAAGGCGTGCACATGAAAAGAAATGTGCGCTACTGTACATTACAAATACTTGACCCCACGCCACTTGGTACTCGGAAAATGCGAAATAGAAATCATTCAGAATTCCGTGATCGTTTGCGTGTCCCTGAAAATGACGCATCGGTGCAAGGGCCGACCCGAACGTCCGCCAAGTCACCCATTCTTGATGCATCTAACTTGAGGTGTTTTCGATGCAGAAATGGACAAGGACCACCAGAGAGACCGCGCCGAGAGAAACCCATGGTCCCGTGTTGTTCAACGTTGCGACTGACGTGAGGCCTGCGGCAGTATGGGAACGTATCTCTGAGACAGGTCTAGGCGATGCCCTAATTACGTGCAACCACGGTGCAAGTATTAACGGGGGGCGATATTTAATAACCGCTTCAAGTTCAAGTTGGGACCACGAGGGCGGTAAAGAACCGTGAAGTCTGCTTGTTCGCACGAAAGACCGCAACGTGGCTGCAATATATGAATTGAGTCTGGGAATTGTGCATTCATCATCTCGGGCTCGCATCGCGAACCATGATCGTTCCGTTGGGACAACGTGACATGTAAATCCAGTTGCGAGAAATGGACCTGAGCAACGATGCACTTGCGCGTCAAAGCAGGCCCTGTCCCGAGTTGTGACAGTCAGACAGATGAAGATGGATAGCGGGATGCCGACGGATCCGACGGATTTACGGAGAACAAGTGCAAGAGAGGAGTGCGGCTGATGGCCGCGCTATGGCCTTCCACGATATCATCTGGGCAGATGTTGTTTGAATAGGACGGGGCGATATGCCGTCACACGTTTTGGGCCACGTGGTCGTGGTTTGCGCTCTTGGCTACTTGAAAGAGGATAATTCGATGACGGCAATCCGAGAAAGGCGCTGGATGACAAAGGACTTGCGACGAGGAAGACTGTGTTCGGAGGAAGGGCCCATTCCAATGGAAGCCTCATGGCAGCGCTCAGCTGGCCAATGCTTGCTTGGGATAACCTGAGACAGGTAAAACTCAGGGCAGGAAGGCGCGGTGGTGACGCCAGTCGACGAACAATATGCCCACGGCTGGATAACCTGATACAAGTCGAAGTCCAAAGGACATGTACACTTGCGAACTTGCGATCCGCGTAAAGAGCCTGTAAGCGCTCTACTGGTAGCGTGTACATTGAAGCACTGGCATGCACGAGGACCGTCGTAAATTCCACGCATCGAGATGTATAATTTTGCGGCGATTCGTCGAAGCGGGCACGATTCTAGCAGATCGGTGTTCCTGGCTGTGTGGTGACTTCCCTGATCTTCTTGCACACGAAGACGGGATACAAGCTGCTTGGCATACTTTCAGCGAAGCATGGCTGACCCAATCCTTCTCACACCAATTGTCACGGGAAGAAGTTGTGTTAGCACTTTCGGTGGTGTGAGTATCACTGAACGTGCCAGTGTGTATCAGAATAATGTTTGTATACGCCAGTACGGGAGAAAACAATGCAGCTGGTGGCATAACAATAGCGTCTCTCTGTGACAATCTGCGGTGAACCAAATGAGATGAAAACCTCACCCAAACCAATCACTGTTGGCACCGTGCGGGGAACATGAGGCGCGGTTGTAAGTGTGTTGTAACCAGGAAGAACTGCATAAGGTGAGCAGCAAGTTTCACTTGCGTGTCGCAATTGGCAGGACCGGGCCCAGTTCAGTATTCAGTAAAGCTTCTATGGTTCCTGCTGCAGGCATGCAGGCCTAAAAACTCAAACGCGTTTGTCGAAGCGACGGTCCCTTTAGACCACTCCTACCTTGAGGTCCGATGGATGCCGAGATGATATCGGAAATGTTCTTCAAACAGGCTTGATACATCATTCTCTGGGCACACTTTCCCATCCAGATGGCCGGTCTAGCACTCTCGACAATGAAATCGCAAAAGGAGATGCGTGCTTCTGGCGCTCTTCGTCGGCATCGACGTGGGTTATAAGTGTCAACATAATAAAGAATTGTATGAGTGATGTCTTACAGAGAAAAGCGAATGACTTATTATGGGCGCAACACATTATGGTCGTAGTCCGAGGGGAACAAGGTAGCCAAGCGAGACTGAAGTGAGAAACATCCGGGCAGAAGTGATGCCAGCACCAGCACACTGGTGTGACATTCATAATGAGGAGGTCATCTGTTGCAGGTGTTGTCATGCCGGGTACACCTGACAGCATCAGATGTGGGAGACAACACGGGCACTCTATGCGTGAATCTGTAACATGTCCTTTCTCCATGGAGAGAATGGGTGTACGGCTTGAAGAACGAAAGAGAACCTCGGCGAATGCGAGCGGGCAATAGCAACGGGGACGACAAGGACAAAGACAGCGGAAGTCGTGTTGTGAGTGACGACGGACCAGGAAGGGTATGTCGTCGTAGATACAGTGGATACGGTACTGCATAGTATCGTCTGTCTTAGAGGCGTGTGGGAATAACGCAGCCAACGGACAGGGTAGAACACCTAAAGACTGTGCTTGGATGATGCAACGAGGTGATCGATGAGGCATCGATCAGGTCCGACAGGTTGGGCCGATACTTGTACAGGTAACATAGTCACGGTAAAGGCACGCGCGTTCCGGAACGATCTGGGTAGTGACCCATCGAAACATGAACATGTTCTTGGAATTGGTCGGAGATTTTAGGGTCGCGTTTGCGAGAGTTCCGGAGGTAGGACACACGAAAGGAAATTCACGTCATCACTGGGATATCAGTGCCGCTCAGCACACCAAGTGAGGCGCACATGCAAAGAAAGTGTCGACGGAAATGATACAGTATCTGATGGAGTAGCGGACCAACAGAGCTGATCGGGCAAGGAGGGGACGAAAGGCTGGATGGATGGATGGGATAAGGGTGAGTTATCAAAAATAAATATTTACATGGTATGCCGAGGAACGAGTTTAAACGCGCTCTTCGCTGTCTTGGTCGGTCTCTTCCCGTTCTCCTCCTTGTTTTCTTTTGTCTCTTGTCTTTGTTCTCTGTTCTTTTGTTGCTCGTTACACGTTCTTGCTCTCTCAGATTTTGGGTTCGATCGAATCAGACAAAAAGCGCTTGTCGAAGAACAAGGGCGGTGTAATTGACTCATCAATCATCGTCTTTGTTTACAGCCTCGCCACCTCGAAAAGGTAAGTTCCAGTTCTAATAAACCCTTTCTCCACCTTCCGCAACATTTAACCCCCTCTCTCATGCTAGTAGCCATCACAACATCGCGACACACATATCCCATCCCTCCCTCTTCATTTAACATGCACCCGCGTGGCCGCTCAAGAGACGTTTCTTCCGTTGCGCTAGCTCGTCAAGCTTCCGAAGAACGACGCCGCAATAAGGCCTCTATCATGAGTTGTTATCCTCTGCCAAGTGACCCAGAGAAGCACACTCTGGGCCATTTCTACCTTTCCCCATCTTCCCTTTCGTCATCTCCCACTCTTACCCCCCTCGCTCTCACCCCGCCCGATCCCGCCCCGCTTCGTGCCCATCCCCCCGCTCGCGTTGTACACCTGGACAACTCCCACGCGCCCATAGATCCCCGCGAACCTCCGTTCAAGGCACAAATAATTAACCCGCAGCCTCCGCATTATCCCGTTCAATCCCGATTGTCATCACCTCTTTCTTCGAGTCCCTTTGTGGAGAAATCCGCTCTTCAAGTCGAGGCAGTGCATCGTGCGCGCGAACAAGCCCGAGCAAAGTGTCGATATGAAACTCTGGCTCGTGCAGAGCAGGTCTTTGCTACCATCCTCGAACGTTCGCGACGCGAGCGTCTCGCAGCCCTTCTACTGCGCACGCAGCAGGAGGGTGAGTTAAAGGGGCGTGAGCGTGTTATGCGCGACCTTGAAAAGCTGGACCACGAGCGAGTCCGTCATCGTTCCGTCAACTACGTCTCGCACGCCCAACGCTCTGGATTCCGCGTCCTCTCGCGCGCTCCACTTTCAAACCCCACATCTCAACCGCGACAGCCCCCCGATAGATTTTTTTACACGTTTCCCGTCCCTTCGACGTCTCCCGCGAACTCAGCACCGATGCGCCAGCATCAAGGGGTTATGAGGACGCGCTCGGGCCTCTCAGCTTTGACGATCTCCAATTCCACAAATACACGCGGCATTTCTTTCGACGACATCCGTGCAAGCATGGGAAATTCCCTCTTTCCTCTCGCTCATGGAGAGTCAGTGTCGGGAAAGACGCGACGCGAATCCGAGTTACTCGGGGCGTTACTCGAACCCGTTCGTTGGGAGGAAGGCGAGCGATGGTATCAGAGAGGTCGAGTCATTGCAGGGGCGTCGCGAGTGCCGGAAATAGTTCCTGAATGCGAGGCTTGCGCGTCAGCGACACTAACTTTGGACGGGTTCTCGGCTCCCTCCCCCCAGACACCGTTGTTCCCATTTGCTGCTTCCGTATCTACCCCAACATCGGTCACATCTCGGCCAATCTCATGGCTATCCTTCGGCTCACGCAAGTCTGCGTCCTCGATCGATACGGCACAGGTCAACCACCCCCCGTCTTCCTCAGGTCGTCCCACATCGCGGCACTCATGTGGCTGCACTCGGGGACAAAGCTTTGTGGCCGTCGACCTTGATGATAGTCCTCTAGGTACGGGAGCTGAGCGATTTCCAGTGCCAGTACTTTCCGCAGCAGGTGTGCACACAAACCAGGGACCAGCCAATCAACGACCGCGCAAAGCCAGCTTCTCGGCGCGAACATGGCTCGCAATGCAGTCCTCTGTGACGTCCGTGTTGTCAGTAGCTGCGCTCCTCCAACCCGTGCGTGTATCGAGGAACGCGGCAACGCTCACCGCTCCAAATTACGCCCGTGACGCGCCGACATTCGTCCGTCCGTCCTCCGAGACATTTTCAGGGTATGCAGGACGCCCTCTCAGTGGTTGGCGTGCCCGGCGGAGTGATGTAACCAAGTTCACTTTGTCGACATCCCGTGTTGACAAGGTTGCCGTTCCATACCTCCTATTTCACCTCATTGAAATCGAGGGCATACGCCGATCCTCCCGTTCTATGCCGGAAGCCCCAAGGAATCTTCCGACTCACGACTGCATACCTCCGCACCCCTCGACATTCCCCTCTACGAATATACCTTCTACCTATTATGACGCAGACCGGCATATCTTTAATGCAAACCCGTTACACCTGCTGTCTCGGGCCCAAATTAATTCTTGGAGGTTCCGTGGTATGTCGGGTGCCATGCCTCCACATGTATACTGTCGTCCCGAGCTTTTCTACCGGCTCGAACATGCTGGCGGGCCCCCTCAGGAGACTAAAGGTGGCAGCCCTCTCAAGTGGGGCTGGCGGGTCGTCTGGGACACCGATGCTAGCATGGAATGCTAGATCCTACTTCCGTTCTGCTTCCATATGATAATAATGTTCTTTTCGTTCTCGTTTCCCCGTGTTTTTGCATCGTGGCTCTCGCATTGTTGTATTGTATCAATGTTCGTCTGTACGTTACTTGTGACACCGTCATGGACTTCATGCCCTCTTTGTATTGTGCATCAGTTCGCTGCATCGTAGATACCTTTCGGCTTAATGACTTAGGGATACCACGCTTTGTATGTTTATGGTAATGTGGTTATACCAGGATTGAAATAATGGCCACTTGACGATCGCATCCGCCAGAAATACGCTGCCACATGAATATATGGATCGTGAATGTGAATGGATAGGATGAATATATACGGTACATTGAAACGTCTCGCTACCAACCGACGCTCCTTCCCCGTCCTCCAAATAATACTCCCCTCCCACGTCCTGCACCGCCAGGACCCGAGCTGGGACCACCAACACCCGGACCCTGCAGTTCCATGCGCGCGAGGCCGGCGATCCCAAGTGGGGGTGGCGATGACCTTTGCTGCTGCAACTGAGGAACCCCTACTGGTCCCGATCCTACACCAACACCAACACCAGCGCCGGTACCGTTACCATTAGCAGGGTTCGCACCCCAGGACGCGCTCACGAACACGCCGGCGCCACGGCCGGTGAGCGGTGCACCGCCGGTAGTGTTGGGCGTTGCGGAAGTGGACGTATTGGTGGTCATGATCGCGTGGGGCGCGTTGGGCGGCGTGAGCGTGTGCAGGCGGCTGGGGGTCGCGGCGAGGCCAAGTACGCTGGGGTCTTCGCGGAAACCGTGCGTGAACGGGTTGGTCGTTTCTGCGCTGGCGTTGGCCCACGCCGAGGAGGAAGGACGAGCCGCGCCGTGGAAGGAGGACGTCACGAACGGTGGCTCCGGGTCGATGTCTGGGATCCCTGCTGCGGCGAGGCCGCTCGGATCGATGGCGAGGAGGGAGCGGAGGTGCGCGTTCTCGGACTCGAGACGCGCGATTTCGTGCTCGCGCACGTCCGACCAGTCTGGGTCCGGCTGGGCGTCGGACGTCTCGGAGCGCGTAGTGGGAGAAGGATCCCTGCTTCCGGTTCTGCTTGGGTTCGCGGGGGTGGTGGCGATAGTAGTGGTGGTGGCAATAGTGGCGGCGTCAGCGGTGGCGGTGGCGGTGGCTGGAGCGACATCGACAGGGCTATCGTGGGAGAGCGAGGGTTCTGGCGGGGATGGCTGCGCCTGCGGTTCGGATTCGACTTGTGCAGAGTGGCTGGCTTCGGTGTTGGGCTGCGGGGATTCTGCAAGTCCAGGCTGTGGTCGTAAAAGTGGCGCGTCACTACTAGCTTGTCCTTCTTCTCGTGGCTTGGACGGAGGCCGGGCGCCAGGAAGCTTGTGCGAATCACCCCCCTCGGCATTTATGTCTGCATCTTCTGATAAAGACTCTGTTGGGTCGTGATCTGTGAGAGAAAGTAAAGCAGCCTGTAACGCTTGACTAAGGCGATGAAGTGATTGATTCATGTTCTGATTTGATTCAGATGGAGGTGATGGCTCACGAGCCAGTAGGGTATCGTAGTGTTCCGTAAGGTTGACTTGATGCTGCTGTGCTGCAACCTGTGTACACACAAGACGGTGAGTCAGAAGAATTGAGAAAAGGGCGTTCAACACACGCTGTGGCTACGAAATTTGGACATAATAGTCTCCATAGTCTGTTCATACTCTTTGAGTAGCAAACTCAGTTGTTTGTTCTCCTGCTGGAGTGTATGATTCTCAATGACAATCTGGGCATTGGTACGCTCCAATTCAGATTCGAGAGTTTCTGGAGGGTGACCCTAGATTAATGCTGAACACGCTTGATGACACCATGGTACGCACCCTTGGATATATCTACATTGAATCTTCTCAGCGTAAAATCGGTCTTCAAGCTTCCCGCTTCAGCCTTTACGAGGCAGGGCGCATCAGTGAAAGAAGCAAGGGCGAACAAGTTCTCGCAAGCGCACCTTGAGTGAATCTGTCTGAGAGAGGAGGGAACCGGTGAATTTTTTGTTGTGAGCAAGCTGATCGCTGATTTCGTTGATGATTTGCCATGCTCTGAGGAAAAAGTCGCCCTCGACGTCGTTGCCGTACATCGTGTAAACGCGTGAAGAGCAGAATGCCGAATTGGACGCCGCAAGTGTTGTGTGGAATGCTACTGTAGTGGCGCCGGCGTGGGAGAGCTCGGGGAAGTCAATGGAAGATCCTATGGAGAATTCTTCATGTGCGGAAGGAGGCAGATAGGTACGAGCAATTACGGTAAAAGTGGGGAGATGTGTAGGCGGGGTTGACAAGGCGGGGTCGGTGTACAATAGCAATTAGCAATTGGAATAGACCAAGGCGAGACAGGTTGCGAGACGCACCGCCTTTGCACATCTTTATCCGGTCCCTTTTCTTTCAACTGGTCAAACTTCGTCCCCCTTTCCCTACACCTTATTCGCACAGCTTCAAACTCTTGTCGTGTGTTTAGTCGTTCTTACAACGTTCCTAATCACTGCCTTTTCACACTCTCATGGCTTCGTCACTCTCTCAACTTTCCGCATCAGTCACGCGCATCCTATCTTTAACTGGTTTTCCCAAGGAGCTCAAGACGCGCGATATTCAACTGGCTTTTTCAGAATGGGATAACCCAAACGGGGGCTTCAAAATAAAGTGGATAGACGACACCAGCCTTCTTGTAGTGTTTGGTGACGCTACAGTCGGTGAGTACTCGCCGTCCAACACGTTATTTTTTTTTTTGGGGCTCCTTGCCAAGTCCAGCGCTAACGAGCATCGTGTACGAACAGCTAAGCGAGCATACCTATCCATCATTGCAAACCCACCTGCGATGTTTTCATCTCCTACATCAGACTCCTCCGCCGTCATTCGTCCCTATGACGGACCGGATGCTCAAGCGATCATCCAGAATGTAAATTCACGGGGACAAAACCCGACCCGTGGACACAACGCACGTTCGGCATCCGTCGCGGTTCCGAGTCAGCGCACACGGAGCAACGGGAGTGTTGCCAACCTTGGCGGTCTTGCGGTGGGGACAAACGGAAACAGCTCCACGGACATACAGCCGATTGCGCTACCTTCTCCGGGTCCCGTCTCACCTATCGGACGGGAGGGCTCGCCTTCATTGCCGAGTCTGCCCTCACACCCGACGCTAGATTCACTGATCAGCTCGTCCTTGGGTGATGGGTCTGGACCCCCCACCGATCCGGCTATCCTCGTAATGAGCCCCCAGACCTCTGGTCCCAGAATTGGCGACCCAGGAAAACGCATGCTTGGTGCGGCACTAGGAGTGCGTCACCCAGGGCTGCCGCCGCGTCAAGTGGGCAACGCAGACCATGCCATGAAGGAAATTCAGCGGGCGATGGGTGGGTTGACCGTCGCAGAGTAAGGGGGATGAACCCAGGTCGGCCGTTTGAGGGTGGTCTCATTCATTCGTTCAGTCGTGATGCCAGTGTTGTTTCTGCCGCCACTACTTTTTTGTGTTGTGAAGGGGTAATTTTCCACCCTGCCCCGACATGTTCACTATGTCTCTGTTCCTCTAGGTTAGGCTTTCCGTGTGTTTTGTGTATTTTTTCTTCATTCCAGCTTACTAGCCGTATATACAGTACGTCGATTGCATCCGTTCATTTGTAACTCTCTTTTATCGAATCTGTCAGTGGTGTATGCCCGAGGCTGAACTCGAAGCTGTCTGTCCACTGTAGTATCACAAAGGTAGGTAGTGCAAGGGTGCATATAATGACAAGACGAAAAGGATTAAATCAACGTATCGACTCGGCTCAATTTGTTCCCTCCCACCTCGGGGATCGTGTAAACTAAATATATTGCAGTGTCGACGTATCGACTCGGAGTATTCCTTGTTACATGCACGCGGTAAAGAACCGAAGAATAGATGCGCTCTCCATTCGACGCCGCAATGGAAAAATGCCGGCAAGAGACCCGAAAAGGTGGGCGAGCCTTGTAAGTTTCACAGCAAGTATCGAAGTATGGCCGCGGACGTGCATCGATGTCTGTCGGACTGGGTCACAGCTGCTCAAGCGCTCAAGCTCAAGGTCGTTGCTGGTCGCGTTTAATACTCAGATATACCATCCCGTTGTTTTTCCGAGCCGGGCCTTCGAGTCGTCGTGAAACGTCAACAAGTTTTCTAGTTAGCAAAATAAGCCATGCCCGATTCTTTCTGTACATATTCGTTCTAACTGCTTGCGATAGTACGGGGAGAGTATAAAGTGACGCACTTACTACGCAGATGATAAATTGAGCGTGGGTTCCATGACGAACGCTCCACTCACTCTTCCCTTCTCTTATGGCCTGCACAACGTTACTTGGTGCTGACTCAGACTCAGACAGGGCTTGACTGACTTGGTGAGCAGATGGGGAAACAGAAGATAGCGAATTTCATGTCACCTATTGAATCAAAAGGCAAATTCCTCGCGATCTGAATTGGATATCATGCATGTTTCGTTAATGAGAATGAGAGGCGTGATCGACATTAGTTGCGGTGTTGCTGAGTTTCTACCATATTAGAAGAGCTCTCTTGGTGGTAATTGGAAGTGACTCGGTGGTCATGTCATGAATGAGAAGATATGTTTTGACAATGGAGTGTTAGATTGGAGTGTGGAGAGAGACGACGGATGAGAAAGGCGGGCATCGCCACTCAGCCGCATTTCATTCGCTTCACCGCACCGCATCACCCTTGTCCCGCCGTACAGGCGTGACATTCTCTCTTGCCTCTCCCATGTCGTTCAAGGCCTTGGTATATGCCTATGTCATTGGCGGTCTCACCTTCATCCCCCTATTCATCCTCGGCCTAATTGCATTCACCCTCTATACCTCAGTCCCAGTTGACGATTCGGGCGCGACAAATCCTGTGGGGCAAAAGGCGGAGCTACAAGATGGCAGCGTTGCACAGACGGAAGAGTCCACTCCACCAAACACATCCCTCGATCTGAACGACCTCCCGAAGACACGTAGGGGTTGGCTCACAATACGGCGCACATTCCAGGAAGTTGCCTTCGACGGCTCATACGTTACCCTCATGAGGTCCATCTTGGATTCGCGCTCCAAGGACCCCAGGCGCTCACGCCCGCGGGATATGTGGTACGTGGTACTCAAGGGGAAGGTCCTCTACCTTTACGAAGACGAAGGCATGACCGAATGCGAAGCCGTCATCGAGCTCGGCAGCCACGAAGTCACGATCTACCCCAAAGGCTTACCTGATGGCGAGCTATTTACCAAGCGCAATGCCATCTGTCTCAGACCAAAGCTGGAAAAGGGCATGCCGAGCGTCACGCGCGAGATGCGACTCTCTACGCAGAACGTGGACGAGAAGGCGGAGGAACGTAATGGCTCCAACTCGAAACGAAAACAGAAGGAGAAAGAGAAAGAGAAGGAGCGACTCGTCGAGCTCGAAAAGCAACGTGAACTGGCAGCATCCGACCCATCTACGCCATGGTTCATCTTCATGCGGTCCAGCGTCGATATGGAGGATTGGTACCTATCGTTGTTACACGCATCAAACAACCCTGCAAATTCGTCGACGCTCACGCCCTTGCAATCCGTTTTTTCTCCGGCGGACATGAATCATCTTGTGGCCACTCTCGACGAACAGCCAGACATCATCCCCATGCGCTGGCTAAATGCTCTCCTAGGCCGCATCTTTTTCAGCTATTACAACACAGACGCGTTAGAATCATATATCATCGGGCGTCTCATGAAGAAGCTGGCCAAGGTGAAGCGGCCAACTATCCTCTCCGAGATTGTCGTTACCGAGGCAAATATGGGGAACAAGCCGGTGATGTTCAGCAAGCCTATGCTGAAGGAACTCACGAAGGAGGGGGACGCTGCCCTCGAGTTGCGTGTTCAATACAAGGGGGAGATGCGGATCACTATCAAGGCGGTCGCCACGATACCCTTCGGCTTCAAACCATACACGGTCAAGCTCGTCCTCGCAGTAGTTTTGCGAGAGCTCGAAGGCAATCTGGTGGTTCGGGTCAAACGTCCGCCCAGCAATCGCATCTGGTATGCTTTCACGCACATGCCAAAGATGGTCCTCAATGTGGAACCCGTCGTGAGCGACCGCCAAATCACATGGGGCATGATTTTGAATACCATCGAATCAAAGCTGAAGGAGATTGCAAGTAACCAAGTTGATTTCTCGTAGAACTATGATGCTGATACGTGTCGCAATAGATCCTCGAGTCCATTGTTCTCCCGAACATGGATGACATTACTTTCTTCGATAGTTCATCATACACCCATCGAGGAGGTATCTGGCCCGATGCTGGCCGTCGCGAGAGGCCGAATGTATCGGATGTCTCGAACATGCCTTCTGCCACTGACGATGACGTGTCCATCGTAACTGTCCCTCCTGACTTGGATCCATCGTGTATTACCTCTACCTCGGATGATCTTGACCCTAATGCGGAGCCCCCCAATTCGGAGGGCAACGTTAGACTAACTGCTGGCTCTCGGCCCACGTCACCTCTACCGTCTTATCAGCACTCCGCGACACTACCACTCAGTAGGGGTTCATCTCCAATCCCTGAACCCTCGCATCAAGGCCTTTTGAATCCGCACGAACATGGGACACCTATTGAGGACCTCGATTCACTGACGGAGGCGGCGCAGCTCGAAGTCCAACATCCCCGCCTGCGTCACAAGGCCTCCAGCAGCAGCGAGAAGAGTAAGAAACGGTTCCTCGGCTTACGGCGAACTAGCCTTTCACCTTCTCCGGGCCTCGGTTCCCGTTCTTCATCTCGTTCACCATCCCCTGCTCCGTCACTGGAGAATTTGAGGACACCAAGTCCCGAGCCGCTAAGTAGGACAAGCACCCACTCTGATGTACGATCAACGAAATCGCCCATTCCGTCTGGCCAGCCTTCACTTCTTTCCGCCCTAAAGTCTCGCGCTGGCGACCGACAGGCCTTGAGCAACACCGCAAGGGAGACGATGCGCAAGTGGACTGCGAATTGGGGTGGTTTGAAAAAAGATCGTGACTCAGGCGCGACATTCTCTGAGGATACACAGGGCGGCCGAGATCCCAAACCTCGTTCTGCGTCGTCGCAGAAGGTGAAATCGAGTTTCGCAGAAATTCGGGCGGCGGTAGACGAGCGCAGAGAAAGGGAGCGGCGAAATTCCGATGGCTCATCTACGCCCATATCCATACCCGGCCGTGGACAAAAAGAACGAGCTGACAGTGTATCGTCGACGCATGAGCCACAAGGCGAGCCATCCTCTGCATCATCATCGTCCGCTGGGTGGTTTGCAGAGACACCTCCCGAGTCGTTGTCCACAAGGCCAACAGTGACTGACACAGACGGGACTCAACCAGCAGATTCTGAAAACGTAAATGGGATCGGACCTCCGCCAATCACGATACTCCCCCCGACACCACTGGTCCCGCGTCCGATCCAGTCTCAACCTTCGCAGGGTAAGACAATGACAATACCTGGAATTCACGCACGTCACCGCGGCGAGGTCATGTCCATGGGCTACGTCCCGCCGGACCCTCCAGTACCAGAAGCGAAGTCCCCCGTATCCAGTGTTTACCGTCTCTGGAAGCATTCGCCTACTACACAGTCTGAACACACCGATGGTGGTATGGAACGCACGAGCTCACGTTCCTCCCCCGTTCTGAGTGCGGACAGCGCGGAGACTTTGTCAGAACCATCGCCTACGGTTACCCTGACGGCCCGACCTCAAGCTCCACCACTACCTCCACGGACACCGCATACGTTGCATTCAGTTCCGGGCGATTCGTCGAGCGTGTCTCCCGCTTCTGCGGCTCTCAAGTCGATAGTGTCACGCGATGGCGGGTCTCATGAGAATGAAGGTGAGGGAGTTGAGGCATCAGATCCTCCTGCTCCAGTTAGTCCAAAACCCCCATTACCACCACGGAAGATTCAGGCCTCCGCTTAGCCATCTTGACATTTGGCTTCCTTCGTCCACACACGTATCTATTTATGATCACGATGTACAACTGCTAGGCATAGTGTTTTGACACCTTATTCTACCAATAAATGCAATTGGGGTATCCACGACTGTTTTTGGTAATCACAATCACGATTACTTTTCCCCTCCGAGTCTGTCACTGTCACACACGTGTCCCTTGCCTTTGCCTTGACCACTTGGCCACACTTAGCAAACTTTACTTGATTGGTTAACTGGTTAAGCTGCTGCTACGCCGCCGAGTGCATGCCCCCGATGTGAGCACTTTTTTTCGAAAAATTGGCTTTTGAAACACAACGCTTTCAGTCGAGATAAATTCACGATCCACTCCAAGGCGGTTGTGTGCCAGGATGTCGAGCTCAAAGGCGATATTACCATCGGCTCAGGTATTGTTGTAGAAAATTCTCAGCTGGGCTTGCGTTCATCGCCAATGTTAACAGGAACTATTGTACATCCAAAGGCGACCATTTTTGCCATCGCAGGTCCCATCGTGATTGGAGCCAACTGCATCATCGAGGAAGCTGCCATCATCGTGAACAGGTCAGTTGTATGCGCATGACAGTGTGGGCGCAGCATTGCCTCTCTCTCATCATCGGCCGTTCATTCTCGCACGCAGGCGCAAGGAGGTCATGCGAATAGGCGACGACAATTTATTCGAGATCGGCTGCCGTGCGTCCTACCGACTGTTTTGTTGTATGACCCACTTCTGAACGTTCGGCCTCATTTCCGTCCCACCCATCATTTCGTACAGGCGTCGAATCACCGAGCGTGGGCAACTTCAATACGGTCTCGACGCGCGCGCGGATTCACCACACTGTACGGATATCATCATATTGCGTTATCGGCGCAGGTTGCCTCGTTGTTCCCACGGATGATGAGGTCCTGGACGAGTACACAGTTATTTATGGGCCCTCTGCCGAGCGGCGCGTTTGGAGCGGGCGTGGGAGGGTGCAAGAGGTGGATCTCCGTCGGAAGCACGCCGAGTACCTCCGAGAGACCCTGCCCAAGTTTAACCGCCTGCGGAGGGGGGATGCACACGGGCATGGTGCTTGAAGCTTGAGGCCTGAGGCCTTGCCAGTGAGGGTCTGGTCTTGGTGCGTAGAGAGAACCCGTAGGTTGCCAGTTGAAATGAGTATGGGATTGGTAATTTTTTATTTTTCAAAAGAAATCGGACCGAACACTTGGGTGGATCAGCTTCGGAGACCAAATTATGCCGTCGTCTTCGATGCAATATGGCGTTGTCAAGAAGCGCATTTCTGATCCACGTGCACGGTCAGTTTTTCTTGATGTATCAGTGATCTATCTTTTTTTCTCCGAGGAAAAAAAAAACCAGTCTGCAATATGAACGGTATATGATTGTGGGCAGTGTATGCCGATGACCCCTCGCAGTCAAGCACAAGCACCGCCATATTGAGGATGAGCAAGTCGTGCATTAGGGCTGTACGTAAAAGCACCAAATTAACTACGGATGCTGTGAAAACAAACGCCGACACGAGGTTAAGCGCAAGTATGAATGAATGGATGGATGAAGATGCGGAGTAGGATGAAACGACTTGACTGGCTGGTTAGCTGGCTGCCCTCCGAGCTGATGAACGATCTATCAAAGTGGGTGCCCGGCACACGCCCTGTGTGTGGGTCAGTTGGACGCTCATGTTATGTTCACCATTCGCCGATCACCGGCTGGATCGGCTCGGCTCGGCAGAGAAGTTCGACTTTTTCAAATTGCTGGACCGGTTCACGGCCGTTGGTCTCGCTCAAATCAAACGAGCGAGCAAGGAAAAGGAGAGTTGGGGGTCTTTGCCTGCTCTCTCTTTATCTTTATTTCGCCTCACGATGTCCTCCAGTTTCTCAGCTCACGACTTTGATGATGATACTCTCTCTGTCACCTCAACTCGCTACCAATCTTTCATCGATCTTTCGCCATCTTCTAATTATCATACCCATACCCACCATTCCTCAGTTGGCTCAGAAAATTCAACGACACCCCTCCACCCACAACGTTCCAGTATACGAATTGATACCAACTTGATGGTGCGTAAATGCGTGTCAAAGAGTCTTTTCCAACACTCGCTTATCAACTCGACGTTCGGGTCCTTTCCCTCTTTAGCCCCCACGCGGAAAACCGCCACTGCCAACAACACCCAAACCCGACTTGCGGCGTCCCAAAAATGTGGGATCACCATCGCACACGCACACACGTTACACTTCCATCTCCGCTCCAGTGACAGCCGTCGAAACAAGTCCGCGCGAAAGGCCCGGCGACTCGGGTCTCTTGCTGGACCGTCCTCCGACAACAAATTATCTTCTCCCGCAAGAGCGAGCGGAACTCGTGAGAAAAACTCGAAAGTTGACGCAGTTACTGGGTGAGACGCCGTCCCCGCTGGCTGTCACCCACTCGGGATTACCGGGAAGACCTTCCGAGGATGAGCCTCCTTACCGGGCAGAGCGCCTTTGGCTCCGTCCTAACTGGGCATTTCGGCCAAATGTTCGATCCACTGACCCCGTTGATGCTATCCATAGCCATTTTATGTTATCGACCTCCATGGACGCACTCGCCATTTCAGAGCGGTCGTTTATGGGGGAGGGGGAGGGTGCAGGAGAGGGCAAGAAGGCAAGAGACAAGCGTGCTGGAGTTACAGATGTTATGGACTCAGCTTCATTTATTGATCTGTCGGATGACGACAGTCAATCCATACGCATCCTCTCTTCATATTCTTTCCCCTCTCCCCCCTCAGACTCCCAAGGGATCATGCGACATGCCCATCCTCCAGAAGAAAGCCGCAGGCGCAGGAGGGAGAAAATAGCCAAACTCCACCGGTTCCTCGGTTCTCGTGTTCCGACCTCCCTGGTCCTCGGTCTTAGTGACGCAGATGACGTCCTGCCAGCTCTTGATCACACCGCTGGCAACATCCGCACCAATCAGCCTGGCAGGCGTCGGAGCAGCTCGGCAGCTGAGTTCAAGACCAATTGGTTTGACCCAGGCGATCGGGTGAAAGAGGAGCTGGATGAACGCGAGAAAGCAATCAACGTCCGCAGAGCGGTCAAGATGGAGAAGGTAATCCACCGTAGCGCCTCCTTTCTGAGGAACCTTGACTAAGGGCGATTGTCCCAGATGTTTGGCGTACAGCCTCCGCAGACATTGTATCACACCCGGCTGTCTCCCAGGCCAAAAGACAGGGCTCCCTCGACTGAGCATCCCACTTATTCCGAGCGCGAGACGGTGCCATCTCCCGGTCGGAACGTCAATCAGAGTTCATATCTGAACAAAGGTGGCAAGCAAAGCAGACATCGCGCTAACAGCCGTTCGGAATCGATTCTGCCCTTGCTCAATCCTGAGGCTGGCCAGTCGTCGAGCAAGCGCACGTCCGCTGCCTATATCCACTACAGGTATTCCCTGGACTCTCTCGGCGACATCATCGAGCGTGTGAGCATCGTCCATTCCGTCTAAAGTTATGAACGTTGACATATTCACGTCCTGGCCATAGGATGATAGGGAATCCTTGGCTGAGCTCCATTCACTCTTAACGAACGATCAGTCGGGAACCGAAGTTCCCATCACTTCAACGCGTGACGACGACACAAAGACCGCTCGCTTCGAGCGCCGATTTTCGTTACCCAGTCGATCGTCTTCACTCTCCCTTGCCTCACAATTCAGTTGTAGCAGTCCCTCCCCCGAAATGACTTCATTCCAAGCCCGCAGGAGGCAGGCCGCGAAGCTTACACACTTTTTTGGCGTGGACTACCGTGATCTTATCGGCGATATTCTCGAGAGCATTGAGCGTTACGTAGAAGAAGAGTCTCACAGGGGTAGTCTTCGACCCGAGGAGATCCAGGTTTGTCGATTGTTATTGAGAATGATCGACTGTCTGAATTAAATCCGCGTTTGCAGGACCTTATGGTTAAGTTGCGCAACCTGAGAACGAAACGCACGACGGCGAGATGAATTATTTAACGACATGTTTTCTCATGGCCATACTGTGAATAACGATGTACGATTATAGTCCTTTAGTTGGTATCCAAACAACGCGATCTCATATGATGCATATACCCATACCCAATCGTCGGGAGACATGCTGTGTGCGAGGCGGGGGTGCACTACAGGACTACCAGTTCACCTCTACATGAGTGACACCAGAAGATGTGAGACTCGTCCAAGAACTGCGATCGCCTGTGTGAGTTCTGTATGCTATTGGTTGCATGTGGCTCCAACCGAGGGGACGCCTTTTCGGCACCGAAAGCTTGCGAGGACAAGGGTGAGGCCGCACGCGAAGAAGGGATCGACCCAGCCGCAGCAGCCATCTCGCTGTCGATCCGGGCCTTGAGCATGCCGAGACTGACTTTGCGCTTGTGTCGCGTTTCAGGAGAGAGATTCGCGCCAAATGCGGGGTGCGCAGCGCCAAGTGGAATGCCGTTATTGTTGCTTCCCCTGCGTTGAGTCAGAGATTTGCGGCGCAAATCATCGGAATGGTTCCGCGCCCTACTGGACGGTCGAGACGGGCCCTCTGACGGGCTGAACGGCCGTTGGATCGCATGGGGAGCCGATGATGACGGTGGTGGTAGCGGCGGAGATAGGACTGATGGTGATGATGATGCACGGAGCTGCGCCAACTGGTCCTCGGATTGGCTCAGTTGTCTTTGGAATGAATGCGCGCGCGCCTCCGCCTCGAAGACGCTCGTTTGGAGCGCGCGGATCTGGGACTGCGCAGCAGACAATTCGAGACGGTGCTGCTGTTTGAGCGCATTTACCATCTCTTTGTCCAACGACGGCGACGTTGTGGTCGCAGCTGCGACGGACAGCTCGGCGCGAAGTTCTTCGATCTCCTGAATCTTCGTCACCAGATCGGCGCGGAGAACCTCGATGTCTGTGCGGGCGCGCTCCAAGAACTCCTGTTGCTCTACTTCGGCCAACTTTCGTTCCTCAACCTCCTGGTGGAGAGATGCGATCTCCTCCTTCAGGGTCTGGGAGGTAGCAGCCATACGGTCAAGCTCTTCCACTTGTTTGCTCGTGAGCTGTCGTTGTCCTGCACGTTCTACCTCTAGCTCCCGGATACTTGCGAGGGCATCAGACAACTCCGTCTCGAGCTCAGCATATCCCCTCTGGAGTTCGTCTTGCGTTTCTTGCGCAGTCGATCGGTCCCTCTCACGGGCTGCTTCTGCGTCCAATTGTTTCGTGACTGATGTTTCGTTTTGGTCTTGCGCAGCTTGAAGTGAGGCTTCCAGCTGAGCGATGACGCCGTCTCGGTCTCTGACGGCTTGCTTTGAGACATTTAGCTTCTCACTCAGCTCAAGTTTCACGTTTGTGAGTTCGACCATCTTCGGACGCATTTCATCTAGAGAATGCATCAAGGATGAACTTTCGTTTTGGAGCTCCCGCTGAATACGGTCAGCCTCCTCAGCACGCCGGATGGCATTACGCAGCTCAGCCTGAGACGACTGCAACTGACGGTTAAGGGTTTCCTGGTTAGCGGTAGATTGAGAGGCTGCTCTGCGTAAACCGGCTATGGTGCCGAGATGACTGTCGATCTGAGACTGCAGAGAGCCATTGTCCACACGCAAAGCTTGGCGTTCTGCAGTAAGAGATGCCAGCTGCTTCTGAGTGGCCGCACTTCGCCCCTCTACATCAGAAAATTTTGTCGTCAAAGAAGTAGCAAGGGCAGATTGCTCCTTTAGCGCTGTCTCAACTCTGTCAAGGTCAGCCTTGAGTGAAAGATTGACCTGTCGCCCCACAAAAGGTAAATCTCTGACCCTCCGAAAAAAATGGATGATATACCTGTTTAGACTTGGAAAGCTGGAACTCGAGTTCACTAGCCCTGTCTCGAACGTTCTGAAGCAAGTCTTCGAGTTCGCCAATGCGGTCATCGCTGTGAATGCGCTCCTGCAAATCGCGGATGAGCACTTGAGACTGCTCGAACTCGACTTGCAGCCCTTCCACATTGCTTCTCTTAAGCTGTAACTCCCGTTCCTACCCAATACTGTGAGCGGTCGTATCCGTCACGAATTGTAACCCCTTACTTGGTCTCGACACCTTTCTTCAAGCTCCTTCTCTCTTCGGGATAGCTCCCCAATCGTGGCAGAACGCTGCTGCGTTTCATTTTCTAAGTGTTGTATCCGTTCTCGAAAGCGTTCAGAAGCAGCCTGTTCGTCTTTGAAAGAGGCTTCCAATTTACTAGCTCCTATCATCAAAACAATGTCGTCTTGAATCACCGCAGATTTGAGAATAACCTGACGTACTTGCTGAGACGCCAGATAGACGCTCGAGGGACTCGTTCAACGACATCTTCTCCGAGACCAGTAACGCGATAGTTTGGCGCTGATTCTGCACCTCGATACGCAGAATTTCTAGCTCTTCTCCCCCTCCCCGAGCGCGCGATATAGATTCGGGTAGTACGGAATGGTCTGGTTGAACTGGTTGGGCTGGTGACTGCGAGCGCGCAACGGACGACGGTGAAATCACCGGCGAGGAATGTTCATGTAGGGATACAATAGATGGTGTCCCCACTCGAGGGAGTGATGTTAACCATTCCGGTTCTGACGCACCCTGTCTTGGTGAATTTGAGCCCAATCTGATATGTTCTCTCTATTAATTGAAAATCGCATGCGACGACATATTTGACACCCACATCTCCGTCACGTCGACCTTGGCATCCTCAGAGGAGTCTATAAGGGCAGGGGAAATCGCTCTGACCAACGGCGAGCCCGGTGTTGGTGTCACTGACGCGCCAGCGCCGGTACCTGTGTTCGAAACAGGACCAGGTTTCTTTTGCTGCCTCTTTTTGTTGAGCTGAGCGAAGGAGAGGTTAGTTGTAGACCTTCTGAGTAAGAGAGACGAACGAGAGCTTTAGCACGGGCAGCCTTGGCCGCACGGTCATCGTCAGACATTGTTGGATGAGAGACAAGCGAACACCGAATCGAGTTTGCTTGCGAGTCGAGTATATGCTCACGTGATTCCAATCCGTTTAATTTATTCACAGGAAATATCATGGCTCGAGAAAACTATGGAAACGACTGAAAAAAACATATTCTCAAGCACAAGGAATGTCTACCAGCGATAAACCTGACACGTAACGGTAACTGTGGCACTACGGCGCCGCGGTAATGACAGACGCAAAGCTGCACTGTAAGAGAAGAAGCCCCTTCGTGGACAGGTGACGAGATATAGTGAACAACACAAGATATGACAACCACAAAATAGCAAACAAATAAAACTGAGCACGAGCGCGGCGCATGGTCCAGACGGTATGACAAGAGTGCACCCCCAACTTGGCCCGTCGCATTTGATTTTAAGCCCAGACCTGAAGAGAGGCTGTTAGCAACCCACGACGCTTTTACGGGTAACCCTATTGTCACCTTAAGAGTACTGTCCCAACTTCCCGTGCAAAGGGCCATGCCATCCACACTCACGCCCAAGCAGCTAACACGATTTTCATGGCCCGTGAGAACACCGACACGTTCACCCTTTAATGTATCCCACACGTTGCAGGTCCAGTCATCGTAACCACCGAAAAGGATACGACCAGAGATGGAGAACGCAACAGAGGTGATGCCACAAAGGATGTTGTCGTGCGTGTAGGTATTTAGCTCCCGGTCGGCGCGTATATCGAATAAACGACACGAGGCATCATCGGAGCCCGTTGCAAACGCATCTCCGTTCGGGAAGAACCTGGGACACAATGGGTTTCAGCGAGAGTGAATCTAGCTGGATAAGTGACATACTGGACGGCATTGATGTCAGACTCGTGGCCAGTGAAAGTCTGTGTGGCCTTGCCTGTGCGAATGTCCCAAAGCTTGGCGGTAGCATCGCATGCGCCCGAAACAAATAAGTTTGGGTCCGGGCTCAGTGACAGGCTGCGTCATATGAGAATGGACGTCCCCTCGTAGTAGCCTCAATACCCACCTCATAACATCACCAGTGTGGTCGCTGAATTCCACACTACGAGAACCAGTCTCGATGTCCCACAACATGCAAGTCATATCGCCGGAGCTAGTGACGATTTGACGATCATTTATAAACCGACAGCAACTGAGGTAACCGGAGTGTGCGCTCAATTCGCGAGCGCCCCTGATATTGGTACCCTCTTTGCTGTGCAAATTGTAGATAGAGCATATGTTGTCGAGACCACCGCAAGCGACGAAACTTCCAGATGGAGAATAAGCGCAAGTCATGACCCAGCTGGATCGAAGTGGAATAGCATGGACTTTGTTGGTGGTATATGCATCCCAAACAATTAGTTTTCCATCTTGAGATGCTGAGACGAGATGTCGTTTGTCGGTGGCCCAGTGCATTGCGTATATTTTAGCAAGGTGACCCCTCAAAGCGCGCCGTGGCCTCATGACGATGCGCGGCAAGGGGTCAACCTCGGCAGCCATGGCTCGGACTGGAGGGCGGGTAATGAACTTCAATAAGTGATAAAAGAAGGTGGTATAAATACTGACGACTCGTATCTGCTGACGACTCTCGCTTAGCCCGAATTCTCTCCTTTAAGCTATCTGCTTCGCGACGAGCAGCCGCAATTCTCTCCTGAACGTCACTCTGGGCCTGAGACATGACCTCGAAAGAAAGCGGGGACGGGGACAATCAAACGGTGTTTTGCTACGGGACGTAAGATAAGATGAGTAATAAGAAATCCTAAAGATATTATTACAAACCGCAAATGTGAGAGTGACGTTTCCAAATTGATTTCACCTGCCAAGTAAGGCAGGTCTGAGAGCAAGCGGTGGGAGAGGAAGGGTGAGGAGGGCCAGATGTGAGAAAAGATGACAATGAAGAGAAGTTCTGCTGGAAAGGGAAGAGAAAAGAGAGGAGATGGCTACGAGGATGGCCAGAGGAGAGCGCTGAGGCGACCAACAAATCGTTGACCGCACATCCCCTCCCGGCAATTCCCGTTTATCAATTCGCCCTCCGATTGGCATCGCCCACGTGCTCACCATTAATTGAGGTCGACTCAAAAACTCACCGTGGTTAAGTCTATCTCTACTCTAGTTACACGCCGGCGCCCTCCCAACTCAAAATTCGCTATTGTTGCATTCTTGCATTCAATCTGAAATTATTCTTTATGGCCTTTTAACGCCGATAAATCGATGAGATGCGGCGCCATCTAACTACCCATCGAGGAACAAACCTGCTTCATGGGCACTCCAACACGCAACAGGATCACATCGCTTGTGCTTGCCGCATACGACCCGTCGGCGTACTAACAATGAAGGACTGACATCCTTTTTCCCTTCTGACATCGCCATTGCACCGATGTTGATGAGCGCCCCCTGTGGACCCTTATTGGACCAGTTATAACAATTCAAATGATCAACCTCGTACGGTGTATTTGTCTTCACACAACCGCACATAATATATTCGGTTTTTTGTCATCCGTACCACGTAGTTCGTTTACTCTCCCTCGCAGCGCAGCATTCTTTGGGGCGCCCAGTGTCAACGCGATGAATAGGCGCCAACATACTCGAGTCACTAAGCATATACAACGACTACACCCAATGATACCTCCGGCGAATCTGCTTTCGATAGTGATTCAGAAGTCTTTTCTTGGTCGGTGTCCGGAGCTTCTAGCCCCTATAATATTATCCAACTATCCGTCTTGGTCGTGTCGGCATTTTATCGCAACGGAACTTAGGTCTCTCATCTTTGCAAATCTTCCACTCGAATACCGGATCTTGCTGGAGACCTATACTGATCAAGACCGAAACCTTTAAACTTATCATCTTATCCCCTTTGATCTGTCGTATTGCGTATTGCCGTACTATCCTCATTGTTGGGAGCAAAGTCATTGCCGGGACACACATCCCTCTAGAATCCCAAGGATCGCTTGACTCGAGCCATATATCCTCACCCCTCCTTTTTGGCTCCATTATGCGGCAGTCCTTCTCGCCTATTACACCGGCTCACCGCTTTCGCGTGAACCTCTCGTAGGACTGTTTGTAGAAGCTATAAAACCCTGTTCTACACCGGACTTTTCTCTCAATATCTCTCTCACTCCTCGAAACATATCCACACATCCCTCATAAGCCTCATGTCGTCAAATCCTGGTAGGTAACTCCCGAACACTCACATCTCGCGTCCTCACCACTGCTGTCTAGATTATATCCTTATGTTGAACAACTACCTGCAGACCACCGGCGAAGTTCATCTGCTTAGCTGGGAATTTAGTCAGACAGGTCCTGAGCATCAAGCGACCCATACCGCAGTTGCAAAACGTATGTTCACTTGATCACAGCTAGGCTGAGAGTGGTGTCCTCCTGACTGCTCGCAGTGAGGGGTTATCCTGTAAGCCAGGGTAGCGCCACGACCAGAGCCGTTGCAAGGCAGATTGCTTCGTACCACTTCCTCAAACTAAGAAGACAGATCTGATATGCTTAAATGTCAGTACGTATCTTATTCCCACACAGATAGAAGCTAATTCTCCTCCTACATCTGCCTCTCTCACGTTAATCGCACCGTACGGTAGCGCAATCCTTGGTTCCCCTTTTCCTGCGTTTGCACCACACGAGTTCTACGTCATTACCCTAATACATAGACTGCAAATAGGTGTTTCTGGCTGAGAGAACGTAGGATCGTTAGAACTGGATGTTTTGCTTCTTGGTAACCGGGTTGAACAGGATGTCCGCATGTACCAATACTAGGACCTATGGTCAATAATACTATGGCTTCTAAACTGAGCGCTTGCGGATTTTCCGGAACTCGCACCGACCATGACTGACTCGAATCCACCGAGCGTCTTATCAGATCATTTATCACGCATAAAGGAGTTTTTCTGCCGGACTGGCGGATGGACAGCGTACTCGCGTACTTATGACGCGTTGCAAAGCGAACAGCCTCGAACAGCATTTAAGTTCGGAACGATTAAGGCTGCTGAGCGCTCACCGCGCTTAACAAAATTTGAAATCTGAAATGACAT
>Ga0307510_10001549_pt1 | contig 25416 bp, 26 predicted proteins | sample 12_EM_MG_FD_207224 | JGI IMG/M metagenome (GOLD analysis project Ga0307510, IMG submission 207224) | Populus trichocarpa ectomycorrhiza microbial communities from riparian zone in the Pacific Northwest, United States - 12_EM | ecosystem: Host-associated > Plants > Roots > Unclassified | place... | reverse complement strand
CAACGAACTCACCGTGTCTGTTACGAACCTCCAGCAATTTATTAGCAACTCAAAGACCCTCAGGTTTACCGGTGCTAGCTTGAGGTTTGGTCGGATGGGATTTGCTTTGCAGGCATATCCCCGTAAGTGGTCCAGAATGTACGCCTTGTCCATGGCAATTTACCGTCTAGGCGACGACTGGCCATTATCTTCTACTGTGCCCATACTCGACGTCCTCGTACCGGTATTCTCTGGAGTGATGTACCTCTCTGTTGGCATTTGTGACAAGGATCATATGTTATGGTCGGGATCGCCCACGTACAACGAGGCTGACTGCGTGCAGTGGCGTAATATTCTCAGACCATTCAACAACGTGAAGACCCTTTGCATGGAAGATGGCCTCATCAGGGAGATATCTGGTGCTCTCAAAGTTCGCGATGATGAATCGACGATGGACCTGCTACCTGAGCTCAAGGAGCTCATATGTAGTGCAAATGTCGACGCTGATGATTTGTTCGATACTTTCGCGGCATTCATCGAGGCACGACAGCACGCAGGCCACCCTGTGACCCTAATCAGTCGTTGAACACACCTCTTCGAGCAGCCATTGGGGGCGAAATTCCGGACGCCAGGCTTGATGACTGTCGCCATAGCATGGCCCCCAAATGCAAATGGCGCATGACTTGTTGTATCACCCGGGTTCCTACAGCACCCACATCCACGCCGGCTTCCTTCCACAATATACGGTCATCCCTAATCACTGAGGAAGTCACGACGCTAGACAGACCCAGAGGCCAGAGAGACCCCACATAGATCGCATCTCATGGACATATACCATCTTCCCACTTTCCTACGTCTCTTACATTCCGTCGAGTTTGGCCCCACTTTGGATTCTCGATCGCTGACTTTGGCTATACCTATAACAAGACCGTACAGTACGGAAACACCCATGCCGCCTTGTTTGTGCCGCTACTATCCTAGTTTCTTTATCTATCTTGGCCAGATTATACCTATTGCTGATGCACATAACTATACGATTGATTGCGCAGCACGTCGATCATGATGATTTACGGAAATTCCGAGGACCAGGGAGGACCCGTAGATTGCCGTGAACCGTCGACAAACAAATCGATCGTCAGAAAAAGAATTGTGTTTGAGAATAAGGCGCTGTTAACAGACTTGATCACGTGCTTGCATGCATGGTGAGGTTGACAGCTGGCCACGACGGCCTCACTGGCAAGCTTCCACACACACCCGTCCCCTCGCTCTCGGTCGACCAGAACCCAGTAGTTGATCATAGGATTCAAATAATGCCATGGTACATGTCCTTTTTATGTCTTCGCTTTTTAGAATCTCGGACCACAGTCCGCACTGTTCAACTTCCATCCCCTCGTCATGTTCTTGCTTGTTTGCACCTGCACGTACGTCCACGCTGTAGCGCCACGGCTTATCGAATCGATATTAACAAACAAGGGTGCGTGCATACCGTCCATTGTCGCGGCCCATACGTTCGCTCGAACTCCGCGCCCCTTTTGTGCACACTGGTCCTCCCCCCACCACCCTGCTAATTGTCCCCTCGTAGCATCTTTGATATCTCTTTCACGTCCGCGCGAATAGGTACGTCCCTCCCCCACTCTCATCTGTGCTTGGCTTGGTGTGCCTGACCAAAAGCGCCTTGTGCGAACTGCAGGAGAACAGCTATCGCCTCACGTGGCATTGGCATGTGTCGCAATGGCCGCATGGATGATCCTTTCATGAAGAATTCCCATTGTATTCCATTTTCCCCGATTCCCCATCCTTGTCTGGCAAAATGTATTGCTTCTGTCTCTCATGACGCATCTCCATCCGTATCGCCACGCCCCACGTCATCAACTGCCCAGTGCCCACCCCGTCCGTCATCAGGCACTCCATGGTCCTCAGCATATCATCACATGTTGGCACCTTTTGCTGACCTCTTGATCCATATTTTCGAGAACCTATCAACTACAGTAGTGCCTCGCCATGCTGTTGTACGTAGTATCCTGCGCTGAATACCGCTCCGACGCTCATCATCTTCTGCAGAGGGCAATTAAGCGACCAGAGGCGCACTAAGTTGCTGTTCCAATTCACATGCACTGAGAGCCTAGCACCACGGCCGTTTTCGACCGTCCTTTCCCATACCGATCCATTGGATGCTTCGAATAACGTGACCTCTGAGACAAGAGACCGACAGCATGACTCGATGAGAATTCCGACGTTGATTATTAAACATACCCTCATACCTTGGATGCTTGGTGCCGACGTGTTCTACCAGGGCGGAACACATGATCGTTGAGGCATAAGATGTACTTTTACTACAAGTAGTGGGCTTCGAGTTCAAATGCCACCGCGACAGGAAGACCTGAGCGAGAGGAAGCCCAGGGCTGGAGGAGGCGAGGAATCTTCTCAGCAGCAGAGGTGTGGCTTGGGTCATCAACTGTTCAATGGGGGGGGATTTCGGTGGGACATGAGAACGTGGCGAACCCATGGAGACGCGGCGTCGTGGCCGCGAGTCGTGAGGGTCGTGGGCGTAGGACGTTTTCCGTAAGATTTACACCGTGTTATCTGCAAACGGGTCGAAAGGAAACCTCAATGAACGTACGGACTCCTGCGGCACGTATCCCCACATGCAGCTGCCAATGGGCCAGAGTTGACCCCCAACTCCACGTTCACATACGCTTCAAGTTCAACCGTTCAACCGCATCGGGCCCCTCCTCGCAACGTTCGTATTGTCGTTGTAGGCTGTTTCTGGACGATCCGAAAGCTGTCGGTCGAGGTGGAATAGCAGCCGGTGTTCGATGAGTCATATAGTCCACGGCGAGCACCGGCGGAGACCAGCTGGTGAAATCGGTTGAGGGAGAATATGTGGTAGCTCGGGCGGGGGGTAATGACGGTGGAAATACTATGGGGTAGAATGAGAAAGTAACAGTTGGGGGTGTCGGAGGTCATGGTGAAGGCGGACGTAGCTGAGGAGGTGCCAGACACTTTAGCGCCTGCTGTATAATGGCAAGCCCGGCCCGACCTACCGAAGAATGAGAAACCATGAACGCGCTCAAGCGCTCAACTCAAGCTCAAGCTCGGAGAAAGAGAAGGACAGGGGCTTTATGTTCAGTGTTAAGAGCAAACACATTTTTATTTTCATTTTTTTGTTCTGTTTTACCGGTCCTGAACCACGCGCAGTCATTTCCCCGCCACATCCGACTCCATCACACCCCTTCTGACAACGTCCGAGTCTCCATTAGGGCTGAGCACCTGTAACCGTATTTATGGGTTTACAGGCCGTCATAATACGGTACGGGACCCGTACCGTATTGGCCTTGAAGCGACACTTTTATGGTACGGTTTACAGGCTGGGTACCCCTGTATCAGACCGTAAAGATACAGCTGTATACAGCCGTCATATGGCCGTATGATTGGTAAGAAGTGTTCTGCCGCGTGTATCCCCACTTGTCCTAGAACCTCCTCACCCTGCTTCACTTCAGGCCGCTGCCCACCGTTGTCAGCTTGTCAATATTGTGATCAAGTCCGATCGACACCTTTCCTTGACGAGAATATAACTTGGCTGCCCTCGCACTGCAATGCTCATGGCCGAAGACTTACAGATCGCCCCCAATCATCAGCCGATGTCACTAGCACGTGTCGCCACAGCTCCATGAGGACTCGTCGCTCATGGCTCCTCACAAGTTGGGCCTAGGTCAAGATGTCATCACTATTTAGAAGGACCTTTCCTGGATATGGGGGACACCTTTGGTATGTTATTTTGCTTTTTTTCTGTGAGATAGTATGCTCTTGACCTTCAAAGGTCGTTTTTTTAGCTTTCTCATCGAGCATGATTGGACTCATCAGAGCACTGCCGCACCCTCCCTCACCCTTATCGTCCATCCATTCAACGTCGCACACATTGCAACTATTCAGTAAAACGTCACTCTGCATTTCGGACACCGCTATTCTGTGCCTATGATGCCTTGTCAGTCACCAGCAATACCATCTTCTAGTTTGTCGCTTGGGTATTTTGCTACCCCTCTAACTCTAGATATTGTTCCTTTGACTTGCATTTATAAACTCCCAGTCTGGCCTTGTCAAAGGCATCAGCGGCCCACTTTCTCGTCTCCTCATTTGCGTGCTCTTGTGTGACTGACTTGCGATGAACCACTTCCACTGGTAATGTTTTATCTTCACTTTCTGAGAGGATTACCTATGTCCAATATACCCTCTCGACCTGACCCCGACCAGTGCGCGCTCAGTGAAGATGGCCAACTCAAAGATGCAAAGGATATTGCATTCTTCCATTCCCCAAGCGACAATAATCCCATCCCCCTCCCGCCTGTGGATGGAGAGGCTGGTGCTAGCACAGATAACAGAGGTATGGCTCACACATACCGTCTTTCATTCAATTACTAATGCCTTTCATCCTAGCTCAGCACACTAGACTGCAGCGAAATAAGAACACCGGCATACAGGAAATCCTTGCCGCAGAGCGCCTTAACAAGTGGGGCAACCTTGATAAGAAACACCACCAGCCAAAACAACACTTGCAGAGGAGAGCCAAGCGGATCAAAGTCGTTGATGGCTTATCAGACATCGACCCTGAAGACAAGGACAATGACAAGTACCAAACTGACACAGCTGACAGCATTTCTGAGTCAGAGGCAAACAACACGTCGGATGATGTCATTTCAAATGGAGAAGTAAGTGTCAGATTGTCAATAATATTCGCATTTCCACTGATTTCAATCTGGTTTTAGCTTGCTGATGCACTCCCCTTGAAGATGGTGCCAAAGAACATGAGGTGAGCCCAGGCCAGGAAGCAAAAGCGTTCTGGAAGGAAGGCCAACAACGTCCCTCAACCTTCTCCAACAACCATCCCATCTGTTACCCCCGCCAGCAGTGTCATCATGGATGCAGACCCAAAGGAAACCAAACAGGTCAGTCTACTCATTGGGTATGTTTCTATTACTAACGTGATTAACTGAAGATATCAAACCCAATCTATGCCTTCTATCAGCGTCTCTTGCATCCTCCTCAAGGCATCAAAGCGGAGGAGGGTGATAGGTTTTACCAATCCTATCATGGTGGGAGGAAGATTCTGAGAGTTACCAAGAAGATGAGGTATAGTCTCAATGGTACCGTCTATTATCTATGCCTCCCTACATTCAACTTACATTATTTGTGCTTATCTTTCAGGCCTTGTTGGGAATCTCAAAACATCGTCACCTGAAGTATTCAAGTTCTACAGTTACCTCAAAGATCATGTCCCACCACAGCCACTCTCGCCAGAGGAGAAGCGGATTGCATCCGGCAAGGTTGAGCTTTCATCCACAAAGCTTGCTGGGCTGGTGAAAGTTCATGGTGCTCATCAAGTGTCACTCAAGGATTTGTTTGCACAGCAACAGGAAGCTGCTGCGGTAAGTAGTTATGTTCTCAAGTGGTCATCTTCCTCTCATCATCGCATTTAGGAACCATGGAGCCAGGAACGATTCGAAGAGCTACTGACCAGGTGGATTGTCGCCTCGGATCAGCCATTTGATGAGGTAGAGGACCCCAATCTTGTCAATGTCCTCAATTACATCAATCGATCACTACCATCACTCAAGATTCCCAGCCGCTTCACCATCAAGTGCCGCGTTGTAAAAATGGGTGCCGAAGGTGTTCGACATATGACGGAATTGTTTCTCATATGTCAACATGTTGACGACACCTCAACGTTACTGACTTGCAATTAGAAAATTGATGGCAAGGTGGCCATCTCACTTGACGGCTGGACATCAAGTAATAACTACGCGTTTTTCGCTATTGTTGCGCATTATGTACACCCTGCTACGGGTGAACTTGGTATGTTGCTAGGTTTTATTATTATCATCTCATTCCCCTAACTTCCAACAGAGGAAAGTCTCATCGATTTTTGTGAGTTGCTTGGGTGTCACACCAGAGAAAACATCGCAGACGCGGTTTGGGATACTCTTGGCACATATGGTATCCAAGGGAAGGTAAGCATTGTTATCTTTGTGACGCAGACAGTCCACCTAACCCTCAATAGGTGATCGCATTCATGGGAGACAATGCGTCAAACATGGATACATTTCTCACTGGGATCGTTTCCTGTGCAGAAAACATGCAGATTTCAATCAATGCAGAGTGGGCATGGCTTCGGTGCATGCCACATACAGTTCATCTTGCAGCTCTCAAGGTATGGAATAATCACTGTTTCCTGTACCATGTGCTAATGGATTCTCAAGGTGCTTGAGGCTATTGGTGCAAAACGGCACAGTGACACAACGAAACCTGATGCTCCTGGTGTCAATTACCAGGAGTCTGTCAATGCGCCACTGAGTGAAGAAGCGGACAATGATGCAGCAACCTGGGAGGGTGACAACAGGGTCAGCCCTGTAGATAAGGATCCAGATTCCTCTGTTGATCCTGAATTTATCCTTCCAGCCATCGATAAGGAAAGTACATCCAAATTGTTCTATCCCTTCAATCCTTGGCTTACAGTCCTCTAGCTCTGGAAAATTGTCTGTGTGGTTCGCTCAAGTCCTCAGCGGAAGGCATGCTGGCTAGCACTGGTATCTGATAAACTTTGCAAGAAAAACCCCAACGCTTCAAGCTACCCACCAGCTCTTATGCTCATCCTGGATGTTCCAACGTGTTGGTCATCCACTCACCAAATGATGCGTAAGTCAATATATCTATATTTGTAGGGTGTGATCTCTTATCAAACCAATTACTCATAGGATGCGCTTTACAATACAAGGGTGAGATCAATACATTTGTTGTGCTTCGTGAAAACCAGGACCTCCACAATCTCAAACTCTCAGAGGCGGAGTGTGTCCTCAATTTATCTCTGGTTGGCTTGAGAAGTTCCGGGATGTGACAACCCAGATGTCCACAATCTACCAGCCTATGCTATCACATACCCATGCAATCTTTTGTGGTCTTCAAGAGCATCTTTGTGAATCAATTCATAATTTACCATCTGGCACTGATCTGTGCATCCAGCACGGACTTCTTGCTGCTCATCAAAAGCTGGCTGAGTATTATTATCGATTTGACCAATCCCCCTTCTATATTTGGGCCACGCGTATGTCTGTATCATTGTCAATCACGCTTTAGCTCATATCCCAACAGTTTTTGACCCAAGGATCACCTACGAGGGCTTGAAGCTTGACTTCGCCAATGACCCCTTACTTCTAGTGGATCTCAACAAGTCCAAGTCACGCCTCCGCAAATATTACAACAAGTACTATGCTGCATCACCCCTACCCTCTAGCAACACCAATACTGCTCACCCAAAACCTTCCGGCACCTCAGATTTCACAGCACGCTATGAGGTGATCGTTCCTGATTCAATCAATGAATTGGAAGAGTATTTCAAGATCAAGTGCAAGGATTTCAAGAAGTGTGATCCACTTAGATGGTGGAGGAGCCAACACGAGGATTGGCCCAACTTGTACCGCCTCGCTTGTGATATCCTTTGCATTCCAGGTTTGTAGCATTTTGTCTTATTCTCATTCTTCTGTTTATCCATTTTTAGGCTCTGCTGTTGCTGTTGAACGCATTTTTTCTAGTGGCAGGGACACCATATTGATTCGCCATGCTAGCCTTCAACCAGACACCATCTGGACACTTATGGTCCTAAAACATCACATTTGTTGGACATGCGGGGTTAATGCAATCAACATAGACTAGTTTTTGGTTCTGTAGTTACATGTATTTTGAAATCACACCCATATAGTCCCATATCATGCCGTAATACGGCTGTATATACACCTGTACCGTACTGTCTCAAAAATTTGAGATGACTGTACAGTTACAGTTTATGGGTACCTGTAACCGTATTGGTACCATAAAGTATACGGCCGTATGCCGTATATGGCCGTATGCTGTATACGGTACGGTTCTCAGCCCTAGTCTCCATTCCACCCTTGAAATTGGGGTCCTTGTTGGGGTCCATGGGTGGACTGGTACCCAACCTGTTAAGGCTTCAATGGGCCTTGATAGTACGACTTGTACTAAGAGTGAACTGGTGGCGAGTACTTGAAGAAGTAGAAGTCTCTAGTGTTGCTAGAGACGACTCTGAGAGGCTTATGTAAGAGATGAGGAAAGGGGAGGCACTTGGGGAGCTTTCAAGAACATTGATATTGAGAATCAAGTCAAGCTTAGGGCTTGACTGTCAAAATACAGGGCGCTTATATACAGGCACGACCACGCACGGGCCATGGTCACTAAGATAGGTACTTCTGGTCAAGAGGGGGCTGTCTGTATCGTATGGTACTCTGCGGACAAGTGCTGCGGTCTGTATGAGTCGAACAATAGAGAATGAGCAAGAGCAAATGATAAAGTGACAAGTTGCCTAATCCATCCTTAAGGGTCGAACAATGGCAGCAGGTCATTCCAAGAAGAGAAGCGTCGTCATGATGTGATGACGACCACGAGGTTTGAGGCTGATCCGAGGAGATCTGATCTCTGCATGCCCATTCTGGTCTAATGGGTGTCTAGCATAAGCAACTACCCTTTAAGGTAGTCCATATTGATGGTGACCCAATTAAGGGCCATATCGCTATCCGCGTCGTCTGCGGAGCTCTGCGTGGATGAGGGATTGTCTGCAGATCCTCCAGGAGAGGTCGACTGGTAGCCTTGACTCTGAGGCGAGGTGCCAGCTATGGGCGACGAGATAGAAGGGGTGATTGACTGGTAACTGCCTTCTCTACTGGTGCGTTGGCGTATGGGTGCTGAGGAGGGACTTGTGGGTGACCGGGAGTGCTTGTGGGACACAGGGCTATCCGGGGCAAGGTACTCTTGCCATGGTATGATGGGGGACTCTTCTGGGGACAAGGTGTGCGTGTTGCCTCCAGGGACATCAGGTTTATATGGAATGAATGGTTCTGGCTCTAAGGGTGGCGCGTCCTCCATGGGACTGTCTGGGTCTTCCAGTAGGCTCTCTACTGGGGGTGGCTCTTGGTACATTTCCATTGAGGAGTATTCCCGATGATGGATGTTCCATGGGATGGGGACGAGGGGCTCAACTGGGGGCTGATCAAGGGGTGACAATGGTTTGGATGGTTCACTGGGTGGTAGCAGTGGTAGGTCTGGTAGGGATGATGGGTTCAATGGTAGTGGTCGCTTAGGCATGGATAGGGTGACAAGGAGGGGGTCTGACAAGGATGAGAAAAATTGGGGTGGATCATAACACAACCCCTGGACAGTGTAAAAAAAAATCATACAAATTCCAAACAAATCGAAAACAAACTCCAATACAAACATTTAAACTTCTGAGCCAGATGAGCGAAATAATCACACAAAAAACTAACGTTTGAGTGAGCCCTACCGTCACCCAGCATTTAAGGAACCAGAGCCAGTGGGCCAGTGTGCCGACACCCAAAACTCAGTTATACCCAATCCAATGTCAAAAATGGTGTAGAAGCTGAACAGAGATAGTAGAATTTTTTTTAAATATATGATGTGAGATGGGCCACTGGCAAATAAAGCATATCCAATGCTGATGGGATCATATGGATAATGTAAAAAAATATTACACCTATAGGAATCGAAACAACAGACTTGCCAACAGACCCATCCCACTCACACATGTAAGCAAAACATGATAACTACTACTCCATCAAGCTTTACAATTGCCATCCCTCTTAGCGATACATATACATGACCAGCTGAGAGTAATATTTCCAAAATGTGATGATCACACCTATCATGCCTTGATCACTTCATAATCCAATACCCTTTTAATTAGGTACCATACAAATATATGACTGTGTCATAGCACGAGCAAGCAAGCACAACCCATTTCAGCACTGCAACAATGTGTGATGATTAGTGACGAATGTGACAGCAAAAATGGTGGTGAGCAGAAGGTTAGAGCTAAAAATAGGAGTGGGGTGGCAGCGACTATCTAGTATCTAAGCAATGTCGTGTGACTGTGTCATCAGTCTGGGCTTCCATGGGTGGGCCAGTACCCAACCTATTGTGATGAGTGGGCACGGTGGCACCGGGGAAGTGTGGACCCTGGACCCCGGCCCGGGTGGACGGACATTACCCAACCTCCTTCCATAAAAGGGCACCGAATGGGTGGACCAGACACTGACCTTTTCCAGCATTATCATGGGGCCTCATCGGGTATCTGGACAAACTTGGCCAACGCTCCGGGTACAGTACAGTACCGGTGACTTGTATTTGCCTTGTACCTTACTGAGACCCCTAAAGTCATTCATTTTCATCCTGATCGGAGTACTATTTCTTCTCCCTCCAGGCCCCCGTCCGGTCTTTCAACAAGTCATAGAATATCACTCTACAATGCTGTCGTTCCCACCACCTCTCACTACCGCAGTAGTACTTTGTCATTTTCTTGCCCTTGAGACGACCGACGTCTCCACCATTGCGAGCTATCTACAATATTCGATAATCTTGACAACTGAAAACTTTTCGGCGCTTGACCCGACTTGCGCCCATCTATTTCAAGCGATCACCTGATCAATCACACTCAATCACCTGGTGTCTGCGTGCGAATATAGAAGACATCAATGGGGCAGTGCCCTGACCTTCGCTCTTACCCTCAACCCACCACGCCCTGCTGTCTCGCTATAGTTTTGTCACCGATCGCCAATCCTCCTCCCATTGACCCAATTCTTTCCTAGTCGTGACATGACTGACCAGCCAGGATCGGCTCGTTTCCAAGTGCTTCTGGACTCTGCCTTACAGGCTTATGAGAAGAAGGCCGGCGTCACATTGGCCGACTCCGAAGATTTGCTTGCTAGCCGACTGCAGCGTTGCCACTCCATCGATGACATTACAACTTTGTTACGAGACAAGATGCAAGCCTTCGGTGATTTTCGAGAGCGTGATAGAATCTTCAAGTCCATCAAGGCTACTGTATCGATTTTAACCCCAATTTCTGCCCTCGTATCCGTCGCCGACGACGCATGCCTGGTACGCCAAGAGGTTCTGAAGGCCTACCTTGCATCACTGACTGTTTTACAGAAATTAGTCCCACATACGAAAGCGATACAATCTACCATCGGTATCCTACTAGACGTGTGTACTATTCCTAAATTCATACGCAGATATCATTCTGACGTCTAGGCCGATCAGGCGGCCAATGGCGTAATCACGAGTTGCGACGCGCTCGCCGACATGCTCGAGTCGATTGAAAATTTCATCAATCGTCTCAGAATCTATTCTGAGACGTCTCACTCTATGCCTGCAGTCGACGAGATAGTGGTCAAGTTGATGGTGGAGCTAATTTCCACGCTCGCTCTGGTGACCCGAAAGCTTAAGAAGCGACGTTTGCGTGAGCCCTTCCTCGTTCATATGTTACTCTACTCAATGCGACGCAGTCAAATGGATAAAGAATTTTTTCGGGGTCAAGGATATCAACATAGCACGCCAGAGGCTTGACAGACTCCTACAAGAAGAGGATCGGGCTGTTGGAGCTCAGACTCTCAGGGCTGTCGAAAGTGAGTGAACGCCCTCGGCTCGTAATCTGCCGTGTATTGAATGCATTCCTACTCTAATACGACAAAGCTTTCACTGACGGTGTCCGGAATGCCCTCGGTACGTTTAACGGTTTGTTGGCGATAACGAGCGAGTTCTGTGTCTGACTGGGTTCCAGACGGAATGTCAAGCAAAATGAACAAGTCTAAACGTCAGCCATCTCCTGACATTCGCATTACTACTTGAAAGGCTGAGGGACTCTGGCAGGTGATGAGTTGTTGGGTAATATTCAACAGTGGCTCTCTCCCCCAGATCCTTGGAAGAACTTCAACACCGCGCGCGAATCACGGCACAGCGAGACTGGGGTGTGGTTCGTCAAGGGAAAAATACTCTCAGAATGGAAGAATTCGGGTCCAAGTTCGCTCCTATGGGTTAATGGGAAACGTCAGTTCTCGCACAGTGCTTACATTTCGCAAAAGACTAATAACCTCCACCGTTTGTAGCGGGCGCTGGAAAGAGCGTCCTTTGGTACGTCAAACTTTCCAGATATTTTTCTTGAGGACTAACAGTTTGGTTAGTTCCGCGATCATCGAGGAGATCAAGACTATGAAGAAATCCGGGCTCGCATCACTTGCGATATTTTACTATGACTTCAGGGAGGATAGAAAGAAGCACGTCTCTGGGCTACTCTCATCGGTGTTATTCCAGCTGTGCGGCCAGTCCGACTCCTACTACGATATACTGTCCACTTTCTATTCAACGCACGGCAATGGTGCAGAAAGTCCCAGCGACGGCGATCTTGTCCAGTGTTTGATGGACTTATTGAAACGGCCAGGATCACGACCAGTTTACCTCGTCATAGATGCCTTGGATGAATGTCCAAGCACATCTTCTCTGTCATCCCCCCGCGAAAAGCTCTTATCATTTTTGGAGGACCTTGTCGAGGCACAACTCCCAAACCTGCGGATATGTGTCACGAGCCGACCCGAGGTTGACATCAAGACTATCCTCGAGCCTCTAGCTTTCCATTCCATTTCCTTACACGACGAAAGAGGACAGCAAAAGGACATCATCATGTATATCCAGTCGATCGTTAACACAAATAAAAACATGCAAAATTGGCATCTGGAGCACAGGCAGCTTGTAATCGATGAGCTGACAAAAAAAGCGGATGGGATGTAAGGCATTTATACCTCATGTCTTTCATCCATCTTACCCCGTCCATCCGATAGGTTTAGATGGGTAAGCTGTCAGCTCGCATACCTCGCCGACTGCTTCCCGGGGAATATCTGGGAGATTCTGAACGGATTGCCGGCGACGCTTGATGAGACATATGAGCGCACTTTACGAGAGATCAAAGAGACAATGTGGGAATCTGCCCAAAGACTCCTCTTCTGCGTCACCGTGGCTTGCCGCCCACTCCAAGTCGAGGAACTGGCAGAAATTCTCGCATTTGATTTCAAGTCGGCGGCAATTCCGAAATTTCACAAGGATTGGCGCCTGAAAAATCCGGTCGAAGCAATTCTATCCGCCTGCCCCACACTACTTTCCGTTGTCAACATCTACACGTATCGCAAAACTTCCAGAGTCGTGCAATTCGCTCACTTCACCGTGAAGGAATTCTTGACGTCTAGTCGCTTTGCCGGAAAACACGACAATATTTCCCACCGTTACCATATTTCTATGTCACCTGCTCATACCTTCTTCGCCCAAGCATGTCTGGGTGTGCTATTGCACCTGGACAAAAGCATCACCAGGTGGAGCCTGACACAATTTCCTCTCGCCAAATACGCAGCCCGGCACTGGTTAGAACATGCCCATGTTGTGGGTGCGTCGCAACATGCAGTGGAAGGGATGAAGCAGCTGTTTGACCGGGCGAAACCACATCTTTCCATCTGGCTCTGGATACATGACCCAACAGTGCCTCATGGAAAGCGACGCAAACGAGACGAAGGACCGTCTTCACCCTGTGGTACCCCGTTACATTATGCCGCTTTTTGCGGTCTACACGACATTGCGAAGATCTTGGCAATCGAGCACCCGCAGGATATGAACTCTCAAATCTTCGATGATGAATCATCTCCTTTGCATCTAGCCTCGTGTAGGGGGCATGTGGATCTCGCACGGATGCTCATAGACCGCGGCGCCAACGTGTCAGCCCAGATGAACGACGGATCCACCCCGCTGCATCTGGCATCGGAGAATGGCCATGTGGATGTCGCACGGATGCTCGTAGACCGCGGCGCCGACGTATCAGCCCAGAAGAAGGACGGGTTGACCGCTCTGCATCTAGCATCCCGCAAGGGCTATGTGGATTTTGCACGGATGCTCGTAGACCGTGGCGCCGACGTGTCAGCCCATTTGAAGAACGGACCGACTTCGCTGCATTTGGCATTGGAGAATCACCATGTGGATCTCGCACGGATACTCGTAGACCGCGGCGCCGATGTGTCAGCCCAGATGATGGATGGGTCGACTGTGCTGCATTTGGCATCCCGCAATGGCTATGTGGATCTCGCACGGATGCTCGTAGAGCGTAGCGCCGACGTGTCAGCCCAGAACGAGGATGGGTTGACCGCGCTGCTTTTGGCGTTGGAGAACCGCCATGTGGATCTTGCACGGATGCTCGTAGAGCATGGCGCCGGCGTGTCATCCCGGAACGAGGACGGGTCGACCGCCCTGCATTTGGCATCCTGCGAAGGCCATGTGGATCTCGCACGGATGCTCGTAGAGCGCGGCGCCGACGTGTCAGCCAAGAACGACGACGGGTCGACTGCGCTGCATTTGGCATCCCGCAAGGGCCACATGGATCTCGCACGGACGCTTGTAGAGCGCGGCGCCGACATGTTGGCCCAGAAGAAGGACGGGTCGACCGCTCTACATTTAGCATTGGATAATCACCATGTAGATCTCGCATGGACATTGGTAGAGCGCGGCGCCGAAGTGTCAGCCCAGATGAAGGACGGGCGGACTGCGCTGCATTGCGCATCCTGCGACGGCCATGTAGATCTTGCACGGACGCTCATACCCTACAAGAAATGCATTGACGCTATGTGGCGTAGGTCGATGTTTGCTGACCAGGTCAGCAAAAACTGACTCAGAGGGGCGCCATGTGATTAGACTCGTTGGAGTGTTCCTCATGTGTCAGCAAAAACTGACTCTGAGGCGCGCCAGTTGATTAGACTCATTCCTCATGTCATTCCGTTCTTTCTTTTGGTACTAATTTCATATGACTTTTGACTTGAACTCGACACACCGTGACTTGCACGCGTCTCAACGACATCCGTGTCAACTGCATTTCATGCCATGTCAGCATATATGCTGGCCTGACGGACACCACCACTCCACCTATGCCAACACCAACACCCTTGCCACCATCGCAATCGCACACTTCACCACCATCGCACACATCGCCTCCATTGCCTTGTTGTCTGGCTTTGCTACCCCTTGTCCCTCTCCTCTGGCCCTCAAAGACCCTCTTCGCCTCATCTCAAGCCTGCTGCCGATGCGTATGTTTCACTTCTCTTGCAGTTCCTCACTCTTTACAGATAACTTTGGGCCTCATTTGTTGTCTCAAACTTGAATGTCATCTGTCTTGCACTGTGGATGGCTGCAGGCCTTGGCGAGGGTCAAAGGAAAGGTGGTGGATGTGGTGGACTCAGCAGATGTGGCGGACACGGTGGTCGTAGCAGATGCGGTGAGTGATCTCAGTTCACAGAGCTCACATCTCTCCCTGTCGTCATCGTCAGATACTTGTCAGATTCCCCATCGCCTCCCAAGTCCCACCACGAGCTCCCATCTTTGCCCTTCCCACCCAAGGCTCGCACGACTTCCCCTTCGCACGCAACTTCCCACCATCCGTGTATCTCCCATCCATCTTATTCAACATATCACATAACTACGAGAGCTTCGGCATATTCGCGTCGTTTCCCGCACGGACCTCTTCGGGGACAGACGCTATTTTTACCGGGTGAGTTGTCACACAGTGCAGTTGTATACTGGCGGGTGCATGGCTGCAGTGTGTCATTTATTTGCCACAGGTACGCGGCGTACGCATCCCACACCGAGAACCAGGATGCCATCGATGCTTCCATTGTTGGTGCTCTTCATGATACGGGTTGTGCTCGCGCCGGCATCAAGCTCCTCGTTTCAATCCTTTCAATGCCATCAACAAATGTACTGAAATCACCAACCGTGATGAGGCATCGGGCAGACTGAAGCTTGTCACCAAGGTATGACCGTTATTGTCGATTTGTCATTGAACTCTGCTCACACAATAAGACCGATGATATCAAGAACCGCCTTGAAGCCGATGTTGAGGAGTTTGCCTACTGTGGTCTCCGACTCTCCGTGCCTTTGCAGCGGCGTACGAGGAGCTTGACGGCGATGATCATGAGGCTGAAGGCAACAGGTTTGAGCCCGTTGGCCTCCTCGCCATTTTCGGTCCACCTCGCGAAGACACCGAGCAAACATTCAACGATGCCCTCACCTTCAGTGTCAAGTCGAGATGACCAGTGGCCTGGGTGGCCAGCCCGTTATTGCTGAGTCCAGCCTACGGCTGTCGCCTTGGTCTTGGCGATCACCTGTATCCTGCCAAGGTACTCAAGGATGGTCCTCCCCTGGGCAGCCAATTCCCCTCCTTCGATGATATGATCATGGACGCCGACGGAACGTGGTCGACATGTTAGACGCAGAGGTTGTGGCAGACACAGTGGACTTGCGGACATGGCGGATGTGGCGGACATGGTGGAGTTGCAGACATGGTGGACGTAGTGGACGTGGTGGATGCGGTGGGCCATGGACGCGATGAAGGACCTGGGGGTATGGAAAGGAAGGAGAGAGTGTTTTGTAGTCACATAGGATCAAAAAATACCAGTATCTTCTGACGACAACAGGCGTGAAATGACCATGAATCACCATCAACCCAAGATCATATGACATCAGATAGCAACAAGACTTTTGCCAAACGTTGACTTCCATCAACGCTATCTGATCAGAGCCTTGGTGAGCCGCATAATGTCGAATGAAGTCACATAGTGTCGCCTCATTTCTCATTGGGGCTCATAGAGCGCGGCGCCGACATGTCAACCCAGATGAAGGACGGATCCACTGCGCTGCATGTAGCGTCCTGCAAAGGCCATGTGGATCTCGCACGGATGCTCGTAGAGCGCGGCGCCGACGTTTCGGCCAAGAAGAAGGATGGGTGGACTGCGCTGCATTTGGCATCCCGCAAGGGCCATGTAGGTCTCGCACGGATATTCATAGAGCGCTGCGCCGACGTATCAGCCGAGAACGAGGACGGGTCGACTGCCCTGCATTTAGCATCCCGCAAGGGCCATGTGGAACTCGCACGGATGCTTGTAGAGAGCGGCGCAGATGTATCAGCCCAGGAGAAGGACGGGTCGACTGCGCTGCACTTGGCATCCCGCAACTGCCAAGTGGATTTCGCACCGATGCTCGTAGTGTTCGGTGCCAACGTGTCAGAGCAGATGATGGGCGGGTCGACTACGCTTCATTCTGAATCCCGCAACCGCTATGTGGATCTGGCACGGATGCTCCTAGAGTGTGGCGCCGACGTGTCGGCGCAGAAGGAGGATGGGTCGACTTCGCTGCATTTGGCATTGGAGAGTCGCCATGTGGATCTCGCATGGATGCTTGTAGAGCGCGGTGCCAATGTATCGGCCCAGCGGAAGGAGGGGTCGACTGCGCTGCATTTAGCATTGGAGGTGAATGGCCATGTGGATCTTGCCCGGATGCTTGTAAAGCGCGGCGCCGACGTATCGACTCAGAAGAAGGACGGCACGACTGCGCTCCATTGGGCATCCTGCAATGGCCATGTGGATCTCGCACGGATGCTCATAGAGTGCCACGCCGATGTGTCGGCCCAGAACGACTTCGGGTGGGCTGCGCTGCATTTCGCATCCTACTACGGTCATGTGAACCTCGCGCAGATGCTCGTAGAGCGCGGGGCCAACATATCAGCCCAGATGAAGTCCGGGTCGACTGCGCTGCATTTAGCATTGGAGAATCGCCATGTGGATCTCGCACGGATGCTCATAGAGCGAGGTGCCGACGTGTCGACCCAGAATGAGGTCGGATTGGCCGCACTGCATTTGGCATCCTGCAACGACTATGTAGATCTTGCACAGATGCTCATAGAGCGCGGGGCCAATGTGTCAGCTCAGAAGAACGACGGGCCGACTGCGCTGCATTTAGCATTGGAGAATGGACATGTGTATCTTTCACAGATACTTGTAGAGTGCGGCGCCGACGTGTCAGCCCAAATGGAGGGCGGGTTTACTGCGCTGCATTGGGCATCGAGCAGTGGCTATGTGGATCTAGCAAGGATGCTCATAGAGCGCGGCGCTGATATGTCGGTCCAGGACAAGGGCGGGTGGGCGGCGCTGCATTTGGCATCCTGCAACAACCATCTGGATCTCGCATGGATGCTCATAGAGCGCGGCGCTGACCTGTCGGCCCAGAACAAAGACGGGTCAACTGCGCTGCATCTGGCATTTGAGAATGGCCACGTGGATGTCGCACAGATGCTGATAGAACGCGGCACCGACATTTCAGCCCAGATGAAAGATGGGTCGACTGCGCTGCATTTGGCGTCTTACAACAGCCATGTGGATCTCACACGGATGCTCATCGAGCACGGCGCCGACGTGTCAGCCGAGAACGAGGGCGGGTCTACTCCGCTGCACTGGGCATCCTATAATGGCCATGTGGATCTCACACAGATGCTCGTAGAGCGCGGCGCTGACATGTCGGCGCAGATGAAGGACGGGTCGACTGCGCTGCATTTGGCATTGGAGAATCACCATGTGGATATCGCCAGGATGCTCATAGAGCACGGCGCCAGCGTGTCAGCCCAGGACGAGGACGGGTGGACTGCCCTGCATTTGGCATCTTGCAATGGCCATGTGGATCTCGCGCGGATGCTTGTAGGGCGCGGTGCCGACGTGTCAGCCCAGACCAAGAATGGGCGGTCTGCGCTGCATCTGGCGTCTGAGAATGGCCACATGGGCCTCGAAAGGATGCTCGTAGAGTGTGGCACCGACATGGTGTAAGGTGAACTCACGCTCCATGAGATGTTTCTAAATTCTCAAGATGCGGTCCCCCTCCTTTTTTCTATCTGGGACACACGATATCGTTGGAATGGCACGCCGACACTGATATCTCACAAATGGCGTGAAATTCTCAGGTCATTTAACAATGCAAACACCCTTCATGTGCCCAACGGCTTCACCAAGGAGCTGGATCGTTCCTTACAACTGCATGACCGGGGATCACCGGTGGAACTGTTATCCGGGTCAGAGGAGCTCCTATATTATGCGGGAGGTGATATTAGCGACGCCTTCTTACCGTTTTCCACAAAACGAACAAACAGATAAATATCTGCACAGACAAGGTAAACGTTCCCTAGTGATAGATCATCGTAGCACGCCTAGCTTACGCCTAACCTCCAAGCACTCCCTCGCCAGCACTTGAGCGTCGAAAGATATGATATGGCCCAGGTTTGAGCCCGCCCAACTACCAGTAATAATGGTACTAATAGTTGTAGAAGCATGTGTCGGCCTATCACCGTAGTTGGTCTGGGCCCATGGAGCCTGTTCCTACCCCTTGCCGGCGGCAGGCCCACCAGACGTGGCCAGGCGATCCGCTGCGATCCACACATTTGACGACTTTCGTGGTACAGACACTATATCGCAGACCAAAGTAGAAAAGTGGAACGTGTGCGCGCATGACGACCGCTTAACTGCGTCCGCAATGAGTTCGGAGGGCGGTAGAGACGTGCCGATGGCTTCGGGAGCGGATTAGGCGTTTCCATATATCAGTCAACGACGGCGGAAGAGAATGTGTTACACACCGGACTGCTCCGCTGCATATTTAGAGGGTGATTCCAAGAGAGCCGCCCACAGCAACCCCTGCCATAGTCAGAACTCTCGCAGCTCCTGCATCACATATATCAGCTCCTCTTCTAGAACTCTGCACGGTGGATAACGTCACAATGACAAAGGAGATGCATATAATTGCCTAAATCAGGCAGCTTACCTTGGGAATGGGAGGTCTTCGTGAATCTGTGCAACTGCAACATAACCAGCAGGCGTATCGCGACATCGGAAGGCAAGTGCAGCACGGAGACCTCCTCCGCGACGATTCATGACCTAAGAAAAGGATATACTTTAGATCGCCTCGGATATAGATCAACTTGCCATTGTAAAATGTTTGTCACGGCTTTGTCCTTACTCGGACATGTTGGATGGAAGCTACACCTCTGGTAAGCCATATAGCATACGCAGGCACCGAGCGTCGGCTTTTTTGTCATCTCATTGCATTACCGTGACCCAGAGCGGACATACCTGGTGTAAATGCTTCCTGACGGGAAGGAGACATGAATCGAGATCAACACGTAGCAGCCTTCGAGTCCAAATGCCACCGCGGGGGGGGGTCTGAGCGAAAGAGGAAGCCTGTGGCCGAAGGAGGTAAGCAGTCGTCTCAGAAGGTGAGGTGTAATTTGGGTCATCAACTGCTCCGTGGAGGAGATGTCGGCGGGACGTAGCGTCGCGGCCGCGAGTCGTGCGGGTCGTGGGTGTAGGAGGTTTCCCGTAGGTTTATACAGCGTGTTCTCTGCTACCTGATCGAAAGGGAATCATAATGAAGATATGAACGTACAGGCTCCTGCGGCACATACCCCACACGCAGCTGCCAATGCCCAAAGCACTTCCTCAACTTCACACTCACATAGGCTTCAAGTCCAACTGCATCGGAGCCCTTCCTCCCAATGTTCGTATCGTCGTTGTAGACTATCTCCGGATGATCTGCATGTGGCCAGAGGCTGGTCTAGGTAGAATATGTGGTAGCCCGGGTGGAGGGCAATGACGGTGGAAATGCTATGGCAGAACAGAATGAGAAAGTAGCACACCGGCCCTTTAGCGCTTTTAGCGCTTGGCCTGATCCTAACTTCAACACTGTAGTCACCTAGTGTTAGGGTTAGGATTGGTAAACGAGCACAAGCAAGTGCACGGACCCATCGGGATGACGCAGCGAAGATAAGCTGCGTAGGCAAGTGGGTGTCCCACTCCCATTTGTGTGCGCTCTCCAATAAACCCCGCGATCTCACACCCGTTTCCTGTCGTATTCAGACACCTAGTCACTTCCTAAACATGTCTCACATATTTCCTTCCACGCATACCCTCAATCTCTCCAACGGAATCGGCGAGGGCGTACCAGGTTGTGCTTCCAAATGTCAGAGGTACGCTCCCTTCTATGTTTATCGCCCTAAACGACCATACACCACTGCCAACAGTCGCGATGTTACGTCTTTCAACATCCTCGATGACGATTCGCTTATCAACATATTCGTCTATCGTCCGGACCTCTTGGACGAAGACGAATCCAACGATACTCGCATCTTACAAGGGGGAGAATGGCGCCGTGAATGCTGGTGGTACAAGCTTGTGCACGTATGTCGAAGATGGCGATCTCTCATCCTTGAATCCCCATCCCACCTCGGTCTCTCCCCTTTGTACACGTCAAACGCCGGTGGCCTACATGCTAGCACATTCGTCCCCCTCCCTCTCGTCATCGATCACGCCAACAAGACTATGAATCTCACTCCGGAAGCCGGAAGTCGAAGAGAGTATCAAGTTTGCCCTCCGACACCGCGATCGCGTGCGTCGCATCCGCCTCGCGATGTCCGTCCCATGTCTGTCGAAGTTGATCAACCTCATCGACAAGGAATTCCCGTCCCTGGAACACCTGTACCTCTGTCCAATGTCCTACGACGATAACGGTTTTATATTTCCCAAGACATTTCGAGCGCCAAATCTGCGCCATCTCGTCCTGTTGAATTTTGCGCTTCCAGTGGGTTCTACGTTACTTTCAACCACCACGGGCCTCATCACATTCTCGCTCACCTATATCCCTCCATCCGTCACCTGTCACCTTACCGATCTCCTCCATCGAGTTTCATCAATGCCCCAGCTGCGGGCACTTCATTTCTCGTCTTTTCCCGGACGTGATGTCGTGGTGTGGGACATAAATACGCCGAACGTGACGCATGTCACATTGCATAACCTTCTCTGGCTTGAGTTCCAAGGTGGCAGTACTTACATGGAAGCCCTTCTTACTCGTGTCACAGCACCTCTCCTCGAGAAACTGGAAATCGACTTTCCCGACGAGTTCACCGTTTCTATCTCGAACCTCCAGCAATTTATTGGCAGCGCAAAGAACCTCAGGTTTACCTGTGCCAATTTGGTGTTTGGTTCGATGGGGTTTGCTTTGGAGGCATATCCCCATGAGGGGTCCAGAAAGAATGTCTGTCTATGGGAGTTTACCGTCTAGACCAGGACTCGCCATTGTCTTCCACCGCGCAGATACTCGGCGTTCTCGGACCAGTACTCTCTGCGGTGATGGATCTCAGAGCTAGTGCTAGCAACATGAATAATATATTATGGTCGAGATTGCCCAGGTACAATAAAGCTGACAGCGCGCAGTGGTGCGATATTCTCAAACCCTTTAACAACGTGAAGACCCTTCTCGTGAAGGATGGTTTCATCAGGGAGATATCTTCTGCTCTCAAAGTTCGCCATGGAGAATCGACGGTGGACCTGCTACCCGAGCTCAAGAAGCTCATATGTAGTGCAAGTGTCAATGCTGACGATGTGCTCGATACCTTCGCAGCATTCATCTACGCACGCCGGCATGTAGGCCACCCCGTGACCCTACTCAGTGGTTGAACACACCCCCTCAAACAGTCGTTGTGGGCTATAATATGCAGCAGCGAGTTCCAGATGCCAGGCTTGATCACTGTCATAGCACGCCCCCTAAATGCAATTTGTATATCCGATCTTCTATCACCCGGATTATCACAGTACCCATCCCCTGCTGGCTTCCATCCACGACATCGTTACGGCCGTCTCGAATCGCTGTGGAAGTCACAACGCCAGACACCCCACATAGATCGCATCTCATGGATATATACCACCTTCCCACTTTCCTATGCCCCTTACATTCCATCTAGTTTTGGCCGCACTTTGGATTCTCGGTCGCTATACCCGTGATATATGATAAGAACGAACTGTATGGGAGCACCTATACCGCCTTGTTTGTGTCACTAGTATCGTATTTTGTCTCGGCCGAGTGATACCTACTCCTGGTGCGGGTAAAAATAAGATTGATTGTATGGCTGTCTACTGCGTTCCGAAAGAAAGATTCTAGCCTGTGGCATGGCGGCTACAACGGCTAGGACCTCAACCTCGGATGGAGGTAGCAGTTGGCGTTGTCTCGCCGACAATCTCCCGTCTGGATGCAAGCGTCCAGATCCCGGGGCAGCTGCGAACGAGACAGCGGCCCGACTAGGGCGAAACCTAAAAGGTTCAAAAAAAAAACGCACGCGCTGCAACGGAATGGAGCATCCTCGACCACGTGACGTCATCCGTGCACGCCTCCAACCCTTCGTTATCCACCCTTGTTCCCACACGATCAATTTCACGGCCAACTTCTCTCGTCACCCCAAAGCCCTCCAGCCGAAGTCTGAAGACACGTGGACCACTCAAGACTCATCGGCCGACGACACAAACGCGCACCACTTCGAAAATCCCGTCGGCCACGTCGCACACGTTGTGCGCGGCCCCACGCTGGTCTGGACCATATCACTGTTGTAAAGGAGTATTGCTGTTTATAGACTTGTTCAGGCCTTTTTCGTACATCCCAACGTTTCTCTTTTCACATGTACATTATTAAAACCTAAGAGCGTCCCTCAGTCACTGCAAGACAGATGAACTGTTATTATGTACCTAAGAGCGTCTAAGTACAATTAGCCGTGTTGTAAGTAGGGAGATAGTAATGATAGTCGACTTACCCCTCAGTCACTGCAAGACAGATGAACTGAGGGAGAAGGGGAGAGCGCGCGCATACGACGCGGTGGGATTCCGAGTCACGTGTACACGAGTTATGGTATCGTGATCACCACGTTCCAACACTCCTCCTCGATACCATACGAGTGTAGGTACTGGTGATATAAGGTAAACGTGTGCGCGCAAGTGATTGTGATTGTAAGTCGAAAAGAAATGTCCTTGAGGGTGCGCGAATGAAGGAGAAAAGAGAGAAAGAAGGGTAAAAGAAGGGTATAGTATGGATGCGCGAATGAAGGAGAAAAGAGAGAAAGAAGGGTATAGTATGGATGTGCTCCTCCTCACCCAAGAAGGGCAATTTCTCCTCCTCACCCAGATGTGGCATTCGGGCCAGGGGTGCGAAGTCTGAGGTGGGAACGCAAGCACTGGAATGCCAAACGGCTGAGCGCCTTGGTCAGAATGTCTGTGATATTGTCTGCAGATGGTACCTGAAGAATCTGTAGCTCTCCAGTCTGCACTTGGTCTTGCGTGTAGTGAAGTTCCATGCAGAAATGTTTGGTGTTGGAGTGCCAAATATTGTCTTGGGACAGGCGGACGGCAGCATCGTTGTCGCAGAAGATCGCTGTTGGGGGGCATTTCCCTGGCTTAGACTCAAGCAGACCAAGTTCTTGGAGCAGTTGTCGTAGGAAGATCCCCTCTTGTGCCGCTTTGTGTAAGGCGTCGTATTCAGCATAGCAGGAAGAGTCCGTGGGGTTGTCCTGTTTCTTAGAGCACCACGATACCATGCCAGATCCCAGTGAAAAACAATAGCCAGCGATAGAACGACTCGTGTCAGGGCAGTTGGCGTAGTCAGAGTCCGAGAATCCGGTGAGAGTGGTGGTCGTCAATCCGCCTAGTACCAGCTGCAAGGTTCAAGTCCCTTTCAGGTAGCGTAACACACGCAATGCTGCGGTCCAGTGTTCGGGTTGGTAGCAGTCCAAAACGGAAGCAAGGCGGCCCAGAGCGAAGGAGATGTCGGGTCGTGTAGCAACTGTGATGTAGTTTAAGCTGCTGACAAGCTCCCGGTAGGGTGTGTTGTCCACCCAGGTGGCGAGTTCAGGGTCTAGTGGGATGGACTTGTCGGGATGGCAAATAAGTAGACCTTGGACCATCGGAGTGTCAACGGGGTGAGCATCCGAGAGATTGAAACGCTCAACCAGGCGGTCAATGAAAGCCGTCTGGGAGAGATTGATAGAGTGATCTTCGCGGTTTTGCTTGATACCGATGCCCAGAGTGAATTTGATGGGACCAAGGTCGGAGATTTCCCACTTAGAGCGTAGTTCCGCCTTGAATCGGGCGTTTTCTTCGGGGGGGTCTGCGATACTGAATATGTCATCCACATGGATTGCGAAAACCACAGTACCGGTCTCTGTGTCACGTCAGTATACGCACAAGTCGCTTTCCATGTGCTGGAACCCCCAGTCGGTGACGGCTTTGTCGAAAGTCTGGTTCCAAATGCGTCCCGCTTGTTTTAACCCATATATACTCTTCATGAGCCTCATGACCCAATCTTCTTTACCCGGCTCTTCGAAACCTTTTGGTTGCTCAAGATATGCGGTTTCGTCCTCTGGAAGTATGCCATGCAGGAAAGCGGTTTTGACATCGATTTGTTGGATGTCCCAACCCTTCGTCGCAGCGATGTGAAGGATCGCCCGGAAGGACTCGAGTTGGGCGGTCGGAGCCGTCGTCTTGTCATAGTCGACACCGTACTGTTGGGCATAACCCCTCGCTACATAGCGGACTTTGTAGCGGACAACGTTGCCCGCATCATCCCGCTTTCTCTTGCATACAAGCTTGCCTTTTAGCGGTCGTCTGCCATGGGGAATGTCAGAACGAGGCACAAGGACAAATACATGCATATGTGCAAGGCTGTGTAGCTCATCGCGGGCACCGCCGATCCAGTATTCGCGTTCTGGGGAGCGCATGGCTTCGGACCAAGATGGATCGTCACCTGAATCAAAGTTAGGCTCGGCGGAGCCGTCAGAGATAGAGGAAAGAAAAACATCGACTGAAGGGAAGTCGGAAGGCGTGAAATCAAGGGGCAATAAAGTATGACTATCACGAAGGGGGGCAAATT
>Ga0307510_10001548_pt1 | contig 25419 bp, 24 predicted proteins | sample 12_EM_MG_FD_207224 | JGI IMG/M metagenome (GOLD analysis project Ga0307510, IMG submission 207224) | Populus trichocarpa ectomycorrhiza microbial communities from riparian zone in the Pacific Northwest, United States - 12_EM | ecosystem: Host-associated > Plants > Roots > Unclassified | place... | reverse complement strand
CGCGCCGAGGGCGAATACGCCGCCGTGCTGAAGATCGATCCCGAAGACGTCATGTCGATGACGGAGCTGATCGATATCTACAGCCGCAGCAACCGGGTGGACCAGGCGTTGGCCACCATCGACCGCCTGATCAAGGTCGACCCGCGTGCGCCCACGGGTTACGTGGTCCGCGCGAACGTCCTGATCCAGCACAACCGGCCTGACGCGCGCAGTGCGGCAAAATATGTCGTGGACCACTTCGCCGACCGCGTCGACCAGCAACTGACCCTGGCGAAGATGCGCCAGTACCTGCGAACCCACGGCGACACGGGCACTTCTACCCCGTCATCGCCTGCCGCGGCTCATTGAGAATGCTCAAGGCGTGATCGACATGTCGATCACCACCACGTAATTCTTGCCGCCGTTGGTGGGCGGCGTGGGAAACGTGGCGCGGCCAATCTGCCCGGCAAAACACGTGGCCACGGGTGTTTTCGGCTTCACATCCACCGCATAAAGCTGGCCATTGCCCAGGACGTCGGCGACCACGGTGAAAGTGCCCAGGTTCGCCGGGTCCGATGCCCCCGGCGGCACGCAGCCGCGCATCGCGGGTGTCACCAGATAGCTGTACTTGCGCACATAGGCAGTGCCCTCGGGGGATGCCTCCAGCCGCTGCGCTTCCGCCCGCCGCGCTTCGAAATCGGCGGGACCGGCGAGCGTGGGAGCAAAAAAGGCCATGGCCAGGAGAAGCATGATTAGTCCTCGGGTGAAAAAAAGAAAACCTGTGCCCGTTGCCGCAAGAGGATATTACCCATAGTGCTCCAGGAAATAGCGTTATTACCTGCCGCGTAATTGAGAGCCCGTCGATAGTCGCCGATAGTGAACCCCTGACCGGCATCCAACACAGGAGACTCAAGATGACCTCGATGAATTTCACCCGAAAGGATCCCCCGCAATGGCTGCTGGATTTCTGGAAGGAGATCGACGACAAGACGTTCGGCAAGGGTTTCGATTGCTTCGCCGATGACGCCGTGTGCAACCTCGGCGTGGCCGACTGGCACGGCCGCGATACCATCCGGAACAACCTGCGGCAGTTCATCGACCGCGGCTTCACGGCCCATCACGACGTGGTGGAGTATTGGGATGGCGGATCCATCAAGATGTTCCACGGCAAGGTGCGGATGACCTTCGACGACAAAAGCCTTCCGGTGGTGCGTCCCACCATGACGCACTTCTTCTACATGGACCCGAACAACCCCACCAAGGTCAGCCGCTGGCTGGGTGCCGTCGGTCCAACGGAGTTCTAAAGGAACGTGCTGTGATCTCCAGAAGTGAAATCCAGGCGGCCGGCGGTGAACTTGGCCGGCTGCTCCGCCACTGGCGCAGCCTGCGCGGGAAAAGCCAGAACGAGCTCTCGCTCGATACGGAGATATCCCAGCGGCACCTGAGTTTCATCGAAAGCGGCCGCAGCGTTCCCAGCCGGCAGACCCTGGTCACCCTGGCCCAGGCGTTGGACATTCCGCTGCGCGAGCGCAACCAATTGTTCCTGGCGGCGGGATTTGCACCCATGTACGTGGACGAGGCATGGAATGCCGGCGAGATGGCCGCCGTCACCCGTGCCCTCGCCCGCGTGCTGCAGCAACACGAACCTTTTCCCGCGATGGTGATGGACCGCTACTGGAACGTGCTGATGACCAACGAGGCGGCGCCGCGTTTCTTCAACATCTTCGTTGATCTTGCCGCCCGCCCCGTGCCGCGCAACATGCTGCACCTGATGTTCGACCCCGCGGGCATGAGGCCGCACATCGCGAACTGGAACAGCGCGTCGAAAAGCCTTCTGGAGCGTGTCCAGCGGGAAGCCGTGGGCCACGTGCTGGACGAACGCACGCGCGAACTCATCGATGAACTCCTGGCCTATCCGGACATCGTCGAAGGCAACAGCACGCCAGCCGATGAATCCGCATTACCGGTGCTCCCCTTGAGCTTCACCAAGCATGGCCAGACACTGAATTATTTCTCGATGGTCAGCACCGTCGGCACGCCGCTCACCATCGCCGCGCAGGAGCTTCGCGTCGAATGCCTTTTCCCGATGGACGAGGCCACCGAAACGCTGCACATGGAACTGATGGCCGCCGCCAAAGCGTAGCCACCACGCACTACACCTCGGATGGAAACACCGTCTTGACACCCTCCGGCACTTCCTCCGACTGATGCAGGTGCGCCAGCAACGCATCCAGCGGCAGCGGGTGCGAGAACAGGAAACCCTGCAGGAAATCGCACCCATGGTTGCGCAGCCACGCGTGCTGGCTTGCCGTCTCCACGCCCTCGGCGACCACGGTAAGGTCCAGGCTATGGCTAAGTCCGATCATGGCCAGGCAGATCGACGCCGAGCGCGGATCGCTATCCACGTCCTGGATGAACGCGCGGTCGATCTTCACGCTGTTGATCGGCAGGTTCTTCAGGTACGCCAGGCTGGAAAAGCCGGTGCCGAAATCGTCCAGCGCCACGCGGATGTCCTTCGACTGCAGCGCATGCATGGTGCGGCGGGCAAGGTCGCGGTAACGCATCAGCGAGCTTTCGGTCAGCTCGATGTGCAGCGCGCCGGGACGAAGGCCGAAATTTTCCCCGACCCGGGCAATTTCCTGGGCCAGATCGGTACGGGCGAACTGGATGGCCGAGACATTCACCGCGATGGAAAGCCGGCCCCAACCCGCAATCGTCAGCGCCTTGTGGGCGGCGGCAGCGCGGCGCAACACCCAGCTGCCCAGCGGCAGGATCAGGCCGGTTTCCTCGCACAACGGGATGAATTCGGAGGGAGGAATCATGCTGCCGTCGGCCTGCGGCCAGCGCACCAGCGCTTCGAGCATCACGACTTGGCCCGTGAGCGCGCTCATCACCGGCTGGAAATGCAGCTGCAGGTCGTTGCCTTCGATGGCATCGCGCATGCGCGCGGTCATCTGCAGGCGCAGGCGCGAGCGCTCGGCCATCGCCGGCTCGAAGCGACGCACCGTGCCCTCGGCCACGCCCGCTTCCTGCGCGGCGAGGGCGGCGTTGCCCACGATCTTCTCCGCATGGATGCCGTCGTCCGGGTACGAGGCCAGCCCTACCCGGGCATCGAGCTGGTGTACCGCGGCCTCGGAAGACACTGGCTCCGTCGCCGCGGCGAGCAAGGCAGCCAGGGCCTCGTCGTGGCGCGAACGGTCGAACATCGCCACCACGAAGGTCTCACCCGGGCGGTGGGCTACCTGGCCAAACTTGGCGCCCAGTGATTCAAAGCGCGCAGCCACCGCCTTCAAGACATCGCGGCCGATCGACACACCGAACGTATCGGTGATCACGTCCAGGCCGCGCAACTGGATATAGGCAAGGTCGTACCACGACCTCAACGCTTTCGTTCGGTCGAGGTCCTCGACCAGGGCGTCAAGGTTGTGCAGGCCCGTGAGCGGGTCATGCGTGGCGCGATAGGCCAGGTGTTCCTGCGCCATCATGCGCTCGGTGATGTCGCCGATGGTGCCGGTAAGCGTGACCACGCCGCGCTCCTCCACCAGCGATCCGGTGGACGAGATCCAGCGCATGGCCCCGTCGGGGCGGATCACGCGGTACTGCAGTGTCACCGCACCCTCGTTGGCCCACGCGCGCGCCGCACCTTCGAAGTACATCGGCTTATCGTCGGGATGGATCATGCTGTAGAAGGTGTCGCGGCTGGTGACGACATCGGTGACATCCAACCCCAGGATCAATGCCGCCTGGCCTGACCACGACATGCGCGTGGAACCTTTCACGATGCTCCAGCTGCCGATATTTCCCGCGCGCTGCGCCTGCTCCAGGCGGCGGCTGGTATCGGTGATCGTACGCACGTATTCGTCGCGCGAGCGTTCCGATGCACGGACGCGGCGATAAAGATAGGCATAACCCAGCCAGTACAAGACATACACCGAAACAGCCACCGCCGCGAACACGTACCACGGCGCCAGTACCGCGCGCAGCGGCACGCCCACGCCCACGCGCACCGGATAGGCATCCAGTGAACTGTTGGCTACCAGGCGATGCACTCCATCGACGGCGCTGACAAGGTCGGAAAGATCGGCGTGCTCGCCCGAGTACAACCGTGTTATCGGCTCACCCACCAGGGTGGACGCCTGCCGGCTTCGTGCCAGGATCGTTCCGTAATAGTCGGCCACGGTCGCCACGCCCATATGGCCGGTGGCGAGCTGCTCCACCAGGGTCTGCAACCCGCGCGTATTCAGACGCGCAAGCAACCAACGCCCGTCCACCATCGGCACGATGATCGGCAACAACCAGCGCCCCTCCACTTTCTCAATGGGACCGAAGCGCATGCCCGGCCGAGGGCCCGCCTGGCGGGTAAGTACCCATGGGGGCAGCGCCAGCTGTCCATGGTCGACCAGTTGAATGCTTTCGATCTCCGGTTGCCGCGCCGTCACCCGGACCATCAGCTGGGCGATCAACTCCGGCGCCTTGTCGGGCGTGTTGCGTTCGATCTGATCGATGTCCTGAACCACGCCCGCCAGGGTGCGGTCCACGCTGCGCATCTGCTCGGTGGCCAGTCGCTCGCCACCTTCGGCCAGCGCCAGGGTACGGTCATGGGCCGCGGACAGGCGCGTTTGCCGGTCTTCCACCAGCCCGACCACCAGCGCCACGCCCAGCAGTACGCCCACAGCCAGGCCCACGAAGCTGACGGCACGCGAAGACTGGCGCTCGAACCTCATGGGGCCGCGCTCCAGGACGCCGCCTGGAGGGCACCGGATCGCAAGTTGTCCCCTGCCAACACCGCCATGTGTCAACCCACCCTGCAGAATAAATATTCCGCCCGTCTATGGGGTATCGGGCCGAGCCGACGATACTTTAGATCGTGTAAGAATTTGCTTCTGGCTCCCAGCGCATGCTGCAGTCGCCACACACGTAAACCCGTTTGCTCACGATCAAGGGCTTTTGCGTCGGTCGATGCCTTGAACCATCGCGTCCTTCGGGCCGCCCCGCCTTGCGATGGCCCACCTCGCGGTCGGCCACCACCCTGATCACACGGCTCCTGTTCCAGCGCCGGCACGATGGGCAGCGCCCGAAAAACTGGCGCAGGCCAAAGGCCAGGCCCAGTAGCAGAAGAATCACGATACCACCGCGGGCCAAGGCCGGGACGATCCAGCCGTCGCTGGTACCTTGCACGTTCGTGGTGGGGCCGGCAGCCGCAGCGAGGCGTTCGTCGGCGCTACGCCCGTCGTCGGGCATGGCAGCGGCATCGGCCTTCGGTTTGGGCGCGGCCTTGGCCACCGGCGGGATCGGAACCAGCTTCCCGTTGGGGAGAATTTCAGAGATCACGATCTTAGGCTTGCGCAGCGGCGGCTCCGCCTTGGGCGGGAAAGCCTGCACGGCCGCCAGCCGCAAGCGGTAGGCGCTTTCCAGGCAGGCCTGATTGCCGTTGCAGCGCGCGCGGGATTTCTCCCAGTCGGCCTGGGTGCTGGCAAGGGCATCGGACGGGGCGCGGGTAGCTAGCAGGCGCTGGAGATTGGCATCCTGCCTGGTAAGGGCCAGGGAAGCGCAAACAGCCTGGTCGCTATGGCTGGTGGATGATGAGGTGCAGTCGACAGCGGCAACCGGCGCCGCAAGGGCCAGGCCAGCCAGGGCGAGCAGGGTTGTAAAGCAGGTACGCATCATCACTCTTCGCCAAATCCTTGATTGCTCATGTTGCCGAAAAAGAGCATGGAACACCCACTTATCGGCCACCTTGATGCGGGCTTGAGCACCCGGCCATCAAACAGGAGTGGCATAGCCTAAAGCAGCCGTCCCCTCGGCCGATACGCTCCTGTTGGCAAGACCGCTTATCGAGAGGGGCTCCAAAGGACATGGGCATCTACCGCCAGGGAAAGAAGGTGCAGCACCGCTACACGGACGAACTCGCGGGTATCAGCTGGGCGGCGTTCGAACGCCTCTTCGCCGAGCACTACCGGCAGCTCGGATACCGGGTGGAGCATTCGGGTACGGGAGCGTCCCATGCGCGCTACGACGGCGGCATCGACATCAAGCTCTATCGGGACGACGAATACATCATGGTCCAGTGCAAGCACTGGAATGCACAGCAGGTAACGCACAACTACGTGCACGAACTGATCGGCGTGATGCACACCCAGCACGCCACGGGCGCGATCCTGATCACCAGCGGGGAATTTTCGACGGCCGCGCTGAAAGCCGCCGCCCAATGCCCAGCGATTGCCCTTATCGACGGCGGCGAAGTGCGCCGGACTTTCCAGGCTTCTTTACCAACGCTTGTCCCAACGCCGCCGTTGGGGGTCAGAGTAATTACTCTGACCCCCAACTCACCAACCCCCAACCGCCCCATACGCACCCGGCATCGTGCCAACTCGGATTTCGACCCGATGATCATCGCCGGCAGCATCGTGGCTGCTGCTCTGGTGCTGGCCCTGGCCTATTTGGGGCTACAGGACGCTCCGGAGTCCGCCAGCCGCCTGGCAAGGGAAGCCCACCCCGTGGCCATGCCCCGGTTGCCCGCCAACGTTACGGCAACCGCACAGACACTCGCCGCCGGCGCTCTCGACGCCCAGGCGCGCAACACGTACAAAGCCATGCGCCTGCCCGACTTCCGTCGACCCGTGGATCATGAAGCCGCGCGCGCCGCCGTGAGCAACCTGCCCGGCGTAGGCACCACTACGTGGATCGACAGCCAGAACCTGCTGGTGCTGGTGAGCGGGCAAGAGCTGCGCAGCAACCGCATGATCGACGATGTCTGCATGGCGCTGGATCCGCTCGGCGACACCATGGGCGTGGTGGTGAACGTGCAGGACGTGATGGCGAAGACATCGGAAGGGGCCGATGTGATTTCGCGCAACTGCAAGCTCCAGGGAGATGAGCGGCCGATGTTCCAGCAAAAACGGCAGGTAAACGTGCTTGACCCTGCCCTGCGAGCGACCATGAAGGCGCAGCAGTAGATTCCAGCCAACGTTTTACTTGCTTACCCCGGGATCGACCATCAAGCTTCCCAGACCAGCCGGGGGACCCTTATGTCATACGACCTGTACGTCTATCTCGCCCGCAGCAAAATGCCCACGCCGGAGAAATGGCGCTCGGTGATGAAAGACGAGGAGCTACCAGGCGAGCTCGATACCGATTTCGACGTCGACACCATGACGGGATTTTTGCCCTGCCCCGTTGGCGACGAGCTCGCGGGCTTCGAGTACTACTCGTTCGAGACTGAGCCGGAAGACGCGGCGGAACTGGAATTGCCGCCGGAGCTCAACTTCACCGTGCAGTTTTCCATAGGCTCCCGGCCGCTTGAACTGATAGCGGCGCTCTCGGCCTCGAGCACGCTGGCTTCCATCGCCGGCGGGCGCATTGAAGATCCCCAAAGCGGGGAGATCGTGGAAGGTGAAGATGCGATTGCCTGGGTAAAGCTACAGCTGGCTTCACTGGAAGGGTAATTCGAAGCTAATCGCCCGCCACTGCCAACGACTTCCTGGGTCGAATGCCGCCCCGAGCAAGTCCGGCGACAAGCGCCTCCTCGATCCTCTCCCACGCACCGATGGCCGCCCAGGCCTTGTGACGCTTGTAGCAGGTAAGGCCGGACACGCCGGAGACGCCCAGTGGAAGTGAGTTCCAGGCGATCCCGCGGGTAATCACGTAGGCGATGCCTTCCATCACCACCCTGTCGCCGTGGCCTTTGGGGCCGCGTCTCGTCGGTCTGCGATCAACCGGAACCAATGGCTCGAGCTCCGCCCACAGACGGTCGTTTATTAGTTGCAACATGCGTCCATACCCCCTGGCCGGCCGCGAATTCTATAAGGGCCGATGCTTACTCTATGCGCGTTTCTTTACAACCGGGGACATGCTCGGAGGGCGATGCGTTTGAATTTGCCGAATTCGCATAGATAGTAATCGCAAGTTTTTGCGGTCACTCCATTAGAGCCTGTCGTTGACGTACTCAACGACCGTTGCCCACTATCGCCTGGCTAGTGCACAACGCGCTCGCCTAATAGGGGACAACTTGAACGCGCACGTCGACAAGGCCCTCCTGACACGCGCAAGGAACTATCCCAGTAGCTCACGATCACGCGGGAGAGACCGATGAATCTCAGTCCAGTGCTGTTGGCTTGTCGGAGAAACACCCTGGCATCATGTGCTCGCCGCCGAGGATGCAACCATGGGGCAGACGCGTCCTCTACTTGAGCGACCCTACCGGGGTTCTTTGGCACATTTCCGATACGCGCAAGTCGTAGGAACTCCATGATCTCAATAATGTTTCTCCTCCTTTCTGAAGAAGCATTCAAGTCAGACGGATGCCATGAGGAAAAGTTTAAGGCGGTACTGGACAAGACCGAAGCCATGATCGTTCGGAGCGCGAACTTCTATTCGGGAATCATCGAGATGTCCACGCGACGCGGCTCCTACGAATGTGCGAGGTACAGCTTCCTGCTGGACAAGAACGGGCATCCCATGGATGTCCGTCTTGAGGAGTCTTCAGACTCGTTTCCCATGAACTTCGCGTCCAGGCAAACGCTGGTCAACTACGTCTTCGATCAAAAGACATGGGTTATCGGACAGCGTTTGATGATGCTGTTCAGCGACATTGTTGGACGCGCGCCGCCGCCGCCATCGGAAGTGATACCTGATGAGCAGCTTCGACGCTCGAATACGTCAGGATCGAGATCCCGCGGAATCCAGAAGGTTACACGATGACATACATCTCATGACGGTTGCCGACACTAGTACGGTCGACGCGATCCTTCGCGACAGCACAAAAATTGAATTGGTAATCGTAGACCACTTGCAGTGGGACGAAGATGGACGCGTACACATGTATTTGCTGCAGGAAAAGATCAACAAGTACCTTGCATATATCGAGAGTGGGGAGTTCCTGCGATCCTATCCCGACGATGCCGGGATTCCTGTTTCGATTCGAATAGTAGGCAAGTATCCGATCAGCTCAGGCGGACTGGAATTCCTGGCCAAGGTTCGTCCCATTATCGAGGCGGCAGGCTTCGATCTCGTTGTAGAAAGGCGCATTGATGAAGATACATCGAACTGAGCTCGGCGCTTAACCCAACCTTAGGAATTATAGCGATGGCATCCCCCGCGATAGAATGCGGCCCGTAGCCGATGCAGTTATGCGTGCAATCGGGATCACTGCGAAGGCGGCCGCCCAAATCCGTCCTTACTTCGATTCGCTGCTACGTTGAGGTGAACCACGATCCCGGGTGTAGACGGCGCTTTGTCGAAGTAATTGACCTGGTTCAGCACAATCTCAACCGACCCATCTGACTGCCAGTTCACAATGGGATCCGTACTTATCGAGGTTGGCTCGTACCGAAGCACGTCAATTCGCCCACCTCGTGCGGGATCAGTGAAATAGATTGAATTGAACTGTGAGCCGCCGAGGTTGTCGCAAAAATCAATGGCCATATGTGCTGGCATCCGCGACGGACCATTGGCAACTAGAGCCTGGTCGTCATGAAAGCAGACGCTTTTCGGCAGGCTATCGGACGAGCACGACTGCAAGCCTAGAATACTTACCACCCATATCATGGCTCGAAGGCTGGTATTGCTTCTTTTCATTTCGAACCCTTCCGAACCACGTCAATAAACGCCCGAAGCTTCGGCGCCTTTGCAACGTGCCGTGGGAAATACAGAAACAGTCCCGGCTCCTCGATGCCCGCCTTGGGTAACACCTTCACCAGCCGACCATCGCGAAGGTCCTCCTTAACGAGGGGCTCGAAGAGGTACGCGATGCCAACGCCCTCGCGCGCCAGGTCACGCGCGTAGATCGGGTCGGTCACCCGCACGCTGCCGTTCACGGTCACCGCTACCTGCCGCCCTTCGTCCTGCAGATCCCAGGCATACGCAGCTCCGGATGACAGAAGCCGGTAGCCAACGCAGTTGTGCAAGGCGAGGTCCGCAATGGTGCGCGGCATCGGATGACTTTCCAGATACTTGGGCGAGGCGACCATGATCGACTTGAACGGCCGGGTTAGCCGCACCGTCACCATGTCCTCAGCGATCATCTCGCCCAGCCGCACGCCGGCGTCGTAGCCGCTGGCGACGATGTCGACCAGGCTTTCGTCGGAAGTCACCTCGATCGTCAAGCCAGGGTGCAGCCGGCTCATCTCGAGGATGGCGGGTGTGATCGCCAGGGGCAGTGCCAGGCGAGGCGCATTGATCCGGAGCAAACCGGTGACGTCCCCACTCGTAGCGCGGATCTGCTCAATGCTTTCCTCGACCATCGCCAGCGCGGGGCCGATCGAGGCCACGAAGTCCGCCCCGGCTTCGGTAAGGGCGACGCTGCGGGTGGTGCGCGCGAACAAAGGTTGGCCCAGCCGATCCTCCACGGCCTTTACCGCGTGGCTTACGGCCGACGGGCTCATGTTGAGCGCGGAGGCTGCCGCGGCGAATCCGCCCCGGCGGGCAACCGCTATCACGATGGGGAAATGCGCCAGAAGATCGCGGTCCATTCATGCATCGTATCGAATGGTTCTTGCAATTTAAACCGTCTTATCGATCAGCCATATCGAACACATACTTTGGCCATCGCCCCTCCACATCTTCCATAAGGAGTCGCCCATGGCCACGAAGACATGGTTCATCACTGGCAGCTCGTCTGGCTTCGGACAGGCCTTCGCCGAACACGCCCTGGCCCAGGGTCACAACGTGGTTGCCACCGCACGGCGGATCGAAACGCTGGAAGGAATCGTGGCCAAGGCCCCCGATCGCGTTCTTGCCCTGAAGCTGGATGTCACGCGCCCGGAAGACGCAAAGGCCGCAGTGGACGCGGCCATCGCCCGCTTCGGCCGCATCGATGTACTGGTGAACAACGCCGGCTACGGCATCGTCGGCGCCTTCGAGGAGACGCCCGACGACGAGCTTCGCGCGCAGATGGAAACCAATTTCTTCGGCGCCATGAACGTCACCCGCGCCGCCCTGCCCGCGCTTCGCGCCCAACGCGGCGGCGCCATCGTGAACATCTCGAGCCTGGGCGGGCAGCTATCGTTCGCAGGTTTCAGCGCCTACTCGGCCAGCAAGTTCGCGCTGGAGGGTGCCAGCGAAGCGCTGGCGCTGGAAGTCGCGCCGTTCGGCATCAAGGTGATGATCGTGGAGCCCGGGCAGTTCCGCACGGCATTCGCGGGCGCGGGCTTGCGGCATATGCCGCAGATTGATGCCTATCGCGACGTGGTGGGCGGGACGCGTGAGTTCGCGCGTGAGATGGATGGAACGCAGGCTGGGGACCCGGCTAAGGCGGCTGCGGCTGTCGAGGCAGCGCTCGATGCCGACAAGACGCCGCTTCGCCTGCAGCTGGGGGCGGACGCTGTTGACGCGGTTCGGGAGCATGCCGAGGGGTTACTCAAGGACCTCGGAGCGTGGGAGTCGATTGGGCGGGGTACGGCGTTCGAGTAAGCCGCGTAGAGCTCGATCACGGTCTAAAGTTCGCCAAGATGGCTGCCACGACCGCGTTTCGCTGTGCCACGGAACGTGGCGACTGTCCGAACGCGTCGACTTGATCCGGGTTCGCTCCCGCGGACAGAAGCGCTTTCACGATATCGATCGACCTGGGCGAAGCTTGGCGGAAACAGGCTTGCCTCATCGCTTCCCAGAGCGGGCCGTCCCCGTGCCGGTCCAGCGAGTTCACGTCCGCACCGAGGGCGATCAGGTGATCGACGATTTCCTTGTTTCCGCAAGCGGCCGCTATACGAAGTGGTGTGTCCCCTAGGTCATCTGCTTTGTCGATGGTGTCGGGAGAAACCATGGCCCATCGGGCCACCTCCTGCAGATCATCGCCGTGCGCCGCGTACCAAAGAAGCGACCTTCCATAGCTATCCAGTCCGGCCCGGTCGTCATCACCGTTCGTGAGAGTCACAAAGCCCTGTTCGAATGCGACGTACCCAAGCGCGACTTTCTCCAATACGAAGTCGTTGGGATACTCCCGGAAGCCTGGCTCGAGCTTTACCTGCGCCATCGCAGCTCGGGCTTCGCCTTCTGAGGCAAAGAGCCCAATCTGTTTTATGTCTTCGCAACCATTGTCTAACTCCCGAACATGATGTAGCTGCCAAATCGTTTTCAATGGTAGTGTTCCTCGATCCAGGTAAAAGTATTGAAAGCACCAAGACAAGGCCGGAAATGATAGCCAGTCCATTAGAACTAAGCTTGGATGAGAAAGCAGGTCGAACGCCACATGACAACTTCTTCTGACGTTTTTGCTCTAGTAGAGCGAGAGATCGCGCGCTTTACCGATCTAGACGAGCGTGAAACGTGTACGGGCCCTGCTCATCGCGCCACGCTGCGAGCAACGCGGCTGGGACTACGGCACAGATAACCAAACTTACCCTTGCTGGATAGTCGCAGAGCACCATGAAGCCCAGGTTGCCATTGCATTCTGCGAGTTTGGGTTTGGTCCGGTGAATCCGTGGGGGCTCCTGTCTATAGCAGGAAGCAAGGGATACCAGTCAATGGGCATGGATTGCGGCTGGTTTCCGCACTTCGATGAATGCCTGCGAGAGTCGTTCGCTTGGGACTACATCAGCCCCGGTACGTAGTTTCGCTTGACTCCATCGTCCGCAACTCAAAAAAGCTCCGACTGATACGAAGTCAACAAGTCGAAGCGATCCCCCATCGGCATAAGTATCGCGTCCCCGACAGCCTTGAGCTGGTGAACCACGTAATGCTCGTAATCGATAGCCGACTTCCGCGCCTCCACCGGCTCCGGCCCATTCGTGGTCATCACATACCGGATCCATCCCCCGGTTTGGTACTGCCGCGGCCGACCAAGGCGAACATTGTTCTCATCGGCAAGGATGGCCGCGCGAACATGAGGCGGTATGACCCGATCGTACGAATCCAGCCGGCCCCGCAAGCGCTTCCGGTACACCAGAGCGTCGTCCATCAGACCCGCGCGAAGATCCCTGACATAGTCGCGGACAAAGTCCGCATACGCATCGCCCTTGAATATCCTCTCAAGCAAACCACCCTGGAAACGCTTGGCCAGCGGCGTCCAGTCGCTGCGAACCGTCTCGAGGCCGCGGAATACCATTTCCTCCCGTCCGTCCGCGTCCACGGTGAGCCCCGCGTAGCGCTTCTTGCTTCCCTGCTCGCTATTACGCACGGTGGGCATGAAGAACCGGTGGTAGTGCGTGTCGAACTCGATTTCCAAGTGGCATTCGATCGCCAGGGTCTGGCGGAGCAGATCGCGCCAGGAAGTGTTGATGAACTCGACCAGTTCCTCACCCACCCGGCCGGCTTCTTCCTCGCTATGGCGCTTGCCCAGCCAGATGAAGATCGAATCAGTGTCGCCGTAAATGGCGGCATATCCCTTCGCTTCCACCCAAACGCGCGTCTGCCGCATGATCTCGTGGCCGCGCAGGGTGCAAGCGGCCGCGAGTTTGGGGTCGAAGAACCGACCGCCGGACGCACCCAACACACCGATGAAGGCATTCATCAGCAGCTTGAGCGCCTGCGACAGCGGCGTGTTGCCCTCTTTCTTGGCCTTGTCGCGGCTGGTCCACAGCTGGGCAATCAAACCCGGCAGGCAATGCCGCGTCCGCGAGAACCTCGTGTCATTGGGGCCAGGAATGGTGGCGGCCGGGTCGTTCGACAGGCTCCCCTCGATCATCCCGATAGGATCGATCAGATAGGTCCTGATGATCGAGGGATAGAGACTTTTATAGTCCAGCACCAGCACCGAATCGTAAATTCCGGGACGCGAGTCCATGACGAAGCCACCGGGATAGGATTCCCCAGGCCGCGAGCCAACGTTCGGCGCCACATAGCCTTCGCGGTGCATGCGTGGCAGATACAAATGACTGAATGCCGCGATGGAACCGCCGCTTCGATCGGCCTGCAAGCCAGTGGTGTTGCCCCGCTCCAGCAGGAAATCCATGAGCTTGGTCTTGTCGAAGATGCGGGTAACGAGCTCGCAGTCCTTGAGGTTGTAGCGGGCCAGCAACGGCTTATCTTCGTGGAACCGCCGCTCGATTTCCGCCATGCGGGAATACGGATCGTCGATGTCCTTACCTTCGCCCAGCAGCTCGCGCGACACGGCTTCCAGGCTGAAGGACTCGAACGACCACGATGCCGAGCGAAGCGCCTCGATGCCATCCACCACCAACCGTCCTGGGATCGAAGCGAAAACATACCCTTCCCGCCGCCTATGATCGCGCCATTCGATCGTGGATGCGCCACGCCCGATCGTAAGCGCCAGACCGCACTCATCGGCGCATGCCTGCAGAAGGCGCAAATCGAACTGCACGACATTCCAGCCGATGATGGCGTCGGGGTCGTTATGCCGGAACCAGTTGTTCAGCGCGATGATGATGCCGGCGCGGTCGTCGAAGTACGTCAGCTTGAAGTCGAGGTCCGCCGGCACCTCCGCCTGGCGATCGCCAAGCATGAACACCTGGCGATCCCCGCACCCTTCCAGCGCGATCGAATACAGTTGACCATGAACACTTGTCTCGATGTCCAGCGAAACCAGCCGCAGCAATGGGCGATACCCTTCCGCCGGCCGTAGCCGCGGGTTCAAGATCGCCCCGCGCTCCTGGACAAGGTCCACACCCAGGGAAACCGACGCGGTAATAAACCTCTCCATCAGGTAGCGCTCGTCCGGTCGCGCGTCCGCCTCGAAGAGGGCGACACCCGCCTCCCCGAAACGTTTCTCCAGGGCGAGCATTTCCCGGTAGCCCTTCGTGTAAAGGCCCAGCACAGGCTGCTGATCGAAGGTCTTCATCGGCAGCACGGAGAGTTCGACGCCACTTCGGCCCGCTACGAGGCGCTCCACCTGCTCGCGCTGCTCGGCAAGCACGAAGGCAACGCTTCGCTGCCCCGTGATCAGCACCCGGCGGACACCTTCCGCCGTGGCCAGCCAAAGCTCAATCTCGTTCCCATCCCTCGTGTCGCGCCAGTGGCGCGTGAGGATATAGCCGAGGTCGTCGTGTTCTTTCACCAGTTAATTGTAGCCGGGGACATCGCATCCCGGCAGGCACCTGGCAGTGACGGGGTCAGGATAATTACTCTGACCCCATGTCCGCCCATACACCAAACCTGTCCGCGGACATCCCGCACTCGCCAATCCATGCGCCCTGCTGGCTGGCACGTCGCTCATCTTGCAAATTTACCGTCTTGATTGATCGGATAGTCAAATCGCCGACCTTCGTGCTTGTCAACTCGGCGCACGAAGCGGTAAGGGCGCCGATCACACCGAAGAAGATACCCGCGCCATATTCGAATGGGTCGCCTTCAAACTTTGTTGACGAGCACGTTGCAGAATTCTATTTGTAGAGCGTCCTCCGACACCATCACAAGCCTAGCGGGCAACAAATTCAACTGAACCGGTTGATCCCGGGGCGCTCCCTACTGCCAGATAATGAACGCCAGCGGTGAGCGGTGTCGCCTTCGTCGTTTCATGAAAACCGATGGGCGCTTGGCCATAAATTGCTTCAGTCAGCGGTTTCGCACTTCCTGGAGCCAGCTCAAACGCCCACAAAATGCGCTTATAGTTCCACCGTCCTGTATCGTCGCGCGAGACGACAAAAAAGCTGTTGATCCCCACGCTGGATGACGAACTATTACTTTCGAAGAACTGGAATGAGATAGGCGAGTGAGGCCTCTCTACTGCCTTAATACCAAACTTGTGCGACATCCCATAAAGACCGACGAAAGCAAAGAATACGACGCCGAAAGAACAAAAAATGCGCATCATCACGGATCTCCCATCATAGAAACTGGCGCGATATCGCGGTCAACGCCTAATCCAACTTGATGCAAAAGCGTCTCGAAATCAACAATCTTTGGCGACCAAGGAAGCTGCAGAGCTTGGTAGTAGTCCGCCACCATTGCCGCCTGCTGTTCAAATCTATACTTGCTGAAGCAGCTCTGATCACCTAAGCCGTAATTATAGGTGTCGCTTCTTATGCCCTCCCTAGCAGCCTTAGTCCAACTGTAGTCTGGGTTGTTCTGGTATTGAAAGACATGTGTCGTTTCGTGGGCGAGCCAAGCTTGATCGCTCAACGGCGCCCTTGAAAAATCCGATTGATAGTTGGCCGAAGGGAAGTGGATCGTATTGCCCAGGGTAACCGCGTTACCAGTGGCAATCGGCCCCCAAGCACGGGGATCCATTCCCCCGCCGGATACAACATCTACTTTGGAAAGGTCCACAGTCTCGTTGAAGACTGACGTGAGCATATTTTTCTCACCGAACGTTAGCGGACGAAGCCCGAGTTGGTCGGTCGATGTCAACGGATTGCTATTGACGTAAGAAAAGGTCGATATGCCAGCAGTCAAACCAATAGGATCACTTGTTAAGTATCTTCCAGTCACAGGGTCGTAATAACGGCTTACGTTGTAGAAAATACCCGTTTCTCCGTCGGCGTATTGACCCGGGTGACGTAAATTGAGGACAAACGAGCCGGTGGGCGCCTGCTCGCCAAAGGCGTTACTCCTCAACGGCCAACTCCATACCGTGTTACCAGATACATCTGTCACAGAGCGAGGCGTCCCTAATGCATCGCCATGCACATAGTGCACGGCAGTCGATGCCCCCGTCGTATCCAGAACGGCGACCGGCAGATCGTCGAGCCACACGTATGAGCGTGGCACGCTGCTGCCGGTCTCAGCGACGACATGACCGGCTTCGTCGTAAGTGAATCTCGCCAAGGCTGGGTTGCCACCCACAGAAGTCCGAGCTACCCGTTGTGCAATCGCGTTGTAGGTGTAGGTGCCGACGGTACTGCCATTGAATTGCGCAAGCATTATCCGACCCCGCGCATCGTAGCCAAAGCCATACGTCCCACCAGCCTGCGCCGCTGCCGTAGTATTGCCGGCCGCATCATTAGTCCGCGCCAGATTACCAACAGCCGAAACCTGGTGAGTCCCGGCCGTATAGGCGAGGGTGCCGTTATCAACCAGACCACCCGATTTTGCCGATCGGTCCCCGGTCGCGTTGTAGGTGTAGGTCTCAAGCGCTGTCCCGCTCGCGCTCAAAGTGCCCGTCAACCGACGCAGCGGATCATAGGTATAGCTTTCGGTCGCGGGGCTCGCGCCCGGACTATCGCCTTGCGCGACCACATCGCCCATGACATTGCGCCCCAAATGCTCGGCGAAGCCCGGCGCGACGACATCATTAAGTTGATAGTCCGCATCGTAGCTGCGAGTCACTGTAGTCCCGGCAGCCACTGTGTAGCTCGACAAGGGCCCAAACGGCAAGTAAGCGGCGGTGGTAATGATCGGCGTGACCGCCCCGCTCGGCGCCTTGACCGAAACTGTCGTCGTATTGCCGAGCGTGTCATGACCATAGGTCACAGTGCTGCCATCGGCCCGAGTCTCACTGGCAAGTCGATTTCCAAGCGTGTAAGTGTAGCTAGTGACATCGAGCTGACCGGCAATCGTTTGCCGCTTCTGGCTGATATTCCCTTGGCGGTCATAGCAGAAGCTGGTCGTCACCCCGGCATCGACCATGCGGGTCAACTGGCCGACAGGAAACGAGGCTGGGCAGCCAGTGGCGGCGTTGGCCTCGTCATAGAAATAGCTGGTATCAGTACCGGTTTGAGAGAAGGTCTCCGCTACCTTTCGGTTGATCGCATCGTACTGCGTCGTCCGGGTAATGCCCCGAGCGTCAGTGCGCGTCAACTCGTTGCCAGCCAAGTCGTAGGCATAGGTGGCGAGACCCGTATCCGGGCTCTTCAGGCTAACTCGCTGACCGTAGCCATCAAACCCCTGTGTTGTGACCAAGCCGCTTGGATCCGTAACCTGAGTGACATGGTCCAGGGCGTCGTATAGATAGCTCGTAGATGCGTTGGCGGTAGGGCCGGTACCCGCACTGTCCTGGATCACGCTGGACAGTCGGTTGAGCGGATCGTACGAACGGGTGGCTTTCGTGCCCAATCCATCGGTTGAAGCAGTTAGGTTGCCATTGCCGTCAAAACCGGTGGCGGTAAACCGGGCACGATTCTGGCTGTCAGCCTGAACCGACAACAAGCCGGTATTCGTGTAACCGGTCGTTCGCTTTGCGAGCACATGCTGCGCGCTGTCCGAGATCAGGACGGCCGTGATTTGACCATTGGCATTCAACCCCTGCGCCATGACGTTGTTGTTCGAATCCAACACCGACACCAGGCGGTGGGCATCATCGTATCCATAACCTAGCACCACCCCATCGGGATCCGTCAGCGTGATCAAGTGATCAAAATGGTCATAAGACGCAAGCCAGGTTGCATCTCCCGTAGAGGCGCTGCCATCGGCATTGGCACGTACCGTCACCGAAGTTACGTTGCCGTGCACATCATAGGTGTAGTCGGTGACCACCCCAGCGGGGGAGATCGTGCGCGTGGGATGGCCCGTAGTGTCATAGGCCGGATACTTGGTTACGTGGTTGACAGCATCCGTAACCGAGGCGACGTCCCCGAATGAGTCGCTATACGCGTAGGTCGTAACATCAGAGACGTCGGTGCGGGGGCCATCTATAGACAGCAGCAAGCCTACTTTCGGACAGGTGGCACTCACAGTATCGCAGTAGCTGTATACCGTCCGCTTCACCGTCGCTGGAGCCATCCCCGTAGAAACGCAGGTATAGCTGGCATTGGCTACAGCATCGTATATGCAGTCAGCGACAACCTGGCCGCGGCCGTTGTACGCCCACTGTTCCCTGGCCACCAGGGTCCCGGTCGCATCGGTTATCGATCGTGAAGTTCGCTTCCTTGTCTCAAGATTCCATTCCGTGGTCGTTGTCCGAGCCACCGCCGTTCCGGCAGATTCGGTCCGCGAGATTTCCAAGCCTTCGGTGTTGTACTGGCTGGCGGTCTGATAACCCCGGAAATCAGTCTTGATCTTAGGATTGAAGGCGCTATCGTAGGTAATCGCCGCATTCGGGCCACACGACAGGCAAAAGCCATCGACGCTTGCCAACTTGGCTCGGCCGCCAATAACGGTGTAACCAAAGGTCCGAGCAATCCCTTCCGGGAAGATCACGTTAGCGGTTGTAGGGCTGTAGGTGACCGAGACACCATTCGCGCCTGCTGGATGCGTCGCACCCGTCACTGCGCCAGAAGCATTAAACGTCAGAGAAAAGTCAACCTTACCGTCATCCTTGACGTCTGACAGCATCGGCAACCCGTTGACCGTGGCGGAGTCGAATGTCCGTACTAAACCATTGGGATACGTAATTTTCGAAAAGCTAAGTGAACTTGTGTGGGAATAGACGATCGGCTTGTTATCCGGCCCCGTGGCTGTGGCCAGAAAGCGAGAACTATCGTAGGTTAAATGTAGCTGCCGACCTACCGGGTCAGTCACCGTAATCAGTAGACCCGGTTGGCTAGCAATGGAGACGGGCGTGCTAGCGTCGCTGTAAGTAAGCGTGGTTACGTGACCCGTGTCATCCGTTATCGACACCAGAACCCCTTTGGCATCAAAGTGCTCATGGTTCAACGTATCCGGCCGAAGCACATCAAAGCCTGTGACGGTTCCATCGGCTTTTTGAGTGACTTGCATCTGGATATGCACGTCAGGGCGTGCCGTGACTTTCGGGGGCGACGACGAGTAGTCGAACGTTGCAGGCTGAAGCGTTCCGTCTACATAGCCGAATTGGTATTCCTTTCCATCTTCGGTGTCATAAAGAACACCAGCCGGCACATTCGGACCCACCTGCGGTTGATAGAAGATCCGACGAAAATAGCTTGTGGACCAGTTGAATCCCACTTGACCAGATTGGGACAACCGGGTCAGGTAACGAAAGAGATTGCCGGGGTTGGTGTTGTAATAGCGCGCGAGCCGCAGCCATGGACCCCATCGTCCGTCCTCCTGAACCTCGGTACCGTTACCGGTGGCCGCATTGATGGGATCGCCGACATTTGGCGAGGTGCCGTCGCAGTCGCAGTCCTGGCCGTCGTTGGTAAGATCGCTCGGTGAAACCCATGTCGCGAAGACATCGCCTAGATCCACACCATCACAGCCGCCCCCGGCGCCAATCACATCTGTTTCATTTGGGCCTTCTGTCTCCAGCGTGTAGCCGGGACAATCGTTAAACTGGTCGTTTTCCGCCTCAAGTGCAGCGTCTGCAGCGTCTTTGATCGTGGAGAAATTTCCAGGTATGGAATCACTGGAACTCTGGCCTATTGTGTAGGGCGGCCCCCAGGTACCGGTAGTTACAGGTACCACCTGCGCCGACACTTGGGCTTGGCATACTAAACATATGGCGGCAAGGGTCAGATACTTGCGGCGGCCGATTGCCGACGAGCACGCCCGCACACCCGCACCCACGCGGCGCAGAAACTCCCGCTGAAACGTCATTGTGTTCCCCAACTCAAAAACGCGGCCCCTCCCGCGCTGAGACTGGCGAATCTAGCCTATCTACCAAGATGAAAACTATCTTCCCCTGCCATGACTGAACGAAGTTTGCAAAAAATCGTAGGTGTTTTCGGCATTCTGTGATCGAGTTCGCGGCATAGCCTTCGCCGCTGCGGCGCAGCGCAGGAGAAGGACTATTTGCCACCCGGCCCCTTTGACGGGGTCAGAGTAATTACAACCCCCATGTCCGCCCGTACACCAAACCTGTCCGCGGACATCGATCCCCACCCATTCATGCGCCCCTCCGGCTGGCACGAGCATTGCTGCCTGTAGGAGATCCCACCCGCCAGGAAGCGCCCATGTTCTTCGCCCCGCCACCCGCCCCACCCGCTATGGTCGTACCCGATACCGAGATCGTGGAGAGGAGCAGCCACTACGACATCAAGGCGACCGACGAACCCGGCATCGTCAAGGAGATGAACGAGAAGGGGCCCAGTTCCTATTGGGCTTACACAAATGGAAACGTCAATTCGTGGTGGAGTACCAAACAAGTGGGAGCAACGTGCATGCTGGTCAATCCTGGCGTGCGGGTAAATATCAACATTGTGTATCCGTCATGGGTGCCACCAGCGGGGGTGAAGCCGCAAGTGATTACCAAGTGGGACGCGATGCTGAAGGCGATGGTTCGTCATGAAGGCGAGCACGCACAGTTTGCGAAGGACCAGGGAACCGCGTTGACAGCCATATTGCGGCAGCACTCGCATGACAGTTCATGCCAGCGGCTGGATAGCTACTTGAAGAAGAAGTCCAACGAGTTGCAGAAGAAGCGGGATGCAGCTGATCTCGACCTGGACAAGAGGACGGGTCATGGGAGTAAGGAAGGCGTTGCCATTTCCTGGTAGCCGGTCTAATCGAATACTCGGTCGGAAATGACCCGACCGGCTTCCAGGTCAATGTCTACTACATGAAGCGGAAATGTGCGGAGTCGAAGCGTTGCGCCCATCTCAGTCGTACCCGCTGCAAGGAAGTAGGCGCGCGATTCCCAGCCAAGAGTCTGCTGAACAGGGCGTTCACCCACGACGGCAGCTTCGATAGCCTTGTGGTTCCGTGTGATCTCGGAGATCGCCACCCGACTCAATGCATTACCTAGAACCCAGGCCCCGAGAGGGCACGCCAATGCAATGCCTACGAGTGCGATACGAACGAAAAACACGGTAGTGCCTCGCACCGCGAGGTAGAAACAGAGGACGAGAAATATCGGGCTAATGAACCACCCTACAATCACCATGGCATCCATGGCAGACACACGCCATGCCCAGGATCAAGCAAATTACCGCAAGCCTCATCTCGCCCCTCCAATGGTTCACGAGGATCGCTCGTCAACCTGGACGTGAAAGCTCAAGCCGCCGACATACAAGCCACAGAGACACTGGACACGGGCTTATCGGCATCAATCAACACAATGATATTTTCAAAGGCGTCATTGTTGTTTGACAGGCTATAGTTGTAGAGGTAAAACGCCGGACTGGACGCGCTATATTCGACGGTGGCATCCGCCTTCGTGAGCTCTCTGGTTCCAAGCCACTTTGGCTGCGTATATTTGACCAGAACAAATGAGCCCTTCCGGCCGACGTCTTCTCCCAAAAGAGAACTAGCCACGCGCCATGAGATGGTTTTGTATGAGGCTTTGCCAACAATGCCAGCCGCGCGGGACTGTTACTTCACTTTATGAAGGGAAGTAACAGGAAGCTCAGTAGCATCAGCTAGGCCTTTCCCCGTCGGGTTGACCTTGCACCAGAGGGATGAAGCTGCAGCCACCGTAGGTACGGCAAACATGGCTAGCAGCGCGATGGCGACCGAAACGACGTTTCCCCTGTTCATTCGCGTCCTTAGGTGGCTAATGGCCGATGTCCGAGCGATGGAAATGTATCAGCGGCTCGGCTTTCCATCGGTCATTCGCAAGAAGTTACTAGGGGGCCTCGCGGTTCGCGGCTCGGCTTTCCAAGTAATCTACGGCGCGATCTTACACTCAGGGGAGGGGTACCATGAGCCATCAATCCGCGCGCGTCTGGTCGACCGCAGTTTCGCACAATGAGTCCACCGGACGGGCCATGATCTTGCGTTACGTAGATGAACTGGCTGCGGATTTCTCCAAGTCCAGCCTGCCTGTCCGGGTGGTTGTGGTTTGGAACTACGAGTCAGACACCGGGATGCCCGCGACCGACGAGCGCCAACGAATGGATCTGATGGAGGACGCCCTGGAGCCCGTCATAGAGGCGAGCGGCATTGCCATACTCGCCATCGTTGTGACAGGCGAAGGTGGGCGTGAGTGGACCTACTTCGCGAGATCCGAGCGCGAATTCCTGGCCGGGCTCAACCAGGTATTGTCCGGCCAACCCCCGTTCCCGATTGAAATCCACGTTAACGACGATCCGGAGTGGTTTGCCTATGACGACTTCCGGGCAGCCTGGCTTACTCCCGGTACAGAACCGTCGTAGCTTCGCCTGACACAAGACTTTCCACTTCAGCGAGGTTATCGACTTCCATCACGGAGTACGTCGCCTCCACTCCCGAGAAAAGTCGACCCTCGGCAGTCTCCGAGTCAGTTTCCATCTCGATGACTTTCCTTACGCCCGCGAAAAGATACTGAACCTTATTGCCGTTCAATTCGATTCGTCCGTCTGCGTTTAGATCCTCCTTTTCCTTTGCGATCCTCTCGGCTTCTGACCACGCCAGATCGTCGTCCTCCGCATCAATCAAATAAACGTTCTCATGAAGCAGGTAGGACTCCTGACCTTCGTATTTGAAGTAGAAAATTGCATGTGCGCAGTACCACATTCAGGTCACCTCGACTTTTGAAGCATCTCGTTACGCTTGGATTGCGATTTCTTGGCGGAGGTGATGTCTGCAGTCAATGTGGAAGCAAAAATGAGCTGGCGATCAGGGCTGCGGCGACTAGAAAACCACCAACAATGAACGCCTTCTCCCTTCGGGATCTTTTGCCACGAAGAATCATGGGCCAGAGGAGAATTGCGTCCAGGAATGTGGCCGACCTTCTTGAAGAGATTTGCCTCCGAGAGATGAATACTGACGCGCCAAGTACGGCAAGCGCGATCACTAGCCCAAAGAACGCCATGTATCTTTCCATCATTGGTTCCCTTCGCAGCTAGCCCCGGTGCGGTCGCATGCCGACCATTACCCGAGACATTCCCAGGCCAGGCGCCTCAGCCCCTTCCCGCCCCCCCAATAGCCTACTTCCCCAATACCAACCACGACAGCCATTTTGTCGTACGCTAGGGCAATCGGCACCCACGGAAGGGCTTCCCACCCCTTCCTTATGCCGGCTGGGGTGATACAGGGGAAGGGGACACAATGATCATCGGCATCGACCTGGGCACCACCAACAGCCTCGTCGCGGCGTGGCTGGACGGAAAGCCCACGCTCATCCCCAACGCCCTGGGCGAATTCCTCACCCCCTCCTGCGTCAGCATCGACGAAGACGGCCAGGTGCTGGTCGGCCGCGCCGCCCGTGACCGCCTGCAAACCCACCCTGCTCGCTCCGCCTCGGTGTTCAAGCGCTACATGGGCAGCGGCCGCGCGCTGGACCTGGCCGGCAAGAGTTACCACCCCGAAGAATTGTCCGCCCTGGTGCTGCGCTCCCTGAAAGCCGATGCTGAGGCGATGCTCGGCCACGAAGTAACCGAAGCCATCATCACCGTGCCGGCGTACTTCTCCGACGCCCAGCGCAAGGCCACCCGCACCGCCGGCCAGCTGGCCGGGCTGAAGGTGGATCGCCTGCTCAACGAACCCACCGCGGCCGCCCTCGCCTACGGCCTGCACGAGGCCGCGCCGGAGTCGCAGTTCCTGGTGTTCGACCTGGGTGGCGGCACCTTCGATGTGTCCGTGCTGCAGATGTTCGAAGGGGTGATGGAAGTGCGCGCCAGCGCTGGCGACAACATGCTGGGCGGGGAGGATTTCACCCAGCTGCTGGTGCAGGGTTACTTCGGCCAAAGCGGCGTGCCCGACACCGCCCGCGACGATGCCAGCTTCCGCCAGCGCCTGATCGCCCGCGCGGACATCGCGAAGCGCGAGCTGGCCGGCAACGCCCCGGTGACCATCGCCCTGCACTGGCGCGATCAGGAATACAGCTGGACCACCGACGCCACCCAGTTCGCCGTCAGCGCCGAGGCCCTATTGGCGCGGCTGTGGCGCCCGGTGGAAGGCGCCCTGCGCGACGCCCGCATCCCGGCCAGCGAGTTGAACAACGTGGTGCTGGCCGGCGGCGCCACGCGCATGCCGCTGGTGCGCCAGCAGGCCACGCGGATGTTCGGGCGGTTCCCCGAATCCACCCTCGACCCCGACCACGTGGTGGCGCTGGGGGCCGCCGTGCAGGCCGGCCTGCGCATGAAGGATGCCGCGCTCGACGACATCGTCATGACCGATGTCTGTCCTTACTCCATGGGCGTGGAAGTGGCCCAGCACCTGCCCGATGGCTCACGGGTTGCCGGCTTCTATTCGGTGGTGATCGAACGCAACACCGTGGTCCCCACCAGCCGTGTCGGCCGCTACCACCCCACCGGTGCCAACCAGACCGGAATCGACCTGCAGATCTACCAGGGCGAATCGCGCCTGGTGCGCGACAACATCAAGCTGGGCTCGATCGAAGTGCCGATCACGCGGCGCAACGGCGAAGGTGGCGAGGTGGATGTGCGCTTCACCTACGACGCCAATGGCCTCTTGGAAGTGGAAGTGGTGGAGATCGCCACCAGCGCCCGCCACCAGCTGGTGATCACCAGCAGCAACCATGAGTTAAGCGAAGCCGAGATCGCCGAGCGGCTGAAAATTCTCTCCGCGCTGAAGATCCACCCGCGCGACACCCTGGCCAACCGTTCCCTGATGGCCGAAGCCGAGCGCGTGTTCCAGCTACTGCTGGGCAGCAACCGTGACCGCTTCGGCCAATGGGTGGGCCTGTTCGAACAAGCCCTGGCCAGCCAGGACGAACGCCTGATCACCGACCGGGCCGCGCAGCTGCGCCGGGTCATCGCCCAGATCGAAGCCAACGGGTTCCTGGAACCCGAGCCCGTCTGACAAACGCGGCATCGAACACGCGACAAGGGAACCCAAGGACATGACCCTGCCCTTCCTCGAGCAACTCGGCCT
>Ga0307510_10001546_pt1 | contig 25428 bp, 10 predicted proteins | sample 12_EM_MG_FD_207224 | JGI IMG/M metagenome (GOLD analysis project Ga0307510, IMG submission 207224) | Populus trichocarpa ectomycorrhiza microbial communities from riparian zone in the Pacific Northwest, United States - 12_EM | ecosystem: Host-associated > Plants > Roots > Unclassified | place... | reverse complement strand
CTTTTATTTTTAAATGTTTTTTATAAAATGTATTTGAAGTGAGAAATATTAAATTAATATTCTTTATAGTTTTAATATATAAATGTTAAAAAAATAATTTGTTTTTTAATATTTTTTCAAATTAAAATATTTTTAAAAAATAATATCAAAATTTAATTATTAATTTTTGGTGCCCTGCCTGAACAAATTTGTAGTCTTGCCAATATTTCAATTTCCTTACCACCACAGTACAACAAAACTATCTGCTTCCGAGTTTTCAAAATGTGTGGGGTCGTGTCCTATTTTACAGAGAACTTACATAGCTCTAGTCTATCAAAGTCGTATAAGTTATGTCTGGCGACCTCCAGCCCAAAAACGCTCCTGCCTGATTGGACCTGTAGCTAGCTTATATGTGTAAGTGTATAGCTTTATTTCTCAGATGTTAAGTTTGTTTTATAAAAGATAATAATTTGATTTTTATAAATTTTAGGATTATTAAAGATTTATATAATTATTAATTTTAAAATTTTAAAAATATAATTGAAACACGCGTATGTTGGGTTCAGATATCAACAATTAAAAATAAAAAAAGATTCAAAAAATCACTTGAATTCAACAATGATATCATGAAATGATTCTTAAATTACTATGCTAGGAACATGTACATCCAATAATTCTTTTTTACAAAATAGCGATGACAAAGGGTTTGAGATGTGCACAGCAGGTCTCGAGTTCGAGTCAGGGCGTGCATCTCTTGTAAGAGCCTGGAATAGTCGGGGTTTTACTCGCTCACCTGAGCCCACAAAGTGCACTTTCCGGGAAGTAGGGTTCTTCGAATCCAAAAAAAAAAAAGAAAAAAAAAGAAAATGAGAGGCAAGCACAGTTTTAATTATTTTTTTTTAAATAACACATCATAGTAGAATACGTTGTCAATGTAAATTAGTAGATTGTACAGCACACTTATATACTAGATTGAAAAGGCATGTCTTTTAAAAGTTGGTCCCATCAATGTTTTTATGTTTTTTCTTGGCTTATTCTAGATAGCTTTCGCTGCGTGCTACATTTTATTTTAAGATGGTTTATTTTTGTGTTTTAAATTTTTTTTTGATTTTTTTAATTTAAATTAATATTTTTTAGTATTTTTAAATTATTTTGATAGGCTAATATAAAAAATAATTTTAATATATTTTTAAATAAAAATATTTTAAAAAATAACAATTACTACACTCTAAAAAAACATCAAAAAAGTTTTTGCACGAAGCTGGGAAGAGCAATTTGGTTTTAAGAGTGGATAAATGAAAACAAAAACTAAATACAACATGATATGTGTAGAAAAGCAAGGCAAATACAAAGTGAAACAAATTAACAATAGAAACTGGCACAGTTTGTTATTGTGTTTGTAAATGTGTTTCATTAAATTTTGAATTTTTTTTTTATTAAAATTAAGTGTGGTTTGTACTTTTTGGATCGTTTTGATTGATATGCTGATGTCAAAAATAATTTTTAAAAAATAAAAAAACATCATTGACATGTATTTCGGCACGAAAAGTTATTTGAAAAGCACCCGCAACCACATGCGCAAGCAAGAGTTCATAAATGCTGGGGAAGCTAACGAATTAAAAAACAAGGGCTAACAACCAATTTGGCATGTAACTAATCGGGCCTGACACCCGACATTCAAAGGCATCTTGCAAGTTAAAATTTCAAAGCCAATTCCTAGATTTAATGCTACAATAAAAAGAAACCACTAGAAACCAACGGTTTGTATAATCACAAAACATCTGAAAAAGCATGGTACGTAGTAAACAACGAAGACAAAAAAAAGTTTGCGGAAAGGAAACGAAGCACATGAAACATTTAAAGGCACAAAAAATTAAACAACAACGATGCGATGCTGAACAAAATAACAGATCAGCAACAGAGAAGCTTCTCTTGAAGGGGATACAAATTCTATAAGATAAAGGAAGGAGAAAATGGGCAGATTCAGAAGCTGAAAGAAAAGAAAAGCAAGGAAAGAAAACTGCAGCATGACCCTAGGCTCTTCTGTAAAGGAAAAAAAACTAAAAAGAAAGCTTAAATACCACACCCCAAACCCAATGAATTTCAAAATCAATTACTGAATCCACAATGCATTACTGAGTTCTTTTAGTTTTTGTTTGTAATTTGCAATGTAGCAATGATTTATATCCTTTGGTAGCGTGAAAATTATGTTTTTTATGACTGATGGTCATGGGTTTCAGGCAGAAGGGTAGAGGACATACTTGTGGTCTGATTTGGTTTGGCGTAGAGGGCGTGGGGTGTGTGTGAGAGAGAGAGAGAGAAAGAGGGAGAGTAGATGCCCAAGATCTAGCGTATTCTAGCTTGGAAATGCCTCTGGTTTGATAAGCAAGCAGGGTCAGGTCAGTAAAGGAAGCACGATAAGTAATGAACTTGGTCGTTGATAAAATTTGAACATTTTACAAAATTTCTTTGAAGTTACGTTTTTTATAAGATGTAACGTAAAAAGATAGAAAAATTATATATTCTCAATCGATCAAAATTTTCAAATTGGATAAAATGATGAAAGTATCTCATATATATATATATATAAAGTTCTCTCTTTTTCAATCCTTTTCTCCCTTCCCTTCTCTCTGTTCATCTCTTCTTTGTTTCAATTAAAACTCTAAATCGAACAAAATTGCAAGAGCATGAACCAACTCTCCTCGTAATCACATAATCATGACACAAAGTAAATTAAATTTAGCACCAGACTTGTTTTTTCTTCCACCCCTCATTTCAAAACCCAACATGTCCTTTTATAATTAGTGTGCAGTCGTATAGAACGAAAAAACATGTGTGTTCTGGCCCGTTTTGGTGCTGGATTTTTTTTTATTTGGGGTTGTTGTGTGGTGGTTTACTGGTTGGTGAGAGAGGGTTTGTCGAGGGCTGCTTTTCTTGTGGTGTCCATCATAGTTTTAGATTTGAGTTTTTCTTGTGGTGTTCATCGTGGTTCAAGACATCATGGGTTTAAAGGTGCCATTTGATTGTGTAGGTTGTCTTTATGAATTCTCAGACCAGGAAAGGCTCATGTTACTTCCTCTGCATTCCCAGTCAGACCAAGAAGAACAAGGAATGACAATTCATGAATTAAATATTGAAATTGAGCTTGAGTTCACGTTGCTTGGGTGCTGACAATTCATGAATTAAATATTGAAATTGAGCTTGAGTTCACGTTGCGTGGGTGCTGACAATTCATGAATTAAAGATTTAAAACTGACATTTATTTTTCTTTCTATGTTTTGAATCTTTAATTCGTGAATTGTCAACACATCACATCCCTATACATGAATTGTCAGCACATCACATCCCACGTCCATGCAAACCCTATGCCATAATCAAGAATTGATGCTTTTTTTGCAAAACTACCCATAACTACGGACACTGCAGGATTTTGAGCCCCTAGCAGTTGATGATGCACCGTCAAAACAACATTAACGACATTATTTTTTTTGGAAGGGAGCTCAGTTCATCAGAATCTATGAGGCAGGAAAACCAGTCTCTTCAGCCTCTCTTTGATGAGTGGCCTAATGAAGGGATATGAATTCCTATTTCACTGATCAAAGATCTGTCAAGAGCTCGTCTGATGTTCAGCGCCTATCAATGGCCATTCCAATGGCGATCCTAGCTCTGATGCGAGGACTTCTCATTCCCCAAATGGTAAGTGTGTTTCCATCTGGAACATGCTTTCCACAACCTTCTATCTAGGCAACCCAGGACTTGATGGAAAACAAATAAAAGAATTCTAATTATACTGTATGTTTTCATGCAGATGCTTGAAACGAATTTGGGAATTTATATTGCAAATAAAGTGTTTGGTGAAATAACAATGTGAAAGTTTTATATGTTTATGCTTTGATGGTAAAATGATACTTTTATATTTTTAACATTAAAACGGCTATTTAATCGTTAACACCGGAATGTAAATGAATTGTACAATTTTTTAATTTTTTTCAAACTGTGCTAATTCTTCAAAGTTTTTTATTTTTTATTTTTTTCGAGGTGTTATTAAAAAAAAAAAAAAAAAACTCTGACATCCAATGGTCGTGTGCTGCCCCAGGAACGTGATTCTACTGCTTTATGACTGGTCAAAAAAGAAAGAAAGTAGTGCTCTGAGTTAGAATCCGAGTCGAATAATGAAGTGTAGATAATTGTTCTAGTCGGAGAGGGAGATACCTTGTCGCTAACCTTTTTATTTGTTGAAGTCTAAGCCAATTGAAAGATACAGACAAGAATTATTTGACGGGAAGTATCTTTCTTTGATTTTGTGGATGATCAAACATCAAAGATTCCACTCTATAATTAAACACACCCAGTCGGCAGTGGAAAAGGAATTTCAAAGGTGGGGCTAGCTGGAATGGTTTTGTGGTGGTGGGATCGAGAACGAAGACTTGTTGAAATGGTTTCGATGGACTGAGATTAATTGTTGAAATCAACGAGCCCTAGTTTTATGAATCTGCTTTTTAATATCCTTCTATCCTCGGAAAGATTGCATTCTTTGTCTCTATTTTTTTTTAATTATTTTCCATAACAAATTTCAAAATATGTACATCCAACCCAATTAAAATGGTATTATTCTCGCTTTATTCACCTGTTCAAATTTTTTAACAAGGGGATGTGTAGTGGAAGTAGATGGTAAGGATAGCTGAAACTGACTTGAACCTCTCTTTTTTTGTCAGCAAAATAAACTTTGAAGATTTACTAGTTGCAATATTGAAAAATTAAAAGAAGAGAAGAAAACTTATCCTTAATTTTAACAAGCAGGTAAATTTTATAATTAGTGTTGAAACATTTGCATGCTTTTCCACATGGCTCACCAATATCCTATCCAGTCTTGACACGTTGACATGACAAAAAAAAATAGTAAAACCTGAACTGAGAAAGGATGACGATAGAGTGATTCGGATAAAATATATTAAAATAATATTTTTTAATTTTTAAAAATTATTTTTGATATTAATATATCAAAATAATTTTAAAACATAAAAAATATATTAATTTAAAAAATAAATATTTAAATTTTTTCAAAAACATTTTCAAAATACAAGAAAAAGACTGCCTGTAACAGCAGTTCTTAGACTTTGCATTTTCTGTCACCATGTTATCCTTATTCGATCGTGTTTGTTACTATGTTTTGAACGCTAAATGTTAAAAAAAAATTGTATTTTTTTTTGTTTTAATATGTCACATTAAAAATATTTTTTTAAAAATATATATTTTTTTAATATATTTCTATATAAAAATACTTTAAAACATAATATTTACTGACAATAAAGACAGTCAACAAGAATGACAAGCTTTGGGATCCACAGGGCGTTCATTGACATTTTTATTTTGATTTGGGAGATATCAAAATTTAGCTGAAATTCCAGCCCCTTCAATTCACACTCCCGTTTTTTGGGTTCCAAAGTCAGACCCTTAGATAAGAAAAACGCGTTTATGGTATTGGAAGAAAAGTCAAAAGTCAAAAGTCAAAACTACTGGTAACCCTCCTGCAACTAGTTACTGGAAATGAAAATATATTACTCTTTTCCCAGAAAGAAAACATGAATGCGACACCCCATAGTTTAATTCGAGACAGACAAATAATGAGCAATGCTTTCTATTTCTGGTTTCCTTTTTCTTGAAGTTTTTTATTATATCGGTACTTCTCTCAGAATTTTCAATGGAAAATGGGTGATAAAAGCTTATTTTTAGACGTGAAAATTTCATCATTAATTCCATTGACAATTTCTAATACCGATGGAATCTTCTTTATATGCGCTGATAAAATATTCCATCTGTATTTTTTAATTTTATAGTGTAATTAATACCTTGTCTTGTAAGTTGATGCCAATATGCATAACATAATGTTTTTTTGAGGCATATGTATAATAACTTCAAGCATCTAACAAGGGGGGAAAGCTAAAGAACTTGTTGTGAGATTGTGCAAACGCTACTAATGAAGTTGTTTTTCACCAACTCGTGAAATAATTGGCAGATACGTACGTATGCTAACTTTGTTGCATAGGCTGCTGATAAGTCTCCTATTCATTAGTCTATGGCCAGCTTTTAATTCATACCTTTTTCTAAATGGGATATCCTAGTAAAAAACTTGTATGAGTCGTTTATGCATGAACAATGAAAGCTAGGGACAAACCTGTCATAACCTTGCTAGAAATTAATAGTTAGGGATTTGTTGATAAAGAAACTGAATAATTAATAGGAGTCAGGTGCTAATTGATTATGAAGGTCTTATCTATCCTAAGACTCAAGAAAGTTTAGAGAAAACTACGCTTCACTGTCGAGGTTTACATGTCATCTATGGCGGAGATGAGAATTTACAAGTCTAGTGCAATCCTAATGAACAATATGTTGTAAACACCAAATTTTGAAATTATTCATATGGGTAATGACAAGTATCAAGTTCCATATTCATGTGGGATAGGGTATAGTGTCTTGGTGGGTATTTGAGAGTAAATTTCAACTTTTTTTTATTAAAATTTGATTTTTTTTCTTCAGGTTAGTTTTGTTTTAGTGTTTTTAAATTGTTTTGATCGCTAATGTCAAAATAAATTTTTTTAAAAAATATATTATTTTAACGCTTTTTTAAAAAAAAAAACTTTAAAAAATAACAATTACTATTAACTCAAACACCCTCTTACTAAGATAAGGTTGAAGAGCGAAAACTTTCAGATCAAGGCCTTTAGCACAAATACTTTTTAAGTCCATTTGCAGTCATTTGGAAGGTCAAAGAAATACAGAAGAGGAGTTGATGGCCTAATAATCCTTACAAGATGCGAAGAACTTGTGGTTCTGTTAGGTGCGGGAGGTGTTCATAAGTTGGCCACAATAGTAGTAGAAGCTGCAAAGGTGTCACCGAAGGAGAAAAAAAAAAGCTCGGATCAAAAAGGTTAGTTATATTTATTTATATATTAATAGTATAATTTTTTAATGTTTTTATAATAATGCGTTGAAAGTATTTTAATTGATATAGATGGATAAGACAAGTGTTCCCCCAATAACTTATGGCTACAACTAGCGCAATGAATACAAAAACCAAGTCCTCCTCCTCAGATGCGAGTGTGAGTTTGGATATGGTTTTCTAAGATAGAATAATTATATTGTGATCATGACTGTGATAACTCATTTCTTTAATTATTACATGTTGGGTCTCACACACCAAGTGCATTATCCTTTGAAGGTCAGACACAATCTATGGCAGCAACTTCAGCATCATCAATCTTGATATATAGCGACTTCATCTCTTATTGCCTCTTCAAAGAAACATGAGCTCATTTGGAATGGAAGGTGTATGCCTCAAGTGAGATTTCCATTTACAAACAATATATATATATATATATAACACCATTGATGATGATTAATTTTGATCGGTTTTATATAACACACTTGATCATTACTTTGATTTTGGAAAGATTTACTTGCCTTCGATTATAATGTAATTATATATGGATGCAAAGAATTTTGGGTATATTGTCTATTTTTATTTTGATAACAAAAAAAAATAAAAAATTGCTTTCTCATTTTGATGCATGTCATATTCTCGACTGACCCCAAATCGATCCGGCAGTACTAACCGAGAAAGGTTGAAGCATGCATTCACAAGTACTCATGTCATAAAACCAAACTTCATTAGCATAACATGTTAGGACGTTGTCTTGTACTAACAAAAACAGACCATATCTAAGCCCTAATACATCTAAGGGATCAGTGCACATCATAGCATTCTTCTAATTTTGAAAATTAACAAGAAACAGCTTCACTGCCATATAGACAGTGATCATCCATGAGCAAGTCATCGTGGTTTTTGCTTTTTTAGCCTCTCTTCTCTCTCTAATCAGATTTGCTTCCATCATCAACCTTTAAGTCTAATGATTTGCTTCCATCATCAACCTTTAAGTCTAATATATAGCTCTCGTTAACCATCTAGGTGATAGTCCAGTGGTAAAAGCTTGGGACCAAGAGGTTTGCTTTCCCTGTGGTCTCAGGTTCGAGTCATGTGGTTGCTCATATGATGGCCACTGGAGGCTTACATGGTCCTTAACTTCAGGACCCGTGGGATTAGTCGAGGTGCGCGCAAGCTGGCCCGGACACACACGTTAAACTAAAATAAAAATAAAAAAAATATATATAGCTCTCGTATGAGACTTTTGGCTCAATCACTATCGAAAAGCTGGAAAATACCGATAGAACAGCGACAATATACTATCATCAAAAACTTACCCATCGGAACTTTTTATAATTCCATCGGCTTTGGAAATAATATTATGTCAAAATTTCCATGATGTTTTTATTTTTTTGTTTTGTTATTATGAATTCCAAACTACTAATTGCTCGCCCTCGTAACTACAATTCCATCGGCATTGGAAATAATATTAACAAAGATTCAAGACTAACGAGAAACTTTTCAACCAACTAATGTTAAATAGATTATGCTAACCTATGAGTTCTTATTGTTTAAAGATTTAAATTACAAATTTATATAAATAGTACATAATAATGAGATAGGTAGAAAATCCATATATAAACTTTTTTTTAAAAAATAAAAATGAATAATTCATTAAAATAACTCAATGAAAACAAATAATATCATGAAATAAAAAAATTACATAGAAAGATAGCCCATCATACCATATCATACCCACTACCATTATCATCATTATCATAATAATCATCATCATTATCACCTACACCATGACTATCATTATAAATATTATCATCATAACTACTACAATCATCATTACTATCTTTGTCACAAACATCATAATTTTTTTTATCATACTATCATCAATAAATAATAACATCAATTAATACCCTAATTGTTATCAATTACACATTAATTTAATTTTCTCTAAATTCTCAATGAAATTCATAATTGACTAAAATTAATTGGGATCCAACTAATTATCTATTATTTTTTCAATTCAAACCAATTAACCTAAATTGATACCTTTTAATTATTATCAATTTCACAAGGAATCATTTTTTTTTAATTTTCAACTTAATCATAAAATTGATAAAAAAAATAATTGGTACCTCTTAAATTAATAATTATTTCTTTAATTCTAATACACTTAGGTTATAAAGTCACACTCAATTTTATTAAGTGACAAATTAAATTTATTTCCTTCAAATTCTAAATAAATTTTAAAATACAAATCATATATTAATATATGCTTTTACGTTGGAGTCAATATGAGCCAAGTCCGTTTGTACAGAGTTAAATACCACTTATACATGTTTTTATCAATTGAAAAAAGGCTTGGCAGAAAATCTGGCGCCAAACTTAACCACCGTTATATTTTGTGATGTTTCCTAACGGAAGGGGACACATTGATGCATTAATGAAACTTGAAGGATGACATTGCAATAATTTAAACCTTAAAGGGACACCTTGGATTCCGTTCAAATCCTATGGGGTAAATTAAAATTAACCTAAAAAATATTCTTACCAACAAAACAACAACAAAAAAAAGCATAAAGAATTAAAAAAGAAAAGAGTTTACAAGAAAACATAAGGACAAGAAGCAGCCGAGAAACCACGTGGGCACGAGTACTAGGGAACAGGATGGAGGAACCGTCGGTTTTTTTACCCTCTTTCAATACGGCGCATGGGTGCTATTGCAACAGGACCTGAAACCTCCTTCTCCTCCAGGACGAGAACTAAAAAAGTGATTTTTGTGGGAATTCTTGCTGCAAGCAGAGCAAACAAAAATGTATCAGAACTAGCAGCTCCGGGTATATTCTACTTCAAACTCGAACAAATTCCTAACATTATTATCTTTTAACTTATTGTAATGGTCCCTTTTTACCATTATCACATCGCCACATTGTGAGGAGGACTGGGGAGCAGGGCTGCGTTCCAATATTTGTGTTTTAATCACAGCCGGAAAATAAAACAGAAAGAAACCCTGTGAAAGGTGGCCATGATCAATCTATGGGCCCTTAGTCAACAGAACCTTTTGTCTCACAGCTACGGGAAAGAGAAGAGAGGAGATAAAATGAGCCAGCCAGCAAATACCAAGATGACTCAAAAGGCTCACCAAAAGCCAGTGTCTCGTTAGCCCCCTCAGCTCCGTATTAGCCGCCCCCAGTTGTGCCCTATGTGAAGCTGTGACTTGTGAGTTCTGACCCTTTCCGTTTTATTACAGTTACGTGACCCTCTCTCAACCTTCCCTCTTGTTCTCTGTCTCTCTCTGATTCGGTGCCTGAAAACCCGCCCCGTGGTTCTATTCATTGGCTGTTGGAGTTCCCATGCGCCACTTCACGGACATGAAATTAACCGCCCCCCAGTTTTATTGGCTTCGCTGTTCGGATCCTTTTTAACCATTAGTGATCTATCACTGTCACAACAGTAGCACATCATTGCTCTAGCGCCAATCCTAGGAATCCTCCGGATATTTTATCGAACGACTAATCTAACCCTTCAAACAAGTTGGTTAATGGAGTAAATAATCTGAGTTGAGAAATTAGGTTCGACCTTCACCGTTGTTTTGTTTTGCTAATATTATATAAATATTTACTCCATTGCTCATGAAGAAATTACAGCTAGATTTTGATCATCTTTTCAAGTGTAGAGAGGTTGCGATTCGCAAACACGCATCTTCAATTATGGAAAATATTGCTTGTGGGAGCAAAAATCATACGTTGGAGCTACGACAATTCTACAACCGTGCAATTAAGTATATGATTAGTACAATGTTTGTTTTCACGAGTCAATGTCATATGTTGTGACGTTTGTCCTCGAGATATGAGCAAGACAGAGCAGGTGGACATGTCTGTTTAAGAGTTTTTTTCCCCAAGAAATCTAGTGATAGCCATACATTTTATATATTCACTCTAATTATTGATTGGTGTATTTGTACTTGTATCACATCAAATGAATTTAATTCAATAGATTGTTTTTTATAATAGGGAAATAGCTTCATCACGTCCTCAAAGTTGCATAAATATATTTTTAAAAATATTTTTACATCATATAATTTCAATCAGTTCCTACTTCAATGATATCATATATTATATTTTAAGACAGAATATTCCTCGCTGAATTCAACATGAACAAATCAATAAAAAAACCGTTACCATACCCCTAGCATAGATTAAAACTAGCTTTGGTCTCCGTGCTTACCTGCAAGGCCCCCAGATTATTTTTCATATAAAAAATAATATTTAATTATTAAAATTAAATAAAAAATATAAGAAATCAATCATGACAAATTTATAACAATATTAATTAAGGTTAAACTAATATGTGATATCCCTTCAAATTCACGACTCATATTATGTGATTGAAATAACCCGATAAAAAATTAAAAAAAAATTATAAAGTTTTTTTTCTATAAAAAAATATATGTTAACTTTTTAAACATGTAACTTGAGTTATTGAACCTAAAACATCTAATCTAGAAAGATCATGAAGTTTAACTCTTAATCAATAAAATATCAAATAATAAAATTGAAAAACATATATATAAGAGGACTTTTAAAAAATAACAATTTAAGTAATGAGAATCAAGATTATTATTACTACTATTATTAATAAGTGACATCTTCATTATTATTGTTGTTGTTGCTGCTGCTATTATTATTAAAATTATTATTATTATTGTTCATCATCATTATCATTACTACTATTATCTAATTATTGCTAGCATATCATTAATAATAATAATAATGGCATTCCTATTATTATTATTATTATTATTATTATTTTCATAACTATTGTCAATATCATCACCATCATTGTTGTTGTTGTTGTTTTTACTGTTTTAATTATTATTGTTGTTCTTGTTTTTGTTTTCATTGTTGTCACTACTACTATTATTGGTATTTTTATTATCATAATTCTTCTTCTTCTTTCTCTTCTACCTGTTGTTGTTGTTGTTGTTATAACTATTATTTTTATTATTATTGTCATTGTCATTAAAATTATTACTATCACCACTACTATTATTACTACTATTGTTACCACCATTATCATCACTATTAGTATTATTATTTGTATTATCATCACTATTATTGTTGTTGTTGTTGTTATCACTATCATAAATATTATTATCAAAATTATTATTATTATCATTGTTATCACTAATGTAATAAACTATTATTATTACTATTATTATCAATATTAGTAGTATTATTATTAGTGTCATTATTATTATTATTATTATTATTATTATTATTATTATTATTATTACTACTATTATTGTTTTTGTTATTATTGCCACAATTATTACTGTCATTATTGTTATTGTTGTTGTTATTATTATTATTATTATAACTAACATTACTATTATTATTTTTTTGTTAGCATCAACATCATCATCATCATTTTTATTATTATTATTATCATCATCATCGCTACTATTTTTTTTATTACCACTATTATTATTATTACTATCACTATTACTATTATTACTACTACTAATAATATTACTATTACAATTATAATCATTATTGAAAAAATAAAAACCATGAACTTGATTTGAAGGATAAAATTGAAAACTATAAAAACTTTGACAAAGGCCAATGAAAACAGTAAGAGAATAAAAGAAGAGGGATCAAATTAAAATCATTATTATTATCACTGAAAAAACAAAACAAAAACTTGTTTGAACGATAAAATTGAAAGTTATAAAAACTTTAATAAAAGAGCAAAGAAAAATAATGAGAAATTAAAAGTAGAAGGACAGAATAAAAAAAAAATTATATATATACAAATTAGAAATTAAAGGGTTAAATTTAAAACAAATGAAACTCTAACAAAAAGGAAAATGACAAAAATATAAAAATCAAAACTAAAAGGATTAAATCTGAAATATTAATAACAATAAGGACCATAATGTATTTTTAGGGGTAGGAGAGAGAAATAAAGGGTAAAAAAAAAGAGTCATCAATAATAAACCAGCTACATTTGAACGACATATGCATTCTATAATGAAAGAGAAGACAATGAGGAATAAAATTATATAGCGGAAGCCTATTTTTGATCATCAGGAGTTGTTGCATTCGCCATCTAAAGTGTCCGGCGGATCCCACGCGTTAATAATTTTTTAAATTTTAAATCTATTATTTAAATGCTAAATTATATTATTGCCCTCAATCAAACCTAGAAACAACAACAAAAAAACCTAGGCTAAAAGACCTTAATACCCTTGACCCAATTACTTTAATTTCTTGGATTGAAAGGTGCATTCGTAATTTTACTGTTTATAAAAAAATAAAAATACCGAGATACACTTGCCCTGCTTGTGTTGATTTTTTTATCCTCAAGGATATTTTTGTGTATTTTACTATTAATAAAAATATAAATAAACTAAAATACCTCCAAACAATCTATAATTATTAATATGCAATGTGAAAATACAAAAACACCTATAATTCCAAGGCAAACCTTTTTTTTAAGGCCTTAAATGCCACTTTACTAGTGTAGTGAATATCCAAACAAATCTAAAATCTATAATTATACATGTAAATTTGACAATCCATCACACCCAATATTCATAGGCTCAACTATACACCGAGCCTATATAAATGTGAGTTTGACAATTCACCAGACTCAATATCCTTGAACTCAGCGTGTGGGTCTGATCATCTGTCAAACCTAATATATTTGAATTCAGCTATGTGCTGAGTTCATGTATATATTGGTTTCAGAAGCTAATAGATTTAGTATTATTGGGTTCAGTCACATGTTGAATTAAAAGATTAATCAATTATCGAACACATAAACCTTATTCTCAAGTTACTTGAATTTTAGAACCTCATCATTTTCAATCCTAAATAAAGTAAAATTGAAATCCTTGTTTTACTTTGGTAAATTTTTGTAAATGCAGTTACAATATTCGGGTGGGTTGAAATCATTAAATTAAATAATATACTTATACAAAAATGGATTTGAAGTTAACAATGATATCATTCGCATAAAGTTGTAGTTGACAGTACAAAAGTAAAAATATCTAAAGAATATAGATGGGAAGCGTTTGCAACCGGAGTATTTAGCCAGGATTTGTATTTGTAATATGTTATGGATTATTTTTTAAAAGTAATTTTTAATTGAAAATATATTAAAAAAATTTATTTTTAAATTTTTTTTTATATTAATATATAAAACTATTAAAAAATACTATAAAAATATCAATTTAATGTTTTTAAAGCCAAACACACTTTTAAAATATACCCAAATACAATTTTAAACACAAAAATCAAATGATCCTAAAGGAAGTGGATACCCCCTTTGGTAGAATTAAAAGAGTGTTTGGTATTATGATAATTATTTTTTTTTTAATCTAATTACATAGATGTTAACTAAATAAATTTTGTTTTTTTTAACTGAATTTATATATAATTGTGTTTCAAATTTTAATTTTATAGAAGCTCAAATAATTTTTTTTATTTATTTTACATACAAAGAGTTATCTCATAATAATTTGAACTAAATATATTAATTTTTTAAAAATTATAACTAAAAAATAATTTTTTAAACTATAACTATAAATACGAGCTGGATGCAAAACAAAATTAGAAGCGAAAGATATTTTTTAACAGCTGTTGTCACCTGTTATATGTGTGGCACTAGCCAAAACCCTGGTCTCTACGTCCATGTCAACCTCTCGAGCCACAGCTAGCTCTAGTCCATATAGCCGTCACCATCAAATTTATTTTTCCATTTTTTCACTAAAAATGTTTTTGTATAACTCACTTTATATCATCTTTCATGTTTTTTTAGATAAAAACAATGTTTTCAAGGTTTTTCAAATTTTTTTAATTATTTTTTTTTTGTTTTGTATTGTTTTGATAGATTGATATTAAAAATAATTTTTCAAAATTAAAAAAAAATATTATTTATATATATTTTTAAATAATTTTTTTTAAAAAATAAACATGATAATAAAAGATAGTAAAATAACAACAATAAAGTCACTGTCTACAAACGTAATCATGGCCCCGTTTTTTTTCCTTTGACACTTTTCTACTTCAAACTTCAAACTTCAAACCACAACGAGGCCTATAAAGTCCTAACCAAATGCAACTTCATTCTCACCTCGAAACCAAACAGAGGAATCACAGGAAGAAGTAAAGACAGAAAAGTCTTAAAAAAACCTTTCTTTCTTTTCATTTTCTTTTACGTATCTTTCCTTATTTATTAGGCGATACTAATGGGAGCCTCGGTCGACAACCGTCAATTCCACGTCGAACCCACTTTAAACGGGGTGGCTCGTCCCTTCAAATCCGTTTCAAACCACCGGCCCAACTCTCCGGTTCGGGCGTTGAACTTCTCGAACCAAGACTTTACTCGGTACAACCAGAAACCAGTTCCAACATTGGAGGAAGAAGACTCTTCAAGTGAAGATGAAGCTGATTATAAGGATCTGATCCGCAAAGGTAACAGTGAATTAGAGCCGTCGATTTTTGATCCACGAGATGAAGGAACGGCTGATAAGTGGATCGAACGCAACCCTTCCATGGTCCGTCTTACAGGGAAACATCCCTTCAACTCTGAACCGCCATTGGTTCGTCTCATGCACCACGGGTTCATTACACCGGTCCCACTTCACTATGTTCGCAACCATGGTTCTGTTCCAATGTCCACGTGGCAAGACTGGACTGTCGAGGTTTGCGGTCTGGTTAAAAGGCCAGCCCGTTTCACCATGGAGCAGCTAGTCAACGAATTCCCAGCTCGTGAACTCCCTGTCACTCTAGTTTGCGCAGGTAACAGACGCAAAGAGCAAAACATGGTGAAACAGACAGTTGGGTTCAACTGGGGTGCTGCGGGGTTGTCTACTTCAGTGTGGCGTGGCGTGCCATTGCATTTGCTGCTCAAGAAGTGTGGGATCTACAGCCGTAAAAATGGAGCCCTCAATGTTTGTTTCGAAGGTGCTGAGGACCTGCCAGGTGGCGGTGGATCAAAGTACGGGACTAGCATCAAGAAAGAGGTTGCTTTGGATCCATCTCGTGATATTATTTTAGCCTATATGCAAAACGGTGAGCTCTTGTCGCCGGACCATGGGTTTCCGGTGAGGTTGATCATACCAGGTTTCATTGGTGGGCGCATGGTAAAATGGTTAAAGAGAATAATTGTTACCACTAAAGAGTCAGATAGTTACTATCACTACATGGACAACAGAGTACTGCCCTCGCATGTTGATACAGAGCTAGCTAATGCCGAAGGTACGTAACATGATATGATATGATATAATATGATATAATAATAGCATATGTCAATATCAATTTGGCAGTCCATGGTACGTCAATTTTACGGGGCATCTGAATAGCAGTAACAACGATTATGCTACCTTTGTTGTTTTGCAATGTGTAGCCTGGTGGTACAAGACAGAGTATATCATCAATGAGCTGAATATAAATTCCGCGATCACAACGCCTTCTCACGAAGAGATATTGCCAATTAACTCATGGACAACTCAGAGCCCGTTCACGCTGAAGGGATACGCATATTCCGGTGAGTTTTTACTTTACTTTCTTCTTGAAAGATAGTTCTTTGTTTTTAATTTAATTGGGGGGATATAAATAAATATATCTGTCGATTTTAGACTTTTCTTTTGGTACGCATCCAGATAATTGAAAGATAATTCCATTACGATTTTAGACCTTTTCTTTTATAAGAAAATCTGTCTTTGGTGGAAGTTCCTAATAATAATAAGGTGACTGTTAGAAACAGGGCGGAAGCAGAAAATAAAATTAAGAGGAGTGAAAATGTTAGTTGTTTTATTATTTAGACTACAAATATAAATATTGTTAAGAGAGGGGTTGTAAAAAAAATTTTCTTTGCAAGAGTCAGGGTCTCTGTCAGTCCCCTGTCTCCGCCCCTGGTTAAAAAATAATATAAATTATATCTTAAAATCTCTTCTAACAGTTTAAATTATTAGATTAAGTTGGTTCTTTAATATGATATTAGAATCCAAATGGTCATGAGTTTGAATCTCACCACCCTTATTTATTTTATAAAACTCAAGCACAGGATAATATGAGTCTATATACAAGTTTCAAGTTTAAAGAGCTTTCAAGAGAGTATATTAAAAAATAATATAAATCATTTCTTAAAATCTACCAATCAATTTAAATTATTAAATTAAAAAATATTTTTTTTTTAACACTGTCATCAAATCTATATGCCTCTCCTCTTTTAGAACTTAAGAAGAGTTCTTGTACCGAAAGTAATCTTCTTGTCTCACTTGCAATTTTTTGTAAATGAAGGCGGCGGTAAGAAAGTGACGCGTGCTGAGGTGACTTTGGACGGTGGAGAAACGTGGCGGGTCTGTAACTTGGACCACCCAGAGAAGCCCAACAAGTATGGCAAATACTGGTGTTGGTGCTTCTGGTCCCTGGAGGTGGAGATACTGGAGCTACTTGGAGCCAAGGAGATTGCAGTCCGGGCCTGGGATGAAACCCTTAACACCCAGCCGGAGAAGCTCAATTGGAATGTCATGGTATGTATGCATGCATGCATGCATGTCCGATCAACTTGTGTTCTTGGACTTTCAAACACATCCGCCAGTAATTATGTGAATCTGGTCAAAATCAAAATTGTCAACTTTTAGTTAAATAATGTGTCAATTGAAAACTTGAATTTTCTACGAAAGCGACATAATTCTCTAGTTGGTGCCTTTAGCTTGAATTTCTGACGTACAGCGTTCAAAGCCGACAGCTCCAGAAATTAAATTTGTGGGGTGGCGTGTTCTTGAGCTCACCGGTTATTTTCATGAGAGAATAGGATATCTCCCTTTATACAAACATCTTTATCTAGGCTGAATTGTCAACGTGATTTTATGTTATTTTTTTTGCCCTTTTGAACTCTTCTTATAAAAAAATATTTGCTGTCTTGAATATTAGCTAAACTAAAGAATATAAGATTTAATTATTTATACTCAGTTACTGTGAGCTGGTGCAAGAAGTCCTCCGGACAAGGGCTTATATGAAATTGAATATTAATGACAAATACTTTTACCGAGGTTAAAAATCGATTTATATTGTCACAGATATTCATTGGCTTGAAGTGTATTGCAAACATAAGTTTAGCCCTAGTGTGTATTTAAACATGGTGCCATTATGATGAACAGGGAATGATGAACAACTGCTGGTTCCGGGTTAAAACAAATGTCTGCAAACGTCACAAGGGTGAGATTGGAATCGTGTTCGAGCACCCCACCGTTCCGGGCAACCAGTCCGGTGGGTGGATGGCTAAGGAAAGGCACCTAGAGAATTCATCGGAGAATATCCGAACTCTGAAGAAAAGTGTTTCAACACCCTTCTTCATGAACACTTCATCAAAAGCTTTTTCCATGGCTGAAGTAAAAAAACATAATTCAGCTGAATCGGCGTGGATAATTGTTCATGGTCATGTCTATGATTGCACTCGCTTCCTTAAAGACCATCCCGGTGGCACCGATAGCATTTTAATCAATGCCGGTACTGATTGCACTGAAGAATTCGATGCCATACACTCTGATAAAGCCAAGAAGATGCTTGAGGGTTATCGGATTGGAGAATTGGTCAATTCAACCGCTTACACATCTGACTCGAACGCGTCTTCGCCTAATAGCTCAATGCATGGTGCGTCCAATATAGCACAGATGAATTTGGCTCCTATCAAAGAAATTGCCCCAGCAAGAAATGTTGCTCTTGTCCCGCGTGAAAAAATCCAATGCAAGCTAGTGAAGAAGGAAATTCTCTCTCATGATGTGCGTCTTTTTCGATTTGCATTGCCATCAGAGGATCAAGTACTGGGGTTGCCAGTAGGGAAGCACATTTTTTTATCCGCTACCATCGATGATAAGCTGTGCATGCGAGCTTATACGCCAGCCAGCACCATTGATGCGGTGGGGTTTTTTGATCTTGTGATTAAAGTTTATTTTAAAGGCGTGCATCCAAAGTTCCCTAATGGAGGGCAGATGTCACTGTACCTTGACTCGTTATCGCTGGGGTCTGTGGTAGACGTGAAGGGTCCATTGGGTCACATTGAATATGCTGGTCGCGGCAACTTTATGGTTCATGGCAAACCCAAGTTTGCAAAGAAACTGGCTATGTTAGCAGGTGGTACAGGTATCACACCGATTTATCAAGTGATTCAAGCTATTTTGAAAGACCCAGAAGACGATACTGAGATGTATGTGGTGTATGCGAACCGCACCGAGGACGATATTCTGCTGAGGGACGAGCTTGATTCTTGGGTGAAGGAACACGAGAGATTAAAGGTGTGGTATGTGGTTCAAGAGTCTATCAAGGAAGGCTGGCTGTACAGTACTGGGTTCGTTACAGAGAAAATCCTGCGCGAGCATGTTCCGGAAGGATCAAGTGATGCTCTGGCTCTGGCTTGTGGTCCTCCGCCGATGATTCAATTTGCTGTGCAGCCAAATTTAGAGAAAATGAACTACGATATCAAGAATTCCTTACTAGTTTTCTAGAAAAGAGAGAAGGGGTGTCTTTAAAATAATATGAAATTGTACGTACATATTAGCATGGTTTGTTACTTGGTTAATCCTTTCACTTGTAAAGGAAATGAGGGCTATTTTCCATGTATTATTATCAAGTTGAAGCTTAATTGCTGTGTGTATAGAGTACTTCTCCGTGGCATAAATCAAGGGTTAATTCATTATTGTAATGACCTTACTGCACAAAATTTCTCCATGCATGTAGTTTTTGTTGGATATCATTATAATTATATTTTTCAAAATATTCTGAGTTCTTGAACATACCTTGTAATTATCCTTCTTCCCACCTCATTTTCAGATGCGGGGACATGCTCTGATTGCAATTCGCTCACTTCAGGAAGAGCGGACGGAAGGCGACGGGGAGGCCTTTGCTCTGTCTGCTTCTTCCCGTTCGTTCTTTCTCTCGTGTTAATTCCAACGTGTTTGATAGTGTTGTTTTTTATTTTAAAATATATTAAAATAATATTTTTTTAATTTTTAAAAATTATTTTAATATCAATACATCAAATTATTTTAATAATATTAAAATATATTAATTTAAAATAAAAAATAAAATAATTTTTTTTTCAGTTTTTCAGAACACCATCAAAAACACACTAAGGGCATGTTTATTTCTGCGTTTGAAAAGCGCTTTTGACAAAATTTAATTTTTTTTTATTTTTTTATTAACTTCAAATTAATATGTTTTTAGTGTTTTTAAATCATTTTGATGTGCTGATGTCAAAAATGATTTTTAAAAAATAAAAAAACATCATTGACATGTATTTTAGCACAAAAAACTATTTAAAAAACAACCACAACCACACTGCGAAATCATACAAGTACGTACCGACGTGTTTATCCTAAACAGCACAGTGAAAATGCAAGGCAACCAATGACAACTTGACATGTTAATTTGTCAAGGATGGGATTTAAAGGAGATGCTCATCTCTTTATCATATATATATATATATATATATATATATATCTTTAAAAACAAGCGCTAAAATAGCTCAGCGCACCGGATCTCTGGAAAGAATAATTTTAACCCACCAAAACTATTTTTAACTCATTTAAAGCCAAAAACATTTAAAAATCAATTCTAGAAACTAATTTAGCAACCCTAAAAATAATTCAAATCACAAAATCATACCATATAATTTTTTTCTTCTTCGATTTAAATTTTCCTTTTAGAAAAAATCAAGAGTTAAAACAACCACTATAAAACTCTTTTTACCGAATATAACTCATTAACATCAATTTTAACTATTTTAATAATTGAAATATGTAAAAATAACGACTCTTTTTTAAGCTAAAATCCAATAAGCTTTTTTCTCTCTTCTAACATAAAAAAATTAAAAAATTAAAAAAATAAATTTTGATATCAAAATTTAATTTTTAAAACTAAAAGGATCAATTATTTATAAACCAAAAAAAATAAGAGATTAAAGTAAACATTTTGTATGAAATTTAAAGTCACCATATATGCTATTCGTCATTTTTATTTTGATTATTTAACTTTTAATCCAATCTTTTCTCTTAAAAATATATGCAACTGAATGCAAATTTATGTTAAAAAAGCTTAATTATTTACAAATAAAGTTTAAAGACTAAATTAAAATTTCAACTATTTTAATCTATAATGATTTATGAAAAAATACACAACAAAAATAGCTATAATGAAAGCCCCATATGTTTCTGCTTTATACCTGATATAACGTGTTATTAAAAGATTTGCGCACCTGCAACTTTGAGGAAGACCAAATTAAACAAATAATGAAAGATTTAGAAATTTATTTGTCTTTCTCCAAAAAAAAAGAAAGAAAAACTTAACATGTCCATCTGTATGCGCCTTTACGCATCAACTTGATTATATTTTTTTCTATTAGTCCCAACTTGCTTGATACCATGTTATTATTAACAAAATCCAAAAAGGGGTAGTTTTGTAATTTCATAAGAATTCATTAATCATTACCAGTAAAATGATTATTCTACTTGTAGATTCGTAATTTTTTAAAGCTGATGTAAAGGATGTTTTTATATTTTTAATTTTTTAAAAAGATTAAAATAACTTAAATGTCTTTAAAAGTGGAATTTTTTTTAGCTTAGGTCAAGAGACATTTTTGTATTTTCATATAGTTTTTTTTTTGTTATTTTTAGGTTGGTTTAGGGGAATTTTATAATTTAAAAAATATAAATATTATTAAAAAAACGGTTGACATATGCATCATATGTTAACACATGTGAGGTTGTCTGGTAACCAAATGTCTTGTTCTACGATGATATTTAAATTGTCTCAACGTTCTCTCTGTTATGCGCCGACGCATGTGGCCAATGGTCTTCCAATTTGGTGCTAACAATCTCTTTTTTCTTTTTTTCATTTCTCTCCCCTACTTGATTTTTATGTTGCCTCTTCAAAAATTCAAAGCAACCTTTCAATTTGTTATTCTTTCGGATTTGATTCCTGTTCTTTTAATTACTATATATTTATTTGGAATAATTTATAAAATTAAAATTCTTTTTTAATTTAACCCCCCTTTAATTTTTTCATCTTTTAAATTTAATTTTTATTATTTTGATTGCTATTTATTTTATTTAAAATAATTTTATCCATGATCAACTTGACAATGACTAATAAACTATGTGAAAAGATTTTAATATCCCCATTAGCCACTTCAGTGATTTTAGATGGGAAGAGTAAAATCATTATTATAATGTTTTAGTGAACAATAACCTTAAAATTGTATAAACAATGTTTTTCTAAGGGGTTTTAGCGTTTGTTAATATGTTGTGATATTTTATTAAAAAGAAATACTAATGTTTTTAACGTATTCAGTCACGGCTACTCTGATATTTATTTTGAAGATGAAATGGTAAGTATTGAAAACCATGCAATAAGATAAAATAGTAAGATTGTAGAGGGATTAATTACGATGCATGAAAATCACCCCTAACTGCTAAAACTATATAAAAACACTGCAGGTAGGGCACTCGTACAATCTGCTATGTCAACGTAGCTCAAGCCAACACCACTGGGGTAACTTTTGCATTTATGATTTAAAAATAATGGTTTTAAAAAAAGAATTAGTTGTGGTTTTAAAAAGCAAATTAAAAAATATATATTTGGTTAAAATTATTATAAGATAATTTTTTATATATAAAATAAATTAAAAACAAGTCTATATAAATAAAAAAATAGATAATTTTAGTTTTTATAAATCAAAATTTAAAATGCAATTATATGTAGACTTCAATATAAAATAACAAAAACTATTGAATTAATCAAATAAATTATTTTTTACGTGATTGGATAAAAAATATACCAGTGGGCCATAGATCTCATTCTCCCAGGCTTCAGCTGGCATCGCCTCAACGCAATACTCGCTCCGGGGAAAATGCAACATTTCTTGGACGATCGTGCCGAGATCAAGATAGGGATATCCCAGAGACATGAAAACCAGTTGGATTACATGTTATTAACTTATTATAGGATTCAGACGCAAGACATTTCTAAAAGGGGCAGTTGAAATTCGAAGCCAATCATACTCATTCGGGCTTAACAGCCCGAATGTCCCAATATAGACTGGGTATTTTCAAGTTTCCATGCCAAGCAAGAGCGCGCATTACAGATACTGCTACAGTCTCCATAAACTGAGGACGAGTTTGTATTGCAGATGGCTAGTAATTATGACAAAACTGAAACTAAAAAAGTGTTGGTACCATCATTTTCTGCTTTCTAGTTCACAACTACCTAAGCAACAAGCAAGAAAGAACGGGCTGGAAGTCGACGCGGTCAGTGCAGCAAATTCTTTTTTCTTTGAAAGGCTAGAAATTCTTTTTGAATGAAAGTGCTAATAATTTTCGTCAGTTTGAAGTTTTGAATCATGTTTCACCAGATCAGGATGCATGCATCAGAAGAACCATTCTAGCAAATACATTAGCAGCAGGGAGGAAAAGACAAACCAAAAGGAGACCAGATAGTGCTTGAATCTTCAGTCCAAGATGTACAGGATACATAATGGTGAGAGACTCGTTGAATATAAACGAGGAAAAAGAAAGCATCAATCACGAAAGAAATATATCAACAACGAACCAACACGATCCCAGTTCAAATTACTATGCACGAAAATGATAGTCAATCGTGCACCTAAACAGACCAATTAAATGCTTTAATCCTTATCGGAACTAATGACCTAACCATAGGCAAGGCCCTCAGACTATCATTCCTAATATTTGTTGGAAACCACACTTATTTGACACCAATGGCATAGCACCACATCAGGGTACATAGGCAACCATCACACATGGCACGTGATCGCAGCAGAAAAAATGTAGAGAAACCAATTTGAGATAGTTGATTACCGCCTTTGTAACCCCAATCGTGTTCAGTAGCTTCGACCTCTACTACCTCTATACCACCGCCTCCTTGGTCTCTCCAGCAGTATCCTGTGAAAACCACGTCCAGTTATTGCCGCAGAACCAGGAGGGCCAGGACGGCGCGTCCCATAATCATCCTCATCCAATGAATCATAGTCTAGGTGATATCCATTACGAAAGCGGAAGCCACTACTCTGCCCTCTATCAAACGACCCCAGAGATAAGAAACCATCATCCAATGATGAATCAGAATCAGAATCGTAGTCATTATGAATGCCACGGTACCCCGGCTCAATCACATAATCACCAAGCACCAGTGCCCCAGGCGTTGATGACATGATTGTGCTGATTACATCATTTCTCTCTCTTTCACATTCAAACTTCTTCCATTTTTCTTTGAGTAACGGATCCACAGCTCGAGGTTGTGCCAATGGGTGCTTTGCCTTAACATGCTTCCTCAGCTGCTTATAAGTTCCAGCAAATGAGCACTTATCCTGCAAGCAGGTTCTTTTCTTGGCATTGAGATGCTTACGAGCTGGTTCCACCACTGTCCAACCTTTAACCTGCCCTCGACAAAGTGGACATAAAAGCTCTGGAACCTCCGCGCTCTCATTGGCTGGCTCCACATGCAAAGCGGGTCTTGAATGATCCATTGAATTGCTTTCTTGCTGCGCCCCTTCTGTAGGAGTTATTTTTGTATAAGCTTTCTTGTATTGTTCAAGACAGTTGGAAAAACGACGACTGGTGGCACACATATATGGACGGCAGCCCTTTTTATAAGAGAAGCAAAGGAGAAGCACTGCGTTGTGAGGATGCTCTAGACAAATAGAGCAGGTAGCACCTTCCCAATCTTTCTTCTCTGAAGTTTTTGAATGTTTTTTCTTCAAGTGGCAACTTTTAACAGCCTTCCGTGAACAAGATGACAATGCATGTGGTGTCACTCTGTGCTGCCGGGAATCAGCCTTGCATCGCACCTTATTAACTTTCACCATTTTCAGAATATACCTAAATTGAGAGAGAGAGATAGAGAGATCAGATAAAAACCATTCATGTGATTTATGTTACTGCACTTTCATCCAAATACATTTACCCTATGGCATGTGTTTTAGTATTTGTGTTTAATAATTCAGTTTTGTTCTATGTCGACCTCAGAATGCACAAGGTAACCACCATTCAAAAAACACCGATCATTTGAGCAATACATCAACATAGGTAAAAGGAAGCAGAACATGATGCCTCTTGCACATATATTTCAATGAAGAATGCTACAGGCACATCATCCACTGAATGCAGAAATATATCAAAATAAATTGGTACTTCATTGAAAACTCAGATCTCAAAGTATTTGGATGTGTCCTCAGTTATTAGTATTTTGTGAATGACCAGCCCCAAAAAACATTGGACACCTTCAATTATTTATATTTTCAAAAAGATCCATCCACGTTCACTCTTGGCATCTGATTAAGAGCTTTACAAGGAAAGCAAACACAATGAAAATGACTTTACAATATAAAAGTTAACATTCATTGCAGCAGTTTGTGATAGTGGTGCTGCTGTTTGGCCCCATAAAAATTACAAGAATCATAAAACACTTCAAGAAGCTAACACA
>Ga0307510_10001545_pt1 | contig 25428 bp, 28 predicted proteins | sample 12_EM_MG_FD_207224 | JGI IMG/M metagenome (GOLD analysis project Ga0307510, IMG submission 207224) | Populus trichocarpa ectomycorrhiza microbial communities from riparian zone in the Pacific Northwest, United States - 12_EM | ecosystem: Host-associated > Plants > Roots > Unclassified | place... | reverse complement strand
TATGGCTTTCCCGTATCGAGTGTTCCATGGCATGAAAAATGGGCGAACCTGTGATCTTGGAGGTGCTTCATAGTAGCAGAAGGTGTCGCCCTCTTGGAAACAAGCGTTGTCACCGTCGTTTTGAGACCCTGGATTAGCGATATCTCATCCCAAGCCCTTGGCATAAATTCATCAGGTTGTGCCACAAGAAGTATTGAGGGCCTCTCTGACGAATGCGCGCCAGGTTTGCGGGTATCGATGAGTGCAGAGAGAGTTGGAGTATACGAGGGAATGTACAGATCCGAGAAATATAACTTGTGAGGGCCATCTAATCGAATTGGACCCATGGCGTGCAGAGGAAGGGAGCAAAAGGCACGTGTCGGGCACCACCAAATGCGAGATTGTTCTGGCACATTGAGCCCCCGGAGTCGCTGTATCACCGGTCGGCCAACAAGGTCATAAAGGGCCTTCAGTACGGAGACCAACGTATCCTCGTATTCCATCGAGTCGAGGCCTTTCTTTTGTGCGGCCAATAGCTGCTCTCTCAATCCTTTTGCGCGGTCATAGAAATCGTCCGCTGTTGGAATGAGGGTAGGAGGGGAATTGTAGAGAAGGATGATGATGTCGGAACGCCAGGAGGAATGGTTAATGATGATAACAGGACCACATGTAGCAGCGGGGTGCAAAGTGTCGAATGACGATGGCATTAGGAAGTTCTCAAATCCAGGCAGGGCTCGGATCTGCGCAATGAGACCGTTGCGCTCATCCAAAAAATTCCGATGTTCCACCAGGGCGCGATCGAACGAGCCCATCTCCTCGTCATCGTCAACTTCCACAGCGTTCATCAGCACACTCGGGGAAGCTGATGTTGTCAATACCTCGAGTTTCTGATTAACAGATGCAAATTCCTCGGCTAAATGCGAGTCAACCACCCGGAGCTGATCGATGGAGGTGCGGAATCCCCGCATTTGTGACCATACCAGGCCTCTACCTTGTTCGAGAGTCTCGATAGCTTCCCTGAGCTGACCTCTTTGGACCTGATACGACGCATAGTCTAGAGGCAGTTCCTCATACGTCGTATTCAATTGGATGAGACGGAAATGTTGTATTTCAAGGGTAGGAGCGAATACCAGACTGTCGCCCATCAATGAGATGGCATCATTGTAGATGGCGGACGTGAAGGGGTGTTGGAAAGCTCTAGAATGCCGTGCCAAAAAAGCTATGGCAGTGAATCGTTCGTGGGCCTTGGCGTAAGTACAATTGGAGATGATGGGGAGTAGTTGAACCATTTGGTCAAGGTCATTTCTGTCGTTGGACAACCTGAGCCGGGTGGATAAGGACTCAAAAAGCTGTAGAACGACAAAAAAGTGCATCCACTGTGCACGTCGCTCTTCGAGTATGCTCCGGGATATGTCAATTGATTCGTTGAGATACTCGGGTTCGTTCGTAAGTTTGAACGCGTGTCTGAGGAGGTCGCCCAAATGCATAAGGCCAAAGTCTGTGAGTTGATTACGACTTCGTTGGAGGGATGGGCGTAACAGTCGGCAATACTGGACAGCCTTTTCAATCTCAGCTTTATCAGTGATGCGATCCACAGACACAATGACTTTAAGATGCTGACGGCATTCTTCCGTCGTCATTAAAGGGGGATCGACAGTGCTCGACTCAGCGAGAGACGCGGCCAACTGCGAGAATGAGGGAAGATCGTCGACCACTGGATCATCGTGATGCCCCTCTGGAACGCCAGTCTCGCCGAATTCCGCTGCGCGGTACCTCACAAGTTCAGCCAGGGTCAGAACGATTTCACCACGATCGGGATCTTCACCTGATACAAAGCCAAGGTAAGCACGAGTGCGACTTATTGCCTCGTCAAAATGTTCTGGGTTACGGTAATAGAGGGATCGGTGAACTGCGAGCCTTGCAGCTAGATATAAATGTTGTTCCAGGGTTTTTCTGGGACCACCTACAGGGAGGTGAGAGGCAATGAACTTGTCTAAGTGCCCCATTGCGCACTCATAATCATCATTCGACTTGGTTACATCGAAACGAAGGATGAAAGCCGCGGACAGTGCCATGGAAACGGGATGTGAGCCTGGTGGCCGTGTATTCGCCTCACATAGGCATGCGATGGCCTTTTGAGAAGGTTGATCAAGGGTATCTGTTGTCATATGAGTGTAAATTGCTGCGGCAAAGCTTTCGACAGCGAAATATAGGTCTTGCTCCAAGACATCCAAAGAGAGAAGCTCGCAGCAGAGTACCGACATCTCCTCGATATTGTGCATCGCAGTGCCATGTTCTAGCTCCACCTGGAAACCCAGTGCATATATAAGTGATGCCGTAACCCCGTTATATGTCCGAGGTGTGATGTCAAACACTCGAAGTGATCGATCTCGAAGGTAACGAAGGCACTTGACAGAGAATCTGACGTCACTGGGTTTCTTTGAGTTGTGCGAGCGGAGAAGGAGAAGTATTGAAAGGCGAAACAAAATCACAGTCACAGGGGCGTCTCGGCAATGTTCAGCTAGGGGAGGAAAAGGTAGGAATATACAGTGAGTATATTGTAGGATTGATGCATCGAGATCTCGCTCATCACGCGATGATTTGGAGCGCTGAAATCGTAGATCAGCCATTTTCAAGAGCAGGACAGAGCGTCGACGACTGAATCGTGGTAATGAAGTAATAGTTTCTTGATACTTGGAGATGCGTTTGTCGATTCCGCGGAGAGAAACTGTAAAGAAAGGAGAATAAAGCGAATTTCAGAAAACCGAATCGTCTCTCTTTGGAAAGACGGCAACTGGATTCGTGACTTACACCATGGGGATGCCATGTCCGAACCTCGAACACACGAAAGTGATCAGGCAGTCAGAAAGGGATCAATGTACAGTAGAAGGAAGGCGCACAGGCCCGGATGCTTGAGTGGCAAGGGCATTGCCCTCAACACGTGCATCATGTCACATCTCACGCCCCAAAAAAGGAGCAGGGGGTTTTTTTTTTCACAACCCTGCACAAACCATTACTGTGTGCCTCGAGGTGCAGAACCCCATGATACATAGAATAAGCCGATAAAGCTATGCGGTATAGAGTGATATAACTATGTTGTCTTCCCCCATAACAGAGTTATCGTTGCGTAACGCCTACTGCAGTGCTGTCAACGAGCGTGGTAATAGGGTAATAGTGTGCCAGGATGCCATCCTGATATTGAAGGGGGCGTCTCCAAGGTGATTGTGGGTGGAGTTGATGCTCGCGTGGGCAGCCCGTGTGTCGTCCTAACACTCGGGAGCAGGAATGGGTAGTTACCTAAGCAGGTTCGAAAACTGTTCGAAAGCAGAGGGAACGACATCGTATACTGTATGCGGCCCGCGCGGGTCTGATAACTTGAATCTACCCACAGCCACAGCCACAGCCTCTCAACCCACCGTCCCCTCCTCCCGCTCGCTCCCAGCGTAATTATGCAAGGAAAAATTGCTGCGCTGCGCTGTGACGTCAAGGTCGTTAGCTGCAAGTACGAAAGGACGAGAAAGAAAATGAAGACGAACCTAAACAGTGATAAGCCTAGAAGAAGTCACAGAAAAAACCGGTCTTTAATGATGTCGTTGTCGTTGTCGATGTCGGGATGTTTAGGCGAGGATGTCGAGGTGCGCGTTGGGGAACCCGTTGGCCCTGATGCGCTGGAGGAGCCACCAGAACGGGGTGGCATAGCTCATATCGGAGGACTTGGTCCTACCAGAACCGCCCGTGAGCATGCCACCGATACGGCCACGGACGTCGGCGATTATCGAGCCCGAATCCCCAGGTTCCGAAAAGACTTCCGACTTGCTGTCGAAGTTGAGTATCCCCCACTCCATGGAGGTCTGGTTGACTGACATGTCGGTGAAGTAGTCGCGAACGATGGAGAAGACGCCGTTTGCGCGGCCGAGGGTGGTGCCGGTGGCATTGCCGCTCTTGACGACCAACAAGCACGGTTCGCCGTCCGAGTCCCACATGTCGGAGATGCGCATCAATTCGTCGATGATGGTGCCAATAAGCGGAAGCAGACGATCATCGGGATACTCGAACTCCCAGTTGGCGTCTCCGCGGGGGGAACATTTGACCGTGAACTCGTCGGGCGTCAGCTTCGTTCCTAGATATAAAAATAAATAAATTTAGGTTGGTTAGTAGACGGTCTTAGTCGGATGAATAGTCAAATTTAGTCAAAACGCACCGAGGTCCAACTTATTGCCTTGGAAGCCGTCACCGAGCTTGGCCCGGTCGATCTGGAAAATTCCCCAGTCCTCCGTGAAACGATGTTCACCGACGCCGAGACTGATGGCTGGGGAGCGGAGGACGTGGCCGAGGACGCGGTTGTCCAGTTTTTTCCAGTCCTTTTTGACCTGATCGAGCAACGAGTGCCTCCATCGCGTTCTCGGCCTTGTCCAGCAACCCCTGAGTCTCGATCCGGACCGCCTTTGCCTTCTCAACGTCGACAGTGTTGGTGCCCTTCTCCCTCTCCACGAACCCTTCAATTTGTTGCCTCCAGCGCTTAACCGTGATGCCGTGTCGTCCAATCCTGACTTTGATCGAATCGACGAGGTTGGTGAAGGCACTCTTGCCGAGCAGGAGGACGTCTCTGGAAGGCGCACTAGGGCGGCGAACGTAGTCGACGTTAGCTTCCTTCGATCCGATGAGGACGTGACGGCACGAAAGGCCCAAGAGGTTGTTGCCGCCGCCACCTTCTGCGAGGTAGAGGGCCATCGTCCCCTGAGCGTCGGGCCAGGCCTTGGTAGAGATGCGGAGGCCGAGGGCGGGAGTGAGGGGACTAATGACGTCGACAAGTGGGTCCAGGTCATCGAAGGATTCGCGGTAGTCGATGTCGATGTCGGTGATCTGATAGTCCCTGAGAAGGGCTAGGACGTCCTGAGCTGCGTCGTGGGCAGCCGTAGCGGAGGTAGACTCGGGGAAGACGCCAATCCAGATGGTGACAGGACCGACGACTGGTTTCTTGGCCTCGTCCGTTTCTTCATCCCCGTCCTCTTCATCGCCCTCGACGCCGTCTTCATCCTCAGGCGCTTGGTCGACCTCGACCTTCTTGAAACGAACAACGTCTATCGTCGTAAAGAGGATCTAGAGATCCTAGTTAGCAAATTCTACGATCTGATGGGATATTATAACTGACCGTGTGAGCGTCCATAACGTCGACAACCTTCCAGGCCAAGTCGTGGTTCCAGACCTTCATAATCGGATGGGTGAAGACTTCGCACAGCTCTTTCAAACGGCGCTGGGCCTCAGGTCCACGGGGTGGGGACCACTGCTCCTTGCCCGTTCGATAAAGTAACGTGGGCTCAGAATGCAAGCCTGCATAGTACGACTGAGCTTCCGCATTGGAGACAGTGTGTGGATCAGGAGTGTAGGAAGTAGTGCTGGACGCGGCGTCGTGGCAAAAGCCCAGAGAGGAGACGATCGACGCGGTGATGGTCGGGGAGACAGTGGCATCCTTGTCAACAGAACTCTGAGCCTCCTCATAGCTCTTGGCAAATTGAATGCATTCCTCGATGACTTGGGCAGAGAGCACTGAACGGGGAGAAGGAAAACGAAATGGTTAGTATGGGATAACCATAAGAAACCAAGGGGCAGACTGGTGTATGATGTATGATTCGAAAGATCAAAAATGAGCTAAGCGATTTGGCTGTGTCGTGTTGTAAGGTGGTAAAGCGATCACACCATCTTACATCTCATGTGAGTGCAGATCCGCACCCGAGGGCACGTGCGAGCAGAATGTGCGATCACCGCACATTCGCATACCGAAGATATCCCGACCAATCTCGATCTCACCTCGAGTGTGCTGCACGCTGGTGTTCAATTCTCCACATCAATCAATCCAATATTGCATTGATTGAATAATCATCGATCATCAGCCGTGAAGGACATTCATCTGACGCAAGTCCGAGTAAGTAGATATGAATCAAAAAATACAAAATACGATACAAGTACCGCATGTATATTAGACATGCCTCTCCAGTGATGGAAGGCAGACAAAAACCTCTTTATGAAACTTTCCACAATAGACCTACGATTTGGGCTGGTCTGCTTGTAGGATGTTCTTAAGAACCACCTAAGTCGTGACGGCACGAAAGGCCCAAGAGGTTGTTACTACCGCCACCTTCTGCGAAGTAGTGGGCCATCGTCCCCTGAGCGTCGGGCCAGGCCTTGGTAGAGATGCGGAGGCCGAGGGTGGGAGTGAGGGGACTAACGACGTCGACAAGTGGGTCCAGGTCATCGACGGGTGGGTGAAGCCGAGGACCGGCCTCGCGCGTGTAGAATGATTCGCGGTAGTCGGTGTCGACGTCGGTGATCTGGTAGTCCCTGAGAAGGGCTAGGACGTCCTGAGCCGCGTCGTGGGCAGCCGCAGCAGAGGTAGAATCGGGAAAGACGCCAATCCAGATGGTGACAGGACCGACGACCGTTTTCTTAGTCTCGACCGTTTCTTCGTCCTCGTCCGCTTCTTCACCCTCGGCTTCTTCTTCATCCTGAGGCGCTTCGTCGACCCCGACCTTCTTGAAACGAACGACATCTATCGTCGTAAAGAGGATCTAGAGATCCTAGTTAGCAAACTCTACAATATGATGGGATATTATAACTGACCGTGTGGGCGTCCATAACGTCGACAACCTTCCAGGCCAAGTCGTAGTTCCAAACCTTCGTAATCGGATGGGTGAAGACTTCGCACAGCCCCTTCAAACGGCTTTGGGCCTCAGGTCTGCGGGGCGGGGACCACTGCTCCTTTCCCGTTCGATAAGGCAACGTGGGCTCAGAATGCAAGCCTGCATAGTACGACTGAGCCTCTGCATCGGAGACAGTGTGCGGATCAGGAGTCCAGGAAGTAGCGCTGTACGCGGCGTCGTGGCCAAAGCCCAGAGAGGAGATGGTCGACGCGGTGATGGTTGGGGGGACAGTAGTGCCCTTGTCAACAGAACTCTGAGCCTCCTTGTAGCTCTTGGCAAATTGAATGCATTCCTTAATAATTTGGTTAGAGAGAGCACTGAATGGAGAGAGGGAAAACAAGATGGTTAGTATGGGATAACCATAAAGAAACTAAGGGGCAGACTGGTGTTGTTGCAGCCTATAAATTATGGTCAGACTGGGAATTGAACCCAGGCCTACTGGATATTTACCAGGTGCTCTTCCAACTGAGCTACCTAGCCTGGGAACATCAATCTGGAGTAGGGATTATGTGGATTGCCTCTCTTTTGCCACTTTGAATTCATGGACAGATTGCACATTCAACAGGTGTATGATGTAAGATTCAAAAGCTCAAAAACAAGCCAAGTGATTTGACTGTGTTTTTTGGAGAGACAGAGGTTCGGCGAGGGACTCGAGGACAGAGGGAGACATCCACGGCGCCTGGTTCTTTCACTCACTGCTTCCCTCCGCAATCCACTCGTGCTGCTTCTCGAGGTTCATCGCCGCGGTGACGGGACTGGCCTTTTCCTCCGTGAAGGCCTGCACCTCGTGCTTGAGCTTCTTGATCGCGCTCTCCGCGTCGGAAGCTGCTTCCTTCTTCGCCTTGATGACCTTGTCCAGCTCGCACAGCTGTGTGTCGAACCGCGTCAGCGCCGCGCGCTCCTCTTTCAGACGGCGCTCAACCTCGTCAGGTTCAACCTGTTCGACGGGTTGTAAATATTTTGCACCACGGATCAGGAGGGGATGTATCACGTACCTCGATCTTCACAACTTTATCCGCGAGAGATTTTGGCTCCTTGCGCATAAACATGCTTAGCGACGGACACAGCCCAGAGAAAGTTACACATATATGCCGGCCTGCAAAAGGGAATCCGTTGAATGCTATCAATTTCGGTCTGAAAAGGGGAAATTGTTTTACTTTGCGTTCCTCGGGTTTGCCCTCCTGGTCGTTCTTGAACTCGTCCATGTCCTTTTCGAGCTTCTTGATCTCCACCTTGGTCGCTGTCTACTTCTCCTGCACGGCACTGACAGCGACCTCCATCTGTGATGGACCACTTGAGCTCTGATACTCGCGCGCCGATCTAAAACAGGTCGGTGGGCCCATTCGTCAAAGGAAGATTCAAAGGAAGGTGAAATGAGGAACGACGGACCCGCGCGGCATTGCTGCTTCCAACTTGCCCCTGCAATAATCGCAGCTTATGCACCTTGATCTCAACTTCGCGCGTGTGGGCTCCCCACACCTGCCTCGCCGCACGTCCCTGAGCTCCTCGCACTCAAGAGCCTCAAGGATTTCCACGTATCTTCAACCCGCTCCTCGGCGACACGCAGCTCCTGAGGCCTGAGGTCGCACAAGCACTCCAGTCCCACTCAGCGCTGCACCGCAGGCATCGTCACGCTCGACTCGTACACTTCCCCATTGAGCGTGACACTCCGCACGCCGACGTTGCGAGCGAACGCGACGGCTTGGGCGGAAGCCACATCGCCGCAGATTATCAGCACGCCGTTGAACACGAATGCGATCGCTCCGGCCACATAACCTGGATAGCCGACGAGCAATGCGCAGGCCGCACCTTGCTTGGTGCTTCACGGTTTGTAGTTTCTGTAAGTAAGCAGGGTTTGGTGCTTGATTGTCAGTGGCCCGGAGTAGATACGGCGATGGGACGCATTTCAGCGGAAATCTTGAACGCGCAGACCTTATTCAGCAGGACAAGCGTCACGTGTTTCTTAATCCCATCATCGCGCTCAAGCAGGTCCTTGCCTACGCGTTCGCCCTCCACGACGACATTGTACAGCTTGCCGCCTGCCGCAATCTCGAGCGCCGTGCTTTTCCCGTGGTCCTCGTTGAGCGCGAGCAACGATGTGACGAGACCCTTGACCTTCCGCGTGTCGAATCTGGCCCGTGGCGTGTGGTTGAAATCAAGCCGCAAACGCGCCGCATCCCGCACCTACATAGTCAAGTAGTTGTTGAGCAAAAATCTATGCTCGAAGGAGAGGGTGAACACGCACCAGTGTACGGCGCACCGCATCGTCCTTTGCTCTCCTCAACGCCTGCTCCTTCTTTACGCCCCATCCTGTCGCGTCCGCTCTCTTCTGCAGACTCGCATCTTCTTGGTGTCACGTTTGGCCTAATCTGCCTCCCGTTCCGCCGCCTTCCACCGCTTCTCGGGCTCTCCAGGCCCACGCCTACTCATGTCGGGCTGCACACGGGCCTGCGTTTTCTCGGCAGCCGCCCGGGCCAGTCGTGCGCGCGCGTCTGCAATCCGACCCATGTATGCACCGCCACCGGAAGACTGCGCGAGGAACTGGCGAGACCTGTGAGGAGTGTGTGGAGGTCTTCGGTAATGGTGAGTGCCGTCTGCGCCGCGGTGTGCTTTTCTTTAACGACATTGTACTCGGCCGTGACAGCATCTACTTACGTCTTCCTTTTTTGCCATTAGTACAGCTTCGAGCTGGGCGATATATCAGCCAACGTGAAAATAAACAACGAGAAGATAAAGATACGCACACCTCGCAGAGCTCATTACCAGACGCTTCCCGGGCAGCCTCCTCATCCTCGATGACACCCTCCCTGATCACTGTTTGGGTGCGTAACTTGATTACGACCTTCTCAACTTCCTTGGATTCCTCTTCCAACCTCGTGAACCTTCCACCCTTTATCGGCTCGCGATCGCGTTGCATCGGCACATGAACCCGATTCTCCTCCGTGATACCCGCTTCGCGTGTCGCTCGTGCTTTCTGACGACGCACCTGGTCAACTTGGTGCTCCCGCTCCGCGATCTGGTCTTCCTTGCGTGCCACCTTGGCGCGGTGGTCCGTCCATTCGTACGCGCGCAGGACACGTGCAAGGCGCTCGAGTTTGCTGGCATTTTGGTGATGCGTGAAGGCACGACTCTCGGCGCGGAGGGTGGTGCCCAACTTGGGGGTTATTTCCTCGGCCAGCGCGCGGTATTCTTGTCAGCGTGCTTTCTTTATTTCCCATCGCCCTTTTGGCTTTGTCCTTGCGTTCTCCGAACATGCGTGTCCCAGCGGCATCTCCGATCATACGGACAATTTCTTTCGGACGTATGTTTAGTACATATGGACGAATGAAAGCGGGTTGAAGGAGAGTAAGGTTGGATGCAAACTTTAGTGATACGACCTTGTATGATTCGGAAATTCGGGTCATTGATGTTGAGTTGACACTCTGGAAGAAAGTCTGGACGATATTCTGTTGAGTTTTGTGACCGTTTAAAAAGGTACTTGGAGATATTAAGGAGAGTGATCTGATGTGGGACGAGAGTATTCAGAATCCCAAACACGCAAGACAAAAAAATATGAACGCACCTGTCTCATTATCGTTATCTGAATGAAGTTCTCCATTCCATGCGGGCTGTTTTTCCTGGCTGAGTTGTCAAAGACGATGGGTGACAGGTGCCCTGGTGATGCCGGATTGTCCATGTTTATGAATGAGATCCTGTTGATTCTGGGAACGCATCTGAGAGAGGAAGATATGATGAAAAGAAGCGTGTTACAAAGGTGATGAGGAACGCGCACGGATGACATATTAGTGAGACCGTATTGAGGATGTTTGACTTTCCGGAGCCGTTGGGATCTGTGGTGGAGTTGAAGGAGGAGGGATCGTATCTGTGATTTGAGATCTGACTGGCCATGAGACTTGGAGCTTGGAGTTTGAGGCCTTCAAGGATGAGGCGGTTCTTCTGTTCTGCTAACTTATTTGGGTTATGATCAGACACGATCACGTGATCCTCATACCATTGCTTTGACACGACCACGTGCTGATAACATCGGTCGGCTCGCAGTGCCCTGTAACTGTGCCCTACGTTTCCGTCCTCGGAACCGTTTTTCGTCGCGGACGCGGCTCATTTATTTCCTGCGGCACACAGTTTCTCTCCTCCATCTCCACCCTTGCTTTAAAAAAGAAGACACAAAGAGGAACAAGCGCCAAAAGCACAGAGGAAATCAGTGATCTTGAGAGAGGTCTCCGTACACAATTTCCCATCGCTAAGGATGCCGCTTACGCGCCATTGCCAGACATACCCAGCATCTCACCCCAATTGCACATTTATTTCACCACCAATGAATGTTCTACTGCCGCCATATTTTCCTACGCACACGTCGACACCGCGGCTTCTTTCAGGGCATTTGTGTGTCCAGAACCAGCTCATGACAAATACTCGCCTTTGCTCCGAGCTCAGCCAGATAGACCTCGCTCGAGGCGTGCCTTCGACTCACACCCTTAACACCACCTGATATCTGTTGTCATTTTGTTAGCAGCTCCCGTATCGAAAGGCTGGATGAACTCGCACGTCGGGGTACACATGGATTCTTTCCTGGCCCCACTTTTTCCCATTCTCCTCCCTTCCTACGTCGGCTGGCGAAGGCGAGAAACGGGCCCATGCATGAAGTGGCCTTGTATTCTGCGATAAACACTACCTTTCTCCTATTGCTACGGAAGCGGCCGATCTCATATTGACCGCCATTGAGCATAGGACGATCTCATTGGCAGTCACGTAGAAGTTAGAATCATAATAGCTCTAGAACATGTGTGTGGCATGTGGTAAGTCGCGCAAAAATTGGCATTATACGAATGGTCCAGAAACTACTGAACGATCAGATAATCAAGCTAGTTGAGCCCTGGCTGAACAGCGCATTACTGATAGTATAGTGGAAATGATCCACAGCGTAACTCAAGTTCATTCCAGCCTTCTACGCCATACGAGAGAAGAGAATACGAGTCAGCCCAAAATTCCCCATAAAGGTAATGTAGAAACATACCGATGAGGTCTGAGATAGCCATTCACGCTCCATAATGGACGAAATTTACCCAACGCTCCGTGCTCATCTTTTTCTTCCTTCGCAATTCCCTCACAGCGTCCCGAAGTGCCTCTGCCGTTCTCTCATAATACGGCACCCCTTTCCATCTTTCAGAGAACACAGACGCATAGAAGTGCTTCGCAAGGTCATGTCCGTCGATGTCCGCCATCGCCCACATCGTTCCAACCACGCTCCGAAATCCAGCGAATTGCACTGCCGCAGTGAGGTGCAATCCCTCGCCAGTGACGCTATTTTCCGTCAGCTCTGCTGTGTGACAAGCAGAAAGGAATGCGAATTCGGCAGAGGGAAGTTGAGACCGTATAATTTCGAGCAGCGTAAGACGCTTGCCTTGATAAAGCTTGAAAGAAGTATCGAATGGCTTTCCCGCATCGAGTATTCCATGGCATGAAAAGTGCGCGAACCTGTGATCTTGGAGGCGCTTTATAGCAGCAGAAGGTGTCGCCCTCTTGGAAACCAGCGTTGTCACCGTCGTTTTGAGGCCCTGGACCAATGATATCTCATCCCAAGCCTTTGGCATATATTCATCGGGTTGTGCCACGAGAAGTATTGAGGGCTTCTCTGACGAATGCGCGCTAGGTTTGCGGGAATCGATGAGTGCGGAGAGAGTTGGAGTATATGAGGGGATGTACAGATCCGAGAAATATCACTTGTGAGGACCATCTGATCGAATAGGACCCATGGCATGCAGAGAAAGGGAGCAAAATGCAGATGTCGGGCACCACCACACGCGAGATTGTTCTGGTACCTTGAGCTCCTGGAGGGCCAACAGCAAAGCTGCTACTCGATACCAAACGCATTGACCAAAGTCGCAGTCAGGGACACGCAGTGCCCTTGTCAACAGCCGGACCTGGAGAGCCAGTACCCATCCCGATGAGCGCTTAGAAACCGAACGTAATGGTGTAAGGTATGCCCGCCGGACGTCTTGCGAACAGTAGTGGATTTTTTTTTGGAAAAAAAGGTATGCGTACAGAAACGAACGAACACGTGACAGCCCGCCACGCCTAGCCCTATCTTCACTGCACATCTCGCCTCCGGACTTGTCTTCATCCACCCTCGTTACCATATGATCGACCCTTTCCTTATCGCAGCCAATTTTCCCCTCTCGTTGCGCCTCAAAGCTCTCCGGCCAAAGTCACGCAGATCGCCCAAGCATCGTCGACTGACGCCACAAGCGTGTGCCACCTCGAAAATCCCGTCGTTCCATGTCAGACGTATCTTACACGACCCCTCGCAAGTCGGGTCTCGGTCTGGACCGTGTCTCTGTTGGGAACATTTTTACTGTATAAGGGCTCAATCAAGACGCTTTTCGTACTTTCCTTCATCTTCTTTTTGCTTTCGACCTCCCGCTGTCCACTCCAGCCTTTCCCCTTTTACCTTAGCGCAATTGACATTGAACGTTGCCGTTTCTTCCTCACGCTGGTCGACGGTGCGCCAGCTGTTGCGCACCTGCATATGATTCAATATAATTTCTTTCATTCTGGTCGCCATCTTCGTTCGCCATCGTCGCTGGCAAGACCGCAGTTGCCCTCCCCTTCCTGTTCCCTCTCCCCCCTCCACTCTGCTTGCGCGTAGTATCATTGTATTGCACTCGCGTATATAAACACCCTCTCCTGGCTTTATCAAAGGCAGGCAATCGAGCACACTTCATCCTTATTTCCGTTTGCGTGCCTTGGTCCTCGCCCGACCACTTGACAGCAAACTGAACTACCCGGCCGTCGTCCGTCTCGCCGGTCTTTCTCTCTCTTCCCTTACATCTTTTCTTCCCCCCGCCACGTTTTCACTTTGCGCGTTCTCGAAACTTCGGAATCGCGGCCGCAGGATTATCAGGATAGCTGGAGTGCCGGGCCCCAGCATGGAGCGCTTATTGATTCTCGACCTCCTTACCCCAAACCCAACGATGGATGGCAACAGGCTGACAATGTAGCTGTCGTGCAGCGATCGATGACCCCGACGGTTAGAAACCTTCAACTCGGTGTATGAGATCTCAAACATGGGGGTTGTGCGTGAACAATGTCCGAGAAAAAAGGGGCATCGATCGGGGTCACAAATTCTTCTAGGTCAACGCGTCTCAATAGCGACAGAAGGGTTCAAATGACCATCGCCTCAGATGAGATGTACCCGGAATGAGGAACCTTTGGTAAACAAAAGTAGTTTGAGTAATGCCAGAGGAGGAATTCTTTCCGAGATCCAAGATGGAGCAGAGAACGAGTCTGGGAGGACCAATAATATTGCTAATTTAGTTTTTGTATGGAGGTACAGGTGCGTCAGCTGGTGAATGACGGAAATGTGGATGACCTGACAGAGAGGTGAATAAGTAGCGGGTCTAGGTGAGATGATTATACCACCTGGCCCAAACACGAATCGACGGACATCGAATATCGTTCAACGGTTGTTGACGTTGTGCCTTATCCAACACATGTACGGTTTCAACGAGGAACGGGGAGTGTTGGTATTTAACAGGAGATTGCATTACAAGAGAAGTCCCGGGCCCGAAGACAGGGCAGGCTCCAAGATACTGTACGGTACATGAAAAAAAGCGTTTACTATGACAGAGAGATCAAGGTAAGGGAAAGCAAATCTACATTAACCAAAGTCAGAGAGTCTAGATCGAGAAAAAAAAATCGAGGGGGGTAGGAGTTTCAAGTCCAGGCACCAACCGCACTACGGGCTGTATGTGGTGAAGTTAATAGGAGAGGAGGTGGGTTTCTTCGGACGATGACGACCACGAATCACCTCAGCCGGGGGTGCCGTAAAGTTAGGATTGGCCAGCCGCTCCTTGACTGTTTGGAGGTCCGTAAGTTGGAACGGAGCACATTCCCACGGACGCTCAGGGCCTTCGCGGAATGGAGCCATCCACTCAGTGCTCGACGCCGGGAGTGTCTCAAGGTGGAGGACCTTCAGGGCTGCCTCCTTACACTCTGCGAACGTGAGGAAGTGGAGGTGGCGCTTGAGTGTCTCTTTGCGCGCAAACCAGCCCTCCTTTGTCGTCTGAGTCCTGCACGGGCCTGGGCAGCGCCAGCTCTGGGTGAAGTGGCACCTGCGGTGCTTCGCACACACGTGCGGGTCTTTGAACGACTCCAGGCAGGTGTCGACGCGGCAATATAGGTCCTCCTCCGCGACCCTTTGTCGTTGACGTGCGGGCTTGTACTCGGCCGCTTGTTCCTTGATCTCGTCCGGGTTTGTCTGAGAATCCGATGACTGTCTCGACGCAAGTGAGGCCTGATACGGGGTCCCATGAGCATTCACGTGGACGAATAGGATGAGCACATGTGGCGGCTTACCTCATCACAATGGCCCTGCTGCGCGGTATTTAAGTCGGCTTCCCCAGCGCACTCTAGGAATCCCAACCAGCGGGCAACACCAGGGTACAACTTGGCGACAAGGGGTCGCATCTCATTTGGCACAACGTCACGGCCCTCCAGTAATCTCGCGGCGCCCGCCAAGGCCCTGACGAGCGGGGCCACTTGGTCGAGTTCGTTTTTCACTTTCGCGACTTGGATCACGAACGTGATAATCTCCGAACCAGTAGTCCCGTTCGGCATGCCAAGGTCGGCAGCCAGTTGGGAGACTCTAGCGTGCCAGAGGTGCGGCGCGCCACGTGGCTTGAACGCAACGGTCTCGAGAATCTGTCGGTATGTCCAGCCGGCAGGTGTCTGTTTTCGTCGTCACGGCGGGCAAGGTCAGCAAACGGATGCTTGAAAGATTGTTACTTTGAGAAAACGACGAACTCTTTGGGATTGCGTTGATGCACTTTGATGAGACATGACATGGGGCTCGAAGGCGACATTGTCTACCCAGCTGCATCCTGCGCTTGGCTCTCCTGTCGTCATGAACACCGTCGACGAGCCATCCATATACATGGCACTGTCTATCCCTGGGTACGTCGTGTTGCACTCTGGAGGCGTCGGGCTGTCCCAAAGGTGGGACGGACTGCCGGTGGTGGTAGAGGAGGTTGAGGCCAAGGGCGTGGGGTCTCCGTCTGTGGGCAAGTCTATGTCAGTCGATTCGAAGGGTGGGCTAGATGAATGCTGACTTTCGCTGTAAGCGCCATTCCACACCGCGCCATCGTCTTCTGGGAACCACCATTGAGTGGGCAGCGCCAGCTCCGGCATGAAGATCATAAAATCATCATTTTTCTCTTCTCCAGGACATCCGAATTGGAAAGACCCGGATTGCGTCGCATGCGCTTGGTCGGGAACATAGTCTGTTGCACACGGCTCCAGACTAGTTTGCGATGCGTCAAGAGGGAAGTAGTGGGGAGCCGCCTTGGGGGTCAAATTAAGTTAGCCGTCCTTGACGGTGAGGACTGTACGTGTTTTTGCCACTCAGTGTTATCCATGAATGAGAACAAGCCGTCGTCAGTTGGATCTACTGCCATCACGTCCAGCACGTCATTAATCATATCGAGAGACGTTTCACGTTCAACGCGAGGTGGGAGGGTATAGGTTAGAAGGGAGGAGTTCTGGTGCTGTTAATGTTAATGTGGAGGGGAGGGGTTTACGATGGGAGGGTGTGTCCACTTCAGACCTCTTTTTATCGTGTTTGCCCGAAATGAAAATGGCGAGATGCCACACGAAAACACGCGAACTAAGCGCGAACCTGTATTGTTGCGCCGCAAAAAAAAAAAAGTAATTTGTGGAGGCGTCAGACCGCACAAAGCATGCCCGCAAGCTATTCAAGCGTCCACAGACGCATAACGTCCGCAAACCACAACAGCAGGATTGCTGAACCGACTGAACTGGATTGCTTTGTCAAATGTGGCATGTACGCCCTTGCGAATTCAGGGGCTGAGATAGTTTTTCACTTGGGTATGACCACAAGTTACGCATTGACAGAGTTTGTGGTTTTTTGGAGGCTCAACTTTTGGAACTTATTCCGGGTCGATGCCAGCACGCGCCGCGATAATTTAACAATCAACAAACCTTGTGTATACTGTCAAACAAACAAAAAAGCAGTACTAGAGGAGCGACAGACTCCCCCGTGTTTTTTTTATTTTCCCACACTCCCACCGCTCACGCCACTTGGAATGGCTAATGACGATGACGGGTCCACATGCAGCAGCAGAGTGCAAAGTGTCGTATGATGGTATCATTAGGAAGTTCTCAAAACCCGGCAAGGCTCGGATCCGCGCAATGAGACTATTGCGCTCATTCGATAGTTTTTGATGTTCCGCCAGGACGCGATCGAAGCCAATCTCCTCCCCATCATCGGCCTCCACAGAATTCATCAGCACACTCGGGGAGGTTGATGTTGTCAATTCCTCGGCTAAAAGCGAGTTAACCACCCAGAGCTGATCGATGGGACTGCGGAATCCCCGCATCTGCGACCATATCAGGCCTCTACCTTGTTCAAGAGTCTCGACGGCTTCCTTGAGCTGGCCTCGCTGGACCTGATACGATGCATAGTCTAAAGGCAGTTCCTCATACAACACATTCAATTGGATAAGACGGAAATGTTGTATTTCGAGGGTAGGAGCGAATACCAGAGAGTCGCTCATCAATGAGATGGCACGATTATAAATGACAGGTGTGAAAGGGTGCTGGAAAGCTCTGGAGTACCGGGCCAAAAAGGTCATGCCCATGAGTCGTCCGTGCGCCTTCGCATCAGGACAATCGGAGATGATAGGGAATAGTTGAATCATTTGGTCAAGGTCATTTCTGTCGTTGGACAGCTCGAGCCGGGTGGACAAGGACAAAGTAAGCTTTCCAACGATATAAAAGTGCATCCACTGTGCACGGCGCACTTTGAGTATGCTCCGGTATATGTCAATTGATTCGTTGAGATACTCGGGTTCGTTCGTAAGTTCGAACGCGTGACTGAGGAACTCGCCCAACTGCAACAGAGTGACGTCCCTTAATGGATCAGAACTTTGTTGAAGGGATGGACGTAACAGTCGGCAATATTGGACAGCCTTATGAATCTCTGCTTTATCAGTGATGCGACCCGCGGACACAATGGCTTTGAAATGCCGAAGGCATGATTCCGTCGCCGTTGAAGGGGCCTTGACAGTGTCCGACTCAGCAGGAGATGCGGCCAGCTGTGAGACCGGGGGGAGATCGTCGGCCACTGGATCGTTGAAATGCCCCTCTAGAACGCCATTGTCAAATTCCTTCGCGCGGCGCCTCACGAGTTCGGCGAGGGTTCGAATGATTTCGCCACGCTCGGGATCTTCAATTGATACAAAGCCAAGGTGAGCACGAGTGCGACTGATTGCCTCCTCTAAATGTTCTGGGTTTCTGTAAATGAGGGATCGGAGAACCGCAAGCGTTGCAGCTAGACTTAAATGCTGTCTCAAAGTTTTGTCCGGACCACATACAGGGAAGCGAGAGGCGATGAGCTTGTCTAAGTGCCCCATTGCGCACTCATAATCATCGTCCGACTTGGTTCCACGGAAGCGGAGGCTAGAAGCCAAGGAAAGTGCCAGGGAAACGGGATGTGAGTCTGGCAGCCGTGTATTCGCCTCACATAAGCATTTGATGACTTGTTGCGAAGGGTGATCAAATGTATCTTTCATATGGGCGAGAAGTGTCCCAGCAAAGCTTTCAACAGCGGGATTCAGGTCTTGCTCCAAGGCATCCGAAGAGAGGAGCTCACGGCAGAGTACCGACATCTCCTCGATACCATGCATCGCATTGCCACGTTCCAGATCCACCTGGAGAGCCAGTGCACATACAAGTGATGCTGTAACCCCACTGTGTGTGAACGGTGTGATGTCAAACCCTTCAACTTGAAGTGATCGATCTCGAAGGTAACGAAGGCAGTGGGCAGAGTACCTGACGTCGCTGAGTTGCTTTGACTTCCGCGAGCGAAGAACAAGAAGCATTGAGAGGCGAACCAAAATCGCTGTCACGGGGGCGCCTTGGCGATGTCCAGTCGGGTGGTGAAATGGTAGGAATATAGTGTGAGTATATTGTAGGATTGCCGCGTCGAGATCTTGCTCATCATGCGATGTTTTGAAGCGTTCAAATCGTAGATCAGCCAGTTCCACGAGCAGGACAGAGCGTCGACAACTGAATCGGGGTAATGAGGTGAAGGTTTCTTGGTAGTTGTAGATGCGTTTGTCGATTTCATAGATAGATGCTGTGAAGAAGGGAGAATAGAAGACAATTTACGCGTCAGACAATCGAAACGTATGTCTTTAGAAAGGCGGCAACTGGATTCGCGACTTACACTGCGGGGACGCCATGTTCGGACCTCGAATACGGAAAAGTGATCAGACGGTCAGTCCGGATCAGAAAGGTATCAATGTTGTAGGAGAAAAGTGCAAAGAACGACCATCAATGCTTGGGTGGCAAGTGCATCCCATGCCGTGACGTGTATCAAGGTTGCGCTGTTGGGGCGGAAGGTTACGTTACTTACGTACCATGTCATGCCCCAAAAGAGGAGCAGGTTTTTTTTTTTTTAGAATCCATTTACTGTGCGCCTCAAGGTGCAGAACCCCACGTAGCACTTCAGATACATATAATAAGCCAATAAAGGTATGCGGTATAGAGTGATATAACGATGTTGTCTTCCCCCATAACAAAGTTATCATTGCGTAATGCTACTGCGGTGCCATCGACAAGCGCGGTAATAGCGCGCCAGAATGCCATCCTGGTATTGAAGGGAGGATGTCCAAGGTGATCGCGCAAGGACTTGATGCTCTCGTGGGCAATCCGTATGTCGTTCTAACACTTGGGAGCAGGAATAGGTAGGTACCCAAGCAGAGGGAACGATATCGTATATGCGGCCCGCGCGGGTCTCATGATGCACCTACAGCCACAGCCACAGCTTCTCAACCCACCGCCCTCCTCCCGCCCGCGCCCAGCGCAATTATGCAAGGAAGAACTGCTGCGCTGTGCAATTCGTTCGACGACGCTGGTGCCATCGCGGAATCGCGTGCGGAAAAGGACGTTCGCGTTCATGAACAGACCCTCTTTGAGCGACGCCCCGCCGCGGAACCGTGTGCGGAAGAGCGGGCCGATATATTACGCGAGTGCGGCGTCGATCTCGTCCAGGATGAACATCACAGCAGGCTTGAATTGCAGCAGCGCCATAATTAGCGATCGTATGACGGGCGACCTTTATACGTGCACGTGGGCCCTGGATACGAGAGAGTGGCTGGTTCATTCAATCACTGGTTTTCCTCCGCGATCCACTTGTACTGCTTCTCGAGGTTCCTCGCCGCTGTGACGTGACAGGCCTTTTCATTCACGAGGGCCTGTACCTTGTGCTTGAGCTTCTTGATCGCGACCTCCGCGTCAGAAGCCACGTGCTTCCTCACCATGACAACCTCTCTAGCTCGCGCAACTCAGTGTCGAACCACGTCAGCGTCACGCGGCCTTCCTGAAGACAACGCTCAGCCTCGCCATACTCAGCTTGTTGGATGAGTTGTAAATATTCTGTACCAGGTAGCTGACGAGCAATAGCGCAGGCCCCACTTTGCATAGGGCCAGGTGCTTCGCTACTTGCGGTTTCTGTAAGCAAGTTGGGTTTCGTACATGATCGTCAGTGGCCTGGAGTAGGTGGGCTACGGCACGCACCTCGGCGGAAATCTTGAAACGCACGGATCTTATTCAGCGGGATGAGCATCACACGTTTCTTAATCCCGCGCGCTCGAGGAGGTCCTTGCTCACGCGTTCATCCTCCTGCCACCTGCCGTGCTTTTCCCACGGTCCTCGGGCTTGAGCACGAGGAGCAACGAGGCCCTTGACATTCCGTGTGTCGAATCCGGGCGCTGGCGTGTAGTCAAAATCAAGCAGAGAAACCCGCGAACGCACTGCATCCCGCTCCTACGTCGCCAACCAGTGGTTGAGCTAAAATCTACGTGTCAAGGAGAGGCTAAACACGCACCTGTGTACAGCGCATCGCATCATGCTTTGCTCTGCGCACGCCGCCTCATTCGCCTGCTCCTTCTCTATGCTTCATCCCCTTTCTTCCGTAGACTCTCGACCCCGGCCCGCATCTTCTTGATGTCACGCTCACATTGACCCCGGTCCCATCGTATTCCACCACCGCTTCTCGAGCTCCCCAAACCCACCCTTAGTCATGTCGATCTTGCACACGGGACTGTTCTTCCTCGACAGGCGCCTGGGCCAGTCGTGCGCAGGTGTCCACACTCTGGCCCAGGTATCCACAGCCATCGGAAGACTGTGCAGAGGAACCGGCGAGACGTGTGGGGAGTGTCTGGGGGAGGTCCTCGGCAGTGGTGATTGCCGTCTGCGTAGCGGCATGCTTTCTTTAACGGCATTGTATCGGCCGCAACAGCATCTACTTCCTCCTTATTCGCCGCTAGTAAAGCTTCGAGCTGGGCAATATATCAGCCAACATGAAAACAAACGACGAGAAGAGAAGACGGGCGCACCTCGCCGAGCTCATGCCCAAATGCCTCCCGCGCCGCCTCCTCGTCCTTGATGGCGCCCTCTCTAATATCTGTTTGGGCACGTAACCTGGCCACACCTTCTCGAGTACCTTGACTTCCTCTTCCATCCGCGTGACCTTTCCACCCTTATTCAGCTCGCGATCGCGTTGCGTCTGCACATCAACCCGATTCTTCTCCACGGCACCAGCCTCGCGCGTCGCTTGTTCCTTCTAACGGCACGCCTTGGTCAACGTCGAGTTCCCATTCGGCGATCTGGGATTCCTTGCGTGCGACCTTGGCGTGGTGGTCCGTCCATTTGGGCGTCGGACGCTTACGTAGGCGTTCGAGTTCGGCGCTGGCCTTTTGGTATTGCATGAATGCGCGACGCTCGGCGCGGACGGTGTCCAGCTTGGGGGTTATTTCCTCGGCGAGCAGCGCCATGATCTCATAGACGCGATATTCTTTCTTTCCCATCCTTGTCGTTGCGCTCTTACGAACATGGGCGTCCCAGCGGCTTCTTCAACCCATAACCAAGAATTCCTTTTGGATGCATGTTGAGTACCTGTGGATAAATGAAAAAGAGGTCGGAGGGGAGTAAGGGTAGATGCGAACATGGTGATACGACCCTTATGATCTGGAAGTTTGGGTTATTGATGTATGTTGAGAGGGACACTCTGGACGATAGTCTGGGTGATATTCTTTTTGGCTTCGTGACCGTTATAGGGTGTTTGAAGATATTGGGGATAGCGATCTGATAGTTATTACAAAATGTGAGACGAGATTGTTCAGGATCGCGAACATTCCGGAAAAAAGGATGGACGCACTTGTTTCGTTACCGTTATTTGAACGTGGTTCTCCATTCTAGGCAGGCTTTTTTCTCTGGCTGAGTTGTCAAAGACGATGTGACAGATGACTTGGTGATGCCTGCTTGTCCATGTTTATACATGGGATCCTGTTGATTATGGACACGCATCTGAGAGAGGAAGATATGATGAAAAGAAGTGTTGCAGAGGTGGTGATGTACGCGCACGGATGACATGTTAGTGAGGGTGTTTGATTTTCCGGAACCGTTGAGACCCATGATGGCGTCGACGAAGGGATGTCACCCTGTGATTCGAGTTCTGACTGTGACCGAGTAAGACTAGAAGCCTTCGAGTGGGTTTCTCGATTCGCATCTTCGACCATCGTGGTCTTCTGTTCTGCTCGACTTTGGGTCGCGTGAGACACGACCACGTGATCAGTTCCCTTTATGTCGATCGATCCGGAAACGCCGATTCAGTGCATAGTATTCCCTGTTTTGTGCGTCCCAACTCGAGAAGCGATACAAAAAGAGAACGATTGCCAAGATGGCCGAGCGGGATTACCAGTCTCCACACACGATTGCCCACACCAGCCCCCGTATGCTCGTACCACTACACACAACGTCGACGTCTTACTTAACTCAAGACTTAACTGGGCAGACCGGCAGAAGCTTGACTGAGCACTCACAAAAGTCCTACCATCACAAATATTTCTATACACTCCTCAGGCCCCCTAATTTTACTAACCGAAATTGCATTCGATTACCACAGCGCGATCGAACGACAGAGGACTGAATAATACACAATCACATCACGACTCAGGGTTGTTCTACGACAGAGAACATTGTCTGAGGTTCAACCCCTACTGGAATCCGTTAGAGCATCACGCCGTGGCAAAACAAAGCCGTGAGCACAATTGTCACGCAGAGAGATGTAGCGGCCACGCTCACACAGTCAATCGACACCATTCAGGCCCCATAATGAACGAAATTCACCCAACGCTCCGTGGTCACCTTTTTCTTTCTTCTTAACACCCGTACAGCGTCCCGAAGTGCCTCTGCTGTTCTCTCATAATACGGCACACCCTTCCACTTCAAGTTGTCGGAAAACACTGATGCATAAAAATGCTTCGCGAGGACATGCCCGTCAATGTCGGCCATCGCCCACATCGTCCCAACCACGCTCCGGAAACCAGAAAATTGTACTGCCGCAGAGAGGTGGAGTCCCTCATCAGCGATGCTTTCTTCTGTGAGCTCCGCCGTGTGACAAGCAGAAAGGAACGCAAATTCGGCAGAGGGAAGTCGAGACCGAATGATGTCGAGGAGCTTAAGACGCTGGCCTTGATAAAGCTTGAACGATGCGTCGAAGGGCTTTCCAGCCTCAAGTATTCCATGACACGAAAAATGGGTAAACCTATGGTCCTGGAGGCGCTCCACAACAGTGGAGGGCGTCGCCTTTTTTGAGATCAGTGTAGTTACAGCCGTGTGGAGACGTCGTATCAAAGATATCTCATTCCATGCGCCTGGCATAAATTCATCTGGTTGTGCCACGAGAAGTATCGATGGCTTCTCGAAAGAATGCGAGCCGGGTTTGCGGGATTCGATGAGCGCGGAGAGAGTTGGAGTATAAGAAGGGATGTAGAGGTCGGAAAAATATAACTTGTGAGGACCGTCTGATCGAATCGGACCCATGGCGTGTAGAGGAAGAGAACAAAAGACAGATGTTGGGCACCACCAGATGCGTGATTGTTCTGGTACATTCAACCCATGCAACCTCTATATTACTGGCCGGCCCACGAGGTCATAAAGGGTCTTGAGTACAGAAGTCAATGCGTCCTCGTACTCCTTCGAGTCAAGGCCTTCCTTTCGTGCTTCCAATAACTGGTCCTTCAAATCTCGGGCACGGTCATAGAAATTGTCGGCTGTTGGAATAAGGAATGGAGGAGAGTCACTGAGAAGAACGATAATGTCTGAACGCAACTTGCAATGATTTATTATAACAACCGGTCCATGTGCAGAAGCGGAGCGGAGCGCGTCGAAAGATGGCGCCATCAAGAAGTTCCCGAAACCTGGCAACAATCGGATCTGCGTGATCAGACTGCTCCGCTCGTCCAATAGTTTCCGTTGGTTTACCACAGCGCGTCCAAAAGGGTCCATATCCCCATCACCATTGACACCCCCGCCATTCGACCATACCATTGGAGAGACCGATGTTGTCAATGCCTCGAGATCTCCATTGAGAGATGCAAATTTCCTCGCCATAAGCGGGTCCACTCTACGAAGATAATCGATGGAGATCCGCAGACTGCGCATCTCAGACCACAGAAGACCTCTCCCTCGTTCCAAGGTCTCGATTGTCTCTTCGAGGTGACCTCTGTGTGCTAGATATGATGCATACTCCAGGGGTAGCCTTTCGATATCATTGCGCATCGTGACAAGATGAGAATGTTGGATTTCGAGGGTAGGGGCAAGGGTCAGAGCTTCTTGCATCAGTGACATGGCGCTTTCATATGCGGTAGACGTAGAGGAGCGCCCAGAAGCACGTGCGCACTGTGCCCATCGGCATGCGACCTCGAAGCGATCGGTTAACTTCGCATATGTATTGGTAGCGGCGATTGGGAATAGTTGCATTATTTCATCAATGTCGCTTCTGTCCCCGGTTAGCCTGGAACGGGGGAACAATGACGAAATGAGTCGTCGAATGACCGGAAATTGGGTCAGGTGTGGACGTGATATTTTTAGTATGCCACGATATACGTCAATTGATTCGTCAAGATATTCGAGGTTGTTTGTAAGTCTAAATGCGTGATTGAGTAAGTCGCCTGACCTGATCGTTACCAACTCTCTCATTGTGAATGGATGGATGGGACTTTTCTGAAGTGATGCAAGTAGCAGTCGGCAATATTTGATAGCGTCATTGATGTCCGTTTTATCGGTGATGCAATTCATGGAGTCCAGAGTAACAAAGTGCCGAAAGTAGTCCTCCATTGCCATTGGAGGGAAATTGAGAACATTTATTTCAGTAAGAGATGCAGTCAGGGGCGAAAATGGGGGAAGGGACATGGTCCCTGGATTGCTAGGATGTACGCCTGGAAGTGTATGTGAGACACCAAAGTCATCGAGGCGTCGCCTCTCCAGATGTTGTAATAACTGAATAAAGCCACCACGCTCGGGATCTTCAAGTGATGTCAAGATGAGATAAGCACGACTGCGAGAAATTGCCTCCTCTAGATACTCCGGGGTCTCATAATAAACGAACCGGACATACGCAATCTTGGCAGCGCAAGCTGAAGCGTCTATCAAGCATCGATTGGGAGTTTCCGCTAGGGAATGAGAGGAGATGATTCTGTCCAAGGGGGCCATCGCGGCTTCATAATCTTCTTCTGAGTGGGTTAACCTGAAGCGAAGGATAAAAGACCAGGACAGCGCGATGGAAACACCATGTGAATCTGGTAAGCGCGCATTTGCCTCACATAGGCATTCGATAATTTGTTGAGAAGGTGGGTCCCATATAGCAATCATATGGAAAGCTTGAGCA
>Ga0307510_10001544_pt1 | contig 25430 bp, 11 predicted proteins | sample 12_EM_MG_FD_207224 | JGI IMG/M metagenome (GOLD analysis project Ga0307510, IMG submission 207224) | Populus trichocarpa ectomycorrhiza microbial communities from riparian zone in the Pacific Northwest, United States - 12_EM | ecosystem: Host-associated > Plants > Roots > Unclassified | place... | reverse complement strand
CTAATGGCATCTGAGATGGATGACTGGGTTGTGATTGATGATTCGCTTCGACTAATGACATCCTAGAAGGATGATCGGGTTGCGTCTAATGATTAACTTCAGCTAAGGACATCCGAGACAGATGGTCAGGTTGTGATTGATGATTAGCTTCGGCTAATGGCATCCTAGAAGGATGACCGAGTTGCATCTTATGATTAGCTTCGGCTAATGGCATCCTAGAAGGATGACCGAGTTGCATCTTATGATTAGCTTTGGCTAATGGCATCCGAGATGTATGGTCAAGTTGTGATTGATGATTAGCTTTGGCTAATGGCATCTTAGAAGGATGACCGAGTTGCATCTTATGATTAGCTTTGGCTAATGGCATCCGAGATGGAGGCCGGGTTGCGATTGATGATTTGCTTCGGCTAATGGCATCTTAGAAGGATGACCGGGTTGTGTCTTATGATTAGCTTCGGCTAATGACATTCGAGATGGATGGTCGGGTTGTGATTGATGAATAGCTTCGGCTAATGGCATCATAGAGGGATGATTGAGATGCGTTTGTCGACTAACTTCAGCTAAGGGCATCCTAGAGTGATGACTAGTTTGAATTCGAGGGTTAGTTCGATTAATGGTATTCAAGACGAATAACTGGGTTTGAGTATTGTAATTAACCTCAGTAGTAGACGAATTATTAAGGTGGTATGTACATAAGTAAGGAGAAATGAAAGAATTATGCTCTTTTGGTCCATGAATGAAATGTAATGTTAATATTGCTTTATTATGTTTTAAATTGCTTATAATGCTTGAAATTATCTTGTGTTGTAATAGGGACATCATACCAACATGGTGCGTAAGGAAATTCATTCCACGGCTCACACATTTTGAAAAGAACTATATATTCGTATGTTATGGGTGATATAAATTCTGTATGAATTGACGTGTTAATCGCTCAATTTGTCATCAGACCCCTTTTGTAAAGACTTTGAAATGGAACACGGATGTACATGTACGAACATGTAGATATGATGTCTATGAATATACGTATGTGGTGTTCTTCTTATGAGGATGTTATGTTGTGAAATTACAAGATGATAAGATAAATGAAAGTACTAGTTGAGTAACTTGTTGTTCGACACTCTTGTATAAACTCGTGATGATAACGAGACTAGAACGAGAATGTGAATTTATGAGTATGTCAATGTGATGTAATGTAAACCTATGAATATGAAAATTTAATATTATAGGCATGTGTATTGAGTATCTGTTTTATAAGAATGTTGATTTACGTTATCCTACGTGGATTGTGCCTTGTTATTGAATGGAATGTAATCATAAATCTGCAGAATGATATGATTAAAAACAAATCCAAAACCTAATGACAAAAAAAAAAATTCCACTGATTTTGGCTTAAAAAAGGTCAGGTCATTACACTTTTTATCATACAAAATACCTCGTACTGACTTGATCTCCGAAGGGTTCCCTAACAACCCCCCCAGGGGTCTCTAAGAAACTTTGTGCATGTATTTGTTCAAGAGAAGATTTACAACCCTTGAAGATATTCATTAAAAAAGGAGATCGATACCGTCTGAAAGTGAACATCGCAGAACACACTGTGAATGATCTACAAAGATCTTTAAGAATAATTCCTTCCAGAATATTCCATGATTTTTTTAGCCTTATCACCAAATATATTCATACAAAAATTAATAAACATTATAAATCTGCCCAATATATATAGACATTAACAAAATAATGCAGTTACGAAAATCTAATAAACTTTGTACAGGGTCTCGGTAAGTCGGTGCATAAGTTAACTAAAATTTACTAATAGCTAAGAAAACATTCAATCTTAATAGGAACAAAAAAAAGTCAATTAATTGTTAGTTAGTTTGACTTCTTATAAATTTAAAAATATGATAAAAGACAGTTAATTAACAAAAGCTAAAATACCAGATATTTCTAATGAGTGAAAATATGAAATAATATTTTCATAATTTTGTTCAACCAACTCAAAAAAATTTTAAAACTAGTTTTTTAGGATATTTAGTTCTTTTCATAAGGTCTATTAATTATTATCAAATTATATAAGAACAAATAAGTCTTTTTGTATTTTAATAGCATAGTAAAACAATTAAAATATTCACGGAAGTAAAAAAAATTTAAAGCTAATCTCAATAGACTTTTTTGTATTTTCATAAAGAGTTTTTTATAATTATGAAGTTAAATGAAAGAAAATTTGATATTTTACTTAGATAAATAAAATTAATAAAAAATAACATGGACAATGAAACTACCAATATGTCATTGAAAACTAAAAAAATAAAAATAATTAAAGGAGTTTTTTATATTTTTATAATTATTTTTTGTTATTATTAAGTGAATTTTAGTATTTAAACAAATATAAAAAATAATTAAAAAAAACAAACACAAAAAGCGACATGCATATTCACAGCTAGCACCGGTCATAGCATGCACGTGTGTTTGGTAGTGTAGTAGCGGTTGTTTTTCAAATAGCTTTTTGTGCCGAAATACATGTTAATGATGTTTTTTTATTTTTTAAAAATCATTTTTAACATCAGCACATCAAAACGATCCAAAAAATACAAACCGCACTCAATTTTAACAAAAAAAAAAATTAAAATTTGACAAAATACAGGTTGAAAAGCACAGCAAAACAGCCTCGGCTGCGCATACAATGTTTCGCCTAATCAATTGAAGCATCGGTGTGTCGGTGATGGTGGACGGTTTGTTGCCTATTACTTTCTAACAAATGTCATAATATCATAAATAGGTTGCAGTCAATTGAGGACCAGCAAGCTGTCAGAGATAAAGATGACGCGCACGAAATTGATTCTTGTTTCGTGCACGAACAGCTAGCGAGGCAGGCAGTGAAGTGGATAGATGTTGAAGGGTGATCAATTTCATTAGATCCAGGCCATCAAATCTAGAAATAATTACCCATCGACTGCGGTTGCCGGCTTATTAATTCACAAGAACTGGCTAGATGGCCACTAGTCCACCACGTTCATCTGTTCCCTCAACATGGTCCCCTCTTCGAGTAGTCTACGAAAGGACATTACGCTACCTAAACGCCAACTTGACACAAGTCCATCACGGTAAATTAAGAAATTGTTTGTTTTTATATTTTAAAAATATTTTTAAAAAAATTAATTTTTTTTATTTTTTAATATTATCATTTTTTTGTATACTTCAAACTTTAAAACAGACCCCTTTCAATTTTTTTTTATTTTTAACTGTTGGTGCAGACCTGTTGTATTGTGCATTGTGCAGTTGAAGGTATTTTTTTTTTTTTAACGTGGATGTCTAGGTCAGTTTATGTGTACCTCTCGACTAATCCTACGAGTTCTAAAGTTAACGATTATATAAGCCTCCAGTGGTCATCATATTAGCAACGACATGACTCAAACCTGAGATTATAAAGGGAGCAAATCTCTTGATCACAAGCTCTTATCATTGAACCATCTACTAGATGGTTGAAGACATAATTTATTTGTTGGATGTAAAAGCGCTTTTAAGATATTTAAATTTTTTTTTAATGAATTTAAATCTTTTAATATACTCAAATTAAAAATATTTTAAAAAAAAATATTATTGTAAAATATATTTAAATACAAAATATTTTAAAAAATAATTGTTATTATAATATCAAACATGCTTGAAAACAATTAAGGATGATGTCTATACATGGACTTTTCAAAAATATTATTTTATTTAAAAATAAATTAAAAATATTTTTTTAGAAGTTTTTTATATTAGCATATTAAAATAAATAAAAAACACTAAAATATATATTAATCTAATATTTGTTTTTAGATAAATACATTTTTAAATAGCTTTGCTAATAAAAAGTACGGCACACACTTCAAAACGAGCAGAAATTTTTAGTATTTTTTTTGGATGTAAACTAAAACAAGACCTCTTTCAACTATTTTTCTCACTACTGGTACAGACCTTGTTACACTGTTCATGGCTCCATTGCACTTGATTTAGTCTTTTTATTTTTGGTTTTTTGGTAATTTTTCAATTCTTTTATTTATTTTATTTTTTTAATTTTATTATTCTATATTTTGTTCACATGATTTAAGACTTGGTAAATTCCCTTTCAATGCATGTAATGCATTGTATATGACCTGTTTTTGATGCTTTATTTTATATTTAATTTTATCAATTTTAAAAAATTAGAACAGTAAATTTAACACAGGAACAAAGAGGCAACCCTTTTTTTCCTTTTTTAAATATTCATGATGAGTGTAAAAGTACATTTTGGTCCATGAGTTTTTTTTTGTTTTCTTTTAGTTTTAATCCATTTTTTTATTATTTTGAGTTTCAATCCTAAACTTTATTTATTTTATATTTTAGTCTTTGAAACTTGAAAGGAGAGATAATATCATAAAAAAATAAGAGAAGAAAGAAAAGGTACCTCATGGTTAATAAAAAGGTCGATCTTGGTGTTATTGAGTTTCTTTTTATAAGAGAAATTTTACTGAGGTGTTTTTGAGTTTTCATCATGCTGGAAAAAATAGCTCAAGGTTAATAAAAAAAATTATTCGATTTAATTTTGTATTTTTTGACTAATTTATGGGTGTTATGAGGTTATAAATTGTTTTATTTAGCTTCATAAGATGTTTATAAGGTGTTTTTAGATGAAAATAAGTGAAAATATATTTTTTTGATACAAAGAATTATAGCCTGATTTTCTGGCAACCTCTTTAATGGTTGAGAAGTCAGTAGACGACGCACCGTATGTTTCATTTTTAAAAAAAAAATAAAGGGTCATCCACCTTTAGATAAAAAAATGAAGAAGGCCAAGTGCACGGACTTAGCCTTCCAGGCCCACACGCGCCAGCTCTTGTTTCTGTTGGGCTAGGCAGATGAGCCCAATTTCTTTAGCCTTGGAGTCTAAACTCTTTATATAGCCTTTTTTTTAATTTATTTTTTGGATTTTGATTGAAATGCATTATAAATAAAATACTTAACATTGTATTTTACTTATTAGTCAATTTTGACATAGTTTTTTTTTTTTTATGAAAATGTTAATAGTTTATTTTCAATTACTATATACCTAATATGCATGAAAAAAATGTTCATGGATATTCAATGAAATTGAAATTTCTATTTTTTGATAGATCTTTGACTTAATTTTATCACATTAATTTTTTTTGTCTTCAACCACAAACAAAACATTGAGATATTATTTATTTTTTACATTAAAAATAAATTTTAAGATTATGATGGTTTTTTTATATAAAAACAAGAGTTATGATTAAAAAACATGTTTTTGTTAAAATAAAAAAGAGATGAATTAATAAGAAAATTGAGCTTATTTTTAAGAGATACATTTTTTCTACTTATTGCAAATGATTAAAAATTCTTTCTATTTAATTGTCATTGCTACTAATAAAAAATTATGTCATCATTTCAAAGAAGATGTTTTTTTGTGATGATATTATTTACTGCTTTATGGATAATTATGTATTAGCTTAATATGTGTCATAAATCATTTATGAGTTATTCCTTAAATTCATCTTTTTTTCTTTCCCAAATAAAAATAAAATAAATAAAATAATAAGAGCAAGAAGACTAGCATCAAACTGCAATTTTGAATGGAATCGGGAACCTAATTGTACCCTATTTTATCTAAAATTGAAGAGACAATACAGATTCAATGTCAAATTAAATCATTATTAGATGAATTTGTATAAAAATTAAGTCCAATGACATAATTAGATTTTTAAAAGACCAATTTTTAAATTAAGTCCAGGACATATCACTTGCCATGTTCTTATGACTAAGGGTATCGACAACAACATTTACCCTCCCTGGATGATACTCTATCACACAATCATAATACACCTATTCTATACGGTGATTGGGCTACCAGCAATGTACCAGGTAACACATTAATAATAACATCTACTTCTCTCTCTAGTGGTATTCCTGGTAGCTCATTTGAAAATATATTTGGAAGCTACCTCATTATAGGAATGTTCTACGTCTGGATATCATCCTTCTTTGCCTCTATAACATGGGCAAAGTAGGCTTCACATCCTTAAATATTATCTTTCTAGCGGTCATAACCAAGATGATACAGCTCGGTATGACATTCCTCTCTCCTCTAAATACCACCTTTTTATCATTGGGTTCTTGGAGAGTTACTGTTTTTGCAAATTAATCCATTTTAGCCTATATACACCTAACCAATCCATACCCAAAATGATATCAAAGTCATGTAATTTTAATGGTAATCGATCTACCTTAATCTCAAACCCATTAATATCAACCCTAACCCCCTTATAAACATGATCAATATTTATATTTTCATATAAAGGGGTACTTATAATAAACCCTCTTTCTATCCTACATGGATTTCTTTCTAGTTTCCCTACAAGTATATTTACAACAAATAAATGCGTAGCCCCAAGATCAAATAATACATGTCTGACATAGAATTTTATTGTAAGGTACTTTCTACCACATCAAGAGCTACTCTAGTATCCTCTTGAGTCATATAGAATACCCTGCCCTGGGTCCAATCATTCTAAACACGAGACCAACCTTTATTACCACTTGCCCTTGACTATGCTTGCCTGATTGTTTTGTCCACATTGGCAGATTGTTGTTGGCTCTAGGCCTGTTGTTATTGGCTTTGAACAAACTCAGCTCTTTGAGGGCAATTTCTCTAAAAATAGCCCTAACCTCCACAATAATAGCATCCTCGACTTAAGTTTGGGCAGTCCTACCATCTATGTTCCCCCTGTAGATATATCACTGTCCTAGCAATGCAGAACAGTCTTTTAGATGCCTTTGTCAACATTGAGTACACCGAGGATAAGTGATCATCGTATGCTATGAAGCTCCTCTAGTAAAACCGCCTCTTAAATTTGACTGCCCTCTTATTAACCCCTCTTCAGTACTCTGAGTAAATCTTGTTATTGTTCCTCCACCACTTTCGAACTGATTGAACTACGTTTTGTTTCTTTTTGGGAGAGGTGGTCTACCTGCAGAATAATTAATATCCCTCCATTTGCCCAAACCATACTAGCCATGTTGGCCCTCTTTAATACATGCCTATAGGGCCTCAGCTGCCTTAATGAGCTTTTAGCTTGTTTCAAACTTAAAAATGGTCAGACTTTGCTTTAATTCTTGTCGCAACCCATCTCGTAGCCTCTTTATTTTGTGCTACTCACTGGGAAACATAATGGGAGGCAAACATAGAGAGATCATGGAATCTCCTCTCATAATCCAGCACTAACATGTCTCCCTACATTAAAGCCAGAAATTCCTAATTCTTCACCTTACTATGGTATGATGAATAAAATTGATGTTCGGACTAGACCCTGAAATCGATTCATGACTATGACCCTGCTGGTCTCCTCGATCTTATAGTATCCCAGCAAGACCATGCTTTGTCAAAAAACATATGGGTAGCACAATTTACTCTTAAATAGTCTGCCACTTGCATCTGATCCAATGTGTCCTCAACTATACGAAGCCACCTACCTGCTATTTCTGCATCTGGTTCTCCCGAAAAAGGGTTCATATCCTAACTCATTCATACTCTTTACAATACGCACCAGCGTGACCATATTATCTATTGGTACTATCACCACTGGTGTTGTCTACACTATTGGAGCCACTAGGTCAGTGTATTGGGCATCGCTTCAATCACTGCCCTTACAATCTGAGCTATGAATGCTGGATCAACATACAGGGTAGGGGCTACTAAAGGTACTGCCTCTGTAGCTGGGGGGTACAATACTTTGTCTTTGTTAACTCAGTTCCCCAGGATTTGACACTCGTGCCTACCTCGATTCAGCATCCCTCTAAGGTCTGATCACTCCCTCAACTCCAACTAAGGTGATATTAGTGGCATATGAGAGGTAGTATCCTCTAGGGGGTTCTCTCCCTGCCTTTCCTCAAGATCCCCATACAGACGAGGGATATGTCATCACACATTTCCTTTTCAATTCTTGAACTATGTGTCCTCAACTATGCGAAGCCACTTACCAACTATTTTTGCATCTAATCCAATGTGTCCTCAACTATGCGAAGCCACTTACCAACTATTTTTGCATCTGGTTCTCCTGAAAAAGGGTTCATATCTCAACTCCCTCATACTCTTTACAATACATACTAGCGTGACTATTACTATCACCATTGATGTTGTCTGTACTATTGGAGCCACTAGAGCTATCAAGGTTAGTGTACTAGGCATCGCTTCAATCACCGCCCTTACAATCTGAGCTGTGAATGTTGGATCAACATGTAGGGTAGGGGCTACTATAAGTACTGCCTCTATAGTTGGGGGGTAATATACTTTGTCTTTGTTAACTCAGTTCCTCAGGATTTGACACTTCTACCTACCTCGATTCAGCATCCCCCCAAGGTCTGATCTCTCTCTCAACTTCAACTAAGGTGTTATTAGTGGCATATGAGAGGTAGTATCCTCCAGGGGGTTCTCTCCCTGCCTTTCCTCGAGATCCCCCTACGGACGAGAGATATGTCATCACACATTTCCTCATACAAACCATCTACAATTCAACAGTTCATTAGATTTCATTTTCAATTCCTGAACTCAGACAAGGGCTTTGATACCGCCCGTAACAACCCTATTTTTCTTGAACTAATACAATTATAATGACCTAATTTTTTTCCCTCTCTTTTCCTATTTATCAATATTCACCGAACCCAAAATCTCCATCAATCTTAATTAATTGCATTAAAAAATTTAGTCACCCAATTTTTTTTTCTCCTTTGCCGAAACTAAGCCAATAAAAGGGGTATTTATCCTTTTAACTTTTTTTTTGACATTAAACCATTACCCATTCTTATTTCATGCTAATAGTCATTAACCAATCTCAATAACATTCATTCATTACATAATCAATACAATTTCATTCTCACAAAAGCATAACATTCACAATTCATTAACAAAAACTCAAATTCAATGCAATTAATCTATTTAAAGGTATTTCTTACCTTAAATGGATGATTTCTCAAGTGTTGGAAGCTTAGGAAATCAAACCCCCTTCAATCCCTTTTTTTTTTTTTTTTCGAAACCCCAAACCTTAATTTACTCTCCAAAGCTCACCCAAAAACCTTAGTCTTCCCTTTTTAATTCCTTGGTTATGCTTTAAACACCCTAATCTCTCTTTTTTTGGTTGAATTTTGCAAGAATTTGAAAGAAAAATCAGAATCCCCGCATCTCATGTAAACCATCGACTAGGTGAAGGAATGGGTATTTATACCCCAATTTTCCATCAATTACACATTGGCCCCCCATTTATATTTAATTATCTTTTGTTCTACCTCATTTAACTCTAATTACTTTATGCTTTATAACCTTTTTTTTAATCCAATTTTGCCCCTTCATTTATCCAATTTTATTTCATCTAACTTGATCCAATTTATTTCCTAGCTAAAAATAAATTTCATTTATTTCTTATTGGAAAAGATTTAGCCTGGTTTTCACAAAATCTTTTCCCAAACTATGCCAAAAACCTCCAAAACATAAAGACAATTAGGTACCTTACTTGGCCAGCTTGCAGTTCAAACAAGGACGAGCATAAGCTCTAACCAATAGTGGTGATCATAGATTTTCAGATATAAAGGGTTTTGATCTTACCAGATTAATACTCCAAATACCTCCTTCTTGGCCTATAAATATCCCTCATAAATCAAACTCGAGAGGAAAAAATAAAAAGGAAGAAAAGAGAGTAGGGAAAGAACAAAACAAGAAAGACAAAAAGAGAAAGATTAAGCAAAAAAGAAACATAAAGAGAGAGAGAGAAAAAGAAAATATAAAAGAAAAGGAGAAAAGAGTGAAAACATAACATAAAAGAAGATAGAAGAAAGAATTCTTGTATAAAGATAAACATGGGGCTTTCATCTCCTGCTACAATGGTTGCTTATACATAAAATCCTTTTCTAACCTTTTTGAGACAACCATAGACTTCATAGACATGTTTATGATGCTTCGATAGTAGTTCAAACACCATAAAAACACTTTTAGGTGGTAAAATTAGTTTTGGTTTTGATAGATGCAGGAGAAACCAAGTTATAATGGGAAACTTCTTTGGTTAAGGATTTTTATAGCATACTCATGTTGTTGGAGGAGTTCTGGGATGGTGATAATATTTTCAGGAAGTAGTAGTGACTCTAAAAGGCTTCAACAACATTTTAAAACATTTGCAACAATTGTTCTTTTTTTCTTTTAGAATACCAGTGGAACATTAGCAGCAACAACCACAACAATATCGGGTAAGTTTTTGACCTTTTTCTTTGTATTAAATGTCATTTATCTAATCTTTTTCTAATGGTTGCATGTCATTGTAATTTGAGATAATAAATTTTGAATGAATAGAGCATGAACCATGAGATTATATAGGGAAAAAATCTACCAAAGTGAACCTTATTTGAAGTATTATGCATGGTTGTGGGTTTGCTATTTTTATTTCATGTTTTATATTGATATGGGTGCATGAATTATAGATTTTTAAGGTTGGGAATTTTCAATCATGAAACATGAAAGATCCTTAGTCATTCTTGTTATGAAAACCATAAAAAAAATATGTTTTAAGTTTTGTTGTTTAGTTTGAACCAAGCTTGATCATCATGAGTTAATAATAAAGATACTTCCATGTTTTTATTTCTGTAAAAATTAATAGATAAGGTGCATTAAGGTTCATACTAAACCAAATAATTTTATTGGAAGCAACTTATGGTTTTTAAATGGTGGAAGTAGACCCCATCTAAGCCTGAAATGTTGTTGTTTTGATCCATGAGAAAATATGTTATGGAAAGTTTCTCTTCTTTATTTGAACAAGGTTAGATATGAAATGTTGAGTGTAAGGTTGCTCTTGAATCTTAAGAATGTCAATTTTCTAGGTTTGCAACCCATTGTTGTGGTTAGAAAGCATATGTATAATGATTTGGAGAATATGACAACTTAGGGTTATCATAGTCTAGGTTTTATTATTATTATTATTCTTTAGATGCCATGTTTAACATGAAATTATATGTTTTGGAGATTTAAAGTTCACCTTTTTTGGGTGTCATTGTGATGGTGCATGCTCTCTTGACATAATTCATTAGTGTTTGTGCTAAATATCATTGATTATAATAAACATGAAGAAGGATTTTGTTTGGTTAAATGATGCATGAACGAGAAATAAGAAGCTTGAAACCTTTTCTTTTAGGGTTTGGTTTGTTTATCTATGATTTGTTGATTAGGAAAGAATTAGCTTAACTAAGATTGTGTACTTTAGGTTAATCTTAGATGTTATCAAAATTAAATCTTTTCTTTTAAAAGAAAAAAAGACCAACAAAATTCTTTATTTTTAGGGATTAACGTCATATAAAAAAAATCGACGGAATCACTTATTTGGATTAACATCAAATTTATCAATGAGTCTATTATTCTTAGAGACCATTTTTAAAAAAATAAATTACAAATAAGTTTAGAAATATATTTATGCAATTAATAGTATGCGTAGGATAAATTTAGGAGAAAATATATGGAGATTTAAAGTTCACTTCTTTTGGGTTTCTTTGTGATGATGCATGCTCTTTTTACTTAATTCATTAGTGTTTATGCTAAATAACCTTGATTATAATAAACATGAAGAATAATTATGGACTATATGCATTTTTTGTTTGCTTAAATTATTGAATGAAAAATAACAAGCTTGAAACCTTTTCTTTTAGGGTTTTGTTTGTTTATTTATGATTTTGTTGATTAGAAAAGAATTAGCTTAACCAAGATTGTCTGATTTAGGTTAATCTTAGATGTTATCAAAATTAAATCTTTTCTTTTTTTAAAAAAATCAACGAAATCATTTATTTTTAGGGATTAACGTCAATTTTTTATATATATATAAAAACAATCGATGAAATCGCTTATTGGGATTAATATCAAATTTATCAACAAGTCTCTTATTCTTAAAGACTAAATTATTGTTTTAAAAATAAATTACGAATAAGTTCAGAAATACATTTATGCAATTAATAGTATGTTTGAAATAAATTTAGGAGAAAACACATCTTTTCTTAGACAAAATTAATCTAGCACCTAAATTTCTGAAACTAGTGTCAACTTTAAAATTTTTAGTTTTTTTTTTAATTATATCTTGTATTTGTCATGATATAACAACTATATTGACTCGCTAAAAGAAGTAGGTTTGATAATATAGGCGAATAGATTCTCATGATATCATGACTAAATAACTTGTTGTATTGACAATATTTTGAATATTTTTAGTTATAGTAGAGAAGGCATAAAAGAAAATAAAATTAACCATCATAATTAATCCATTGCTTATTATTTGTCAATTGCATAGTGAAATGTAGCATAATATTGATAGGTACAGAAAATACATATATAGTAGTGGATAACATAAATATAGCAGCGCAATATCATGGAGGTGATACACAATATATCAATCCTTTCAAGCATATATAATTAAGGCACGACTAGCAACAAAATGCAGCTAAATATCCATTAGAATTTTGATTGAGCCGTGATGACCAGAGGTTTGAAGCCATGTTGGATACTTGCTTGCCAAACTTTGTCAATGTCAGACATGGTGTAACCACATTCATGCTCATTCCATCCTTCTAAGGCATGCACTATTCCAGCCACACGCCATGCACTCATCACTCTTCTTGGCAACCAATTCTGTCATCATTCAAATTAATTATCTTTCTTGAAATAATTTTTTTTAAAAAATAATGCAAATAGTACTTTAAAGCTGAGCAATATTTGACTAATTAATTACCTCACAAGAGTCCACATTTTCAAGAGATGCAGGGGCTGCCATTGCTGGTGTGCTGTGATAGAAGCAGTCCTTGCGCAATTTCTTCGGGGGAAATTGCGAGAAGGGAATGAATAATGTTCCTTCTGTTGCCTTCTTTTGATCTTCTCCTTTCAATCCATCCCCAACCAGCCATGTCTGCCCAAAGTTTATTATGAAATTAGAAATGCCAGTCACTATGCACGTGTGTGTGTATTATGTTTAAGTTGTAATTTTTTTTTGACAAAAAACTGATTTCTAATTTCTGATTTTTTTTCAGGGTATACCTTTATTGAATAATTCTTTGAAAGAATCAGATTATTCTGATCAGATCTGCTGCCAAAGGATTTTTTAAGCCTCTTGTAATCATCCTCGTATGGAACAGCCACCTAAAAAAAAAAAATTAGAAATTAAAACATGACCAAATTAAATGAATTAAATTTGCCTGCCTATACAATCAATTTAAATAAACTAAAGTCAAATTGAAGCAAGTGACAACATGTGCCTATTGGCCTAGTAGCTAGACAACATAAAAAATACCTGTATTCCCCTCCGACAGAGATTTAAAACAACAGCGTAGGCAACCTTAGAGAGATTGCCTCTATGAAGCACCTGTGTTGTTCCTTTAGGGATGCTATTCAGCACAGCAGCAACGGCTAGGCTGCTTCCATCCACCACCTTCGTTTTGAGCCTCGGATACCTTTGCACATAAAGCTCACCATACCTATTAAGCTCCTCTCCCTGCAAAATTTATTTTTGAACATGATGAAAATACAATATATAAACAATAAACTCAACTCCAGTACTGGCCCTTCTTAAGTAACCACCACTGTAAATATAAATATAATTTTTTTCCCCCCTAGAATGCATTATATTTTAACCGTGAAGTACTTGCCTGATTTAAGAGGCCGAGACTTAACACTTTAACACCTTTTTCCTCAGCTTCTAGTACAGCTTCTTCAATCAATGTGTTTATGGATGCTGTGTGCCATCGCAAGTTGTACTGCCAAAGAGTAGATACGAAAATTAATGAGACCAAATTAATTAAACTGAACGGACTAGATTAATCAATGACAGAGTTACATCCTTCTAATTAATTACTTGAATATTGTATTTTGGTATTGTCCACGTCTGTAATCTGAGTTTGTGAAAGCGATTCCTCTCGACAACAAAAGCGCGTCCATAAATCCAAGTTAACATCATGGTCCACAGTGTCACGGGCCACATTAACGAGAGATACCATTTCGATTTCTGAGGGTTGGAAGCCAAGTAGGCAAGTCCTAGCCGTGAATGGTAGATGGAATCTGGTGTGGTAAGATGAGTTAGATGCACCACATCAGGGGCTTCCTCGGGTCTCTTGAGCGAATCTTCATAGAGGGTATCAGAAGACTTGTCCATTGTGCCATAGATGTAATCATAGATGGGCATGAATAGTGAGTAATTGGTTCTAAATTGAGTGTGGTGAAGAGAGTGGAACCTGCAGCCATATTAAATGCTAAATAATTAACAGTATATTTTCCATAGACGACGGTATATATATATATATATATATATTTTTTTTTCTTGTTTTTGTAAGATGAGATGAATCATTTTCCTATAATCTTTCATAACAATCATGCTTTTTGTTCACAAGTCTGAAAGAAATCCCATTAATAAAAAGAAAAGGAGCTAGGCTGGTGAGAATTAATAATTGAAATTGCAAGAAATCAAGACTTACGATGGGGTGTACATGAGGTACTTGAGAGGGCGGAAAATGGTGAAGAGCCATTTGGGAACGAGTTCAAAGTTGCAGTGACCCATGTTGTTCATCACGTCAATGTAAGTGATATAACCAGCAAGGGATGCTACAGAGGCTGTCCCGGTCAAAATAGTCGTTATCAATGGTATTGCAAATAGAATGAAGTAGGATATGTGCTCGGCGAATGGATGAATCACAGCTGCGATGCACATGTCAAAAAAGAAGATAATGTCAAGTAGTAATTACAAGTACCTGCTGTATATCATCATGTATTGCTAATATCAATGGAGAATATTGGTCTACGTTATATCAAGATATGTTTTTATTAAGATCATGAGGTCTAATTAATCATGTTGGATCACTCTTACACGTAATGGGCTCTGTGACAATGGAGGAATGGTGATGGGAATGATAGCGAGAGTAGAGATAGTGGTGATGAAGAAGTCGATGAAGCCAATAATACAGGAATTCCACCGGACCCATATGAATCAGAGCTGTTATAATTACACCATCTAACCTCCACATGGGGAGATGGCTAGCTCCTGGAATTGTATGGATACCAACGTAGAATAAAATTCCATTGAACAATATTTGGTCATCCCTGCAGATATCCATCCAGAAAATCCTTAAGTATCAGAAACTTCACAAGCACTAGAGTGGAAATTAATGCATGAAATTGTTTAACACACACACACACAAATACCAGCTGCTTTCTCTATCAACTTGGTCAAATTCAATGGCTTTGTCGATAATCCTGTTATTTCCTTTGGCTGTTCTATAACGGGACAGACTGATCCATAACTGGTTGTGAAGCATTCTCCACAACAGAAGCGGGAATGCGAGAAAGGTTGAGAGATCTTTTCCATCTTTAATCATGAAGGAGTAGGTGCTGTGAATGACCCAAGGAGCCAATATTACATGCTGCAATAGTGAACACCACAAACAAAACAAAGATATATAGTTAATATTATTGTTTTTGTTTATGATATATTAACGTTGTTTGCACGAAAATGAGTTACTCTACGTATGTTATCAGATATTAACGAGAAGGAAAAGGAGCGAGAGAGAGATAGGAGAGGGATTTCCATAAGACCTTGAAGCTTCCAAGAGGTTTCCATGGCCAGTCTGTGAGAATTCCAGGTCGAGAAGCCATCACTTCACTGCTACTAGTACTTATCTTTGTTTCCTTACTTGTAGGGAGGTCGTGCCTGTGTATATATAGAAGATGAGTAATATTTCCTTTAGCGTCATAATTATTGATGAGTAATATTTTTTTTTTAATAACAGTATTGCCGCTCAGTCAAGTTAGAGCTGGGTAAATTATAAATTAATCGTTTTAATTTTGAAAAAAAGAAGAAATAATTAGTCCACTTCCTAAGAAAAAGTAATTATTTAGTTTTTTTTTATCTATTTTTTGTTCTTTTCTATTTTTTGTAATAAAAGAGGAAAAAAATAGATGCTATGGAAAGATTGATGATTGATGAGAGAAGTAGGTATTTTTTGAAATAAATTAATATAAAATTAAGCATGATTAACAATGATAAGTGATTAAATAATTAATTTATAAAACAAGAGAGATTAATTAATTTTTTTCTTGAAATAATAGGAAATAATTTATGATGTACTGCTCAGTTAGAGCTGGGAGGGTTTTTTTTTTTTTTTTTTTTTTTTTTTTAATGTAAAGCTTCGATTGTGTACCTTGTCCAACAACCACATTAATACGAAGATGCCATCTAGCAAAAAACTTTATTGTAGTGCACACCTGTACAATTAGGTTTTGCACTTCGTCAACCATATTCGTACGTAAAACCACGCATGATTCAATTTAAGCTCATTAGTACGGTTGCCCAATTGCAAGCTTGTGGATTTTATTTTTTCAAACTTCAATCACAACTTCAACATAATTGTGTGTAATATGTTGTTATCATTCCTTTTTATTAAGTATAAAATTTAAAAATGTGGATTTTTTTTACTGTAATTTAAATCACTGTTTATCTTTTAATAAATCACTAGGAATAGCAGAAATAATTTTTTTTAATTTTTAATTTTATCTTCAAACTTTTTTTTATATATAATTGAGCTTTTATTTAGCTTCCAATTAGCATCCAATGACATGTTTTTTTGAAGAGAAGATTGAATTAAAAGATAAAGGACTGAAATGAAAAATACAAGTAAAATAAATGGTGCATGGCTTTTAAATTTATTTGAAAAGTACATTTGAATCCCCCATTTTTCTTAGCTATTAAGTGACCAATTCCTCTAATTTATTTTCATCATTTTCAATTCTTTTTTGGGTGGGAAGAAATAGAGGGGATCGTCGGATTCCAATCTAAAGAGAGAGTTGTTGCGACTATTCTAGACATCAAAATGATATATTTTCATTCCAAATTGTTCCGTATCAAATTAGTGTTTTTTTAAAAAAATCTTAAAAGTGCCTATAACACATATATGAGCCGGGAAGATTTTTGATTTCGAGTTGATTTTAAATATCGAAGTGGTTTTCGCACTTTTGAATGTTATAAATTGATTTAACAAGGTTCTTAAGATGTTTTCTAGGTGTTTTGAGTTGAAAGTGAGTAAAAAATGAGTTTTTAGAAGAAAATAATCAGCCACCTTGATTTTTCGACTACCACAGTAGTCGGGATCTGGGATTCGAGATGACACATCAATTATTTTTTTTCAAGCTAAATTGAGGCAGATGACATATCGTCCGCCCCATTAACTTACAAAAAATAAAAATAAAGGCCCACACGCTTTATTCATAGACCATGCGCTTGGCCTAACTTTGTTCTTTATATATATATATAGTTTTGATTTTATTTTAATTTAAACCTTTTTATATGTTTTTCTAAAAATAATTTTTAAGTTTGTATTTTACTTCTATGTGATTTTCTTTTCTTATTTAGCTTTTTTTAAATAGCAATTATTTTTTAATTATTTTGAATGTGTTTAATTCTTGAAGATTTAGTATAATTCACTTGTAATTTTTTTATATATTTTATATTTGTATAATATCTTTAATATGTGCAATCTTGCATAATATTTTTTTTCTTTTTATTTTATTTAATAAATTTTATGTGTGTTGATTTCTATTACAAACTAATTTTAATAAACAAATTTATTAAACACAACCAGATAAATTACTCGTATTGCAATATTAAATATCTTAATCTATATTTGTCTCTTTGTTTTTTCAATTTTGTTTTTTTTTATTGCTATTAACTTCTTCTTTTTTTAATTTCTTTACATAGTAGTTCATGATTTGTTTAATTATATGCACACATAAGTTTTGCAATTTACATTGTAAGATTTTTTTTATGTAAAAAAACATGTTGGAAAAATTCTACATGTTTAATTTGTTTTATCATGTATTGCTGTTTTTAAGTTCATCCTTATTCATTAGATTTCTGAATTTTTTTCTTGAACATTTTATAAAAACATTGTTTTTAATTTCACCATCCAATCCAATTTATAATGTTTTTTTTTTTTCATTTTGGAACTCATTCTTTTAATTTTTTTTCTTTTGTTAATGTTTTTTTTTTCTTTTCAATTTAACTCTCAAATTGAAAATTTGTTGTTGCCCTTTAATTTATTTTTTATTTTGATTTTGACTCTTATTATTTTAATTACTATTTTTTATTTTTTTGTAATTTTTGTAATTTAATTCTTCAATGTTTCATTTCATAGGAATTGGACTTCACAATCTTTTCATGTATAGTACTTCCAGTCTTATAACTTTGGTCACGAGCTTGAAAAGTTAATAGAGGTTAACATTTTTTTTTTCTTATTTTCTTTTCCCCAGCTTTGCCCAGGACAATATTTTTTAAAATTCTTTTTATTGTTGTTGCCTCATTTCTTATTATCATATTCTCAAATGATCTCTCATTGCTTTAAAAATATAATCGTCTCCTAAAAAAACATATTTTTCCGAGTGAAAAAGAATTTGGTGTAGCTAGTGAGGCCACCAAATAAAAAGGTGTGGGACACTACTGTTCACCTGCGCCTATTGCACTATGGATTACAATAGTAATCTACAATGTTTTGTGTTTTTTTTTTTTTGTTATGATGTTTTTCAAATTTAGTTTTGTCAATTTCATCTTTAAATATTGAGGGTAGTTGAGAATTTGGCTTCGTAATTTTTTTTCTTTTTATTTTTTTATAGGGTTAGCATGGTTTGCGAGTTTACCAAGGTAATCTAGGTTACCCCGGTTTATGGGTTTGGTGAAATGTTTTTTTTTAATTGAACTTGGTAATCCACAATGTTTTTCCCTTTTTTTTTGCTATTGAATTTTTGTTATGATTTTTTTTCAAATTTGTTTTCGTCAATTTTATTTTTTAATATTGGGATGATTGAAAATTTGGCTTCATAATATTTTTATTTATTTTTCCCTTCTATAAGGTTAACGTCACTTGAAGGTTTGTCAGAATAACCCAAGTTGTCTAATTTGAGTTTCCATGATAAGGCGACGCGTGTTCCAAACGACCTTCCAGTTTGGCGCCGATGGTATTTTCTTTTCTTTTTTCCTTTTTCTCTGTTTGTCTTAATTTTCATGTTGCCTTTTAAAAATTTCAAAGCAACCCATAGAATTTGTTTTCTCTTTAGATTCAGTTTGTTTTTCTTTTGATTACTAATTGTTTTATTTTTAATAATTTATAGAATTAGAATTCTTTTTCAAGTTTATCCCCTTTCATTTTTTTAACCTTTCAACCTATCATCGTTGTTTGTTTTATTTGGGATAATTTTTAAGTTTATTTTTTTTTTTACAATTCCATCCTTAAATTTTTTTGTATCAAATTTGATCCCCATACTTTTTATTGTAATTTTTTTTATTTCAAAAAAATTTTAAATTGATTTTTTATTTATTTCATTATTGAACATTAAATTAGTTGGGGATTAAGCTTTTTAGTTGAGCCTGGATCTAGGATTTCACGGGCTATGAGTTTAAGAGATTAGCCTAGATTGAGGAGGTTTGCTCGTATTTGCTTGGTTTTTTACCCATTCATTTAGGTGCTTTTTTTTAAAGTTTAATTCATTTATTCAATTTGAGACTGAGCTCTGTTATTGTTATTTATTTATTTTTCTATAGAATTTTACATTGATTTTTAAAATGACCTAAGTTATTTATGGTCATCTTATTTTTTGTTCTTTGTTAATTGTCTTTTTTTTAAATTGATGTTCTCTTTTCGATTTCTTCCTTCAATAATTGAAATAATTATTTTAATAATTTATAAAATTAGAATTCTTTTTCAATCTAACCCCCCTTGGATTTCTTAATCTTTCAAATTTGGCCCTCGTTTTTCTGATTTTTATTTGTTTTATTTAAGATAATTTTATTTTACAATTTCATCCTCAGTTTTTTTTTCCTATCCAATTTGATATCAATTCTTTTAGTTGTTATGTTTTTTACTTTGATTTTTCTTTTAAATTCATTTTTTTTTTCAATATCATCTTTCAACATTAAATTAGTTAGGAATTGAGCTTCTTGATTGAGTCCGGGTCTAGGATTTCATGGGTTGCGAGTTTTAGAGATTAATTGAGATTTAAAAGGTTTGCCTAAATTTGCTATTTTTTTCCTCTTTAAACTCATGTTTTTTCAGTTTTATCCTTATACATTTATCCAATATGAGATTGGGCTCCGTTATTTTATTTATTTTCTATTTGTATATATTTTTTTGTTGATTTAGAAAATGACTCAGGTTATTTTGGATCTTTTTATTTGTCATTTTTTGTTGAATTTTCTTTTACTAATTTTTATTGAAATTATTTTTTTCTAATTCCATCCTTCAACATTAAAGTGGTTAAGAATCAAGTTTTTTGGTTCAACCCGGGTCTAGGACTTCATTTGTTACGAGTTTGAGACATTAGTTACGAGTTTGAGACATTGAAATTATTCTTTTTATTTGTCATTCTTTGTTGGCTTGCTTGGTTTGTTGGGTAATTGTTTTGGTATTATATGTGTGTGTGTGTGCGCGCGCGCGTGCATGAAATTTAGGATTTGGAGGTGTTCGGCTTCAGTGAGATGATAATCCCACCATCCTTTTAACTGGCCAGAGAAACTAGCTATAAGAAGTTTAGCTATGGTTTTATCTAGAGTACCAGTCTGAGTTTTGTATACATTGGTTACCATGGTCATTTGTTGGAGGGTGTTTAAGATGTGGTATTCTGACATTCCATCTAGATTCCATTCATAGAGAGATGAGGCATTGTATTTGTGTTGGTTGATAATGGTAGGTTCATTTTAGATGGATATGTATGGGGCAGTAAGGGATTTGGGGCTTTTCTAGAGGAGCTTACTAATCTCAGGATTTTTTTCTTGGAAAACATCATCATCTAAGGTTTGGACTTGATCTGTTTGTTTATTCTGAATGGTGTTTATTTGGTTTGTGGAGGTTGAAGGATTGTTACTGACTTGGGGGTGTCAGACACGATTAGGGTTGAAGTCTTAATTTGGCAAAGATGGTCTTTTATGGCTTTGAAAAATTCATTTTTGCTTTGGAGTTGTGTTTGGTTGGAGGGGATTGTTGTTCAAGGTTTTTATATAAAGGTTTGGGTATATTTGTAGTGTAATCTGCATTTTGAAAGTTAATACTAGGTATATCAGAGGTTGAGTTTCTAGGTGGATTCATTTGGTATGGTATGTTTATGATAGAAGAGATTTTGGAAACTCTTCTTAGAACTATAGTGCTGGATGAGGAGGATACATTCAAAAATCGAGAACTAGTTGAATGTCGATGGAAAGATAATTTGACTTTTCCATCTGTATACTGGGTTATCTCTTTAATTTGAACATTTGGTTTTGGTAGTTGTTGTGGTTCTGGTTATGTTGCACTTTCGAGGATCCAATCTTTTGAAAGGGTTACATCCTTCCATTGGATGGCTCTAGGAACTACCGTGTTTGATTTGGAAAGGTCAGTTTAGAGTAGTAAGGTTTTACCTCTTTGTGATTGGAGTGTGTGTGTGTGTGTGTGTTGACCTTCTTTTAGATTTCATCCTTCTACATTGGATTTGTTTAGAATTGGACTTCGACTTTTCCATTTGCTTTCTATTGGCTTATCTCAGTCTAATGATATGAGTTGCATATTTGACATACTCGTTCAAGTTGTCTTAAGTCATTTTTCTTTTATGATTTGTTCTTTCATATTTGATTGGTTGAAATCTAACCTTTGTCGACTTTTTTTGTTTCTTTGACTGTTCTTTTTTATTTTTTCAAGTTACCATGATTTTTTTTTTGTTTAAGTTGGTCCATTTACTATTGTTATTTTTTTTTATTATATAATTAAATTATACCAATATTTTTTTCTCAGTCGAGCCTATTCTCCGAGTCACCTTTTTTAAAAACTTTTTTTATAACATGTTTGTGTTTTCTTGACATCTTTTTTTACAAATAAAAAAATATTTCAATACGCAATGTAGCGCGGGCTCACAAATCTAGTATTATACTAATTGACCGTCCATAAAAAGGAATTTCTAGTTGTTCAGACTTGGCCTAAATGAATATAATCCTAGTCATTCAGGCCCACTTAAACAACCTCTCTCCCACTCATTCTCAGCTTCTCTTGAGCTGTCAAAAAGTTTCCTAGACATGCACATCAATGGACCTTTTGAGTTAAGGAGTCGCACACTGTCCACTGGTGCACGCACATATAAATTCATTATGTAAGAACACAATTTTTTTGTACAAACATGACACACCTCACACATATAAATTCTTTATGTAGAACAGAAGCACTAGCTTCTCCAGCAATGGCACAACAAGCATCATGAACTAATAACAAGCACCAATTGCTCCACCAATGGTATTCATTTTTCTTCACTCACCACAAGGTCACTCTCCATTATTACTCTACTCATCGAGGTACCTGTAACTCCACACATCACGAGGTACCTATAACACCACTCTTCACGAGGTAAAATAACATAATTAAAAGTTTATAAATACCTCTAGTCACTAAGTAAAACATTCTAGCCAAGCCAAACAAGCTGAGCTTAACACACCAGTTCATTTAACCAACACATTTTTGTCTTGCTTCTCACATTTTTTTTTTATCTTGTATATTATTTTCTCTTTCTATATTTACTGTATCAGAGACTCTTATATTTCAACAAGGAACTTGTGTTCTAGAAAACACCAAGCCTATAAAAAAAAAAGCCTATACTCAAGATCAATCTCCATAGCGTAAGATGCAGCTGTGGAAAACCCATTCTTGTCTAAAGTTCTCACGACTTCATTGGTGACGTCGTTTATGAAAAATTAAACAAAATCTAGTTCGTTCCTTTTTTACGCCTCCTAATTCAAAAATTTCTTTCCATTGCAGACAACTTGGAAACTATATGACCTGAAAGAGTAATTAATCTCTCCACCACAGGAACTCTTGTTATTTTAGATTTCCATCAAACCTCTTATCAAGTGCAAGTTCTTAACAATATTGTTCTAACTATACAACAACAACTTTGCACTCCTTCTATTCCCTAAATGGAAAACACAATAGCTAGCTCTATTGCATATTGAATATATAAAGACAACTTCATTCTCTAAAAAAATAAGATAAAATAACATGCAAGCAAGTGGGCACAAGAACACTCGTACTCTAACTCTCTGAAAGAGTCATTTATGTTATGAAGAGCACTCGTCAATAATTCCTAGCCACGTGAGTGGATACCACTATTAGCGTTTTTCTAAATCTTGTTTGCACGCTTCCTGTAAAAAAAGACGCAGATGTTAGAAGAGATCAATAATTGTATGAGCTCATAAGAATGAACACCACCTTCACCAAGTAGGATAACCTTTATTTTGTTGTCGAATATTACACACTTATTTCTCCAAAGATTGCATCTCCATGAAGATCAACTTAGACAACTACGATGATTTTAAAACCTAAGAGAACACATACAAAACACGAGAAGAATCCTAGAGCTTCTAATGTAAAAGAGAGATGTTATGTGCAAAATCTTCTAAAAAACATTACATGGATCTACTTGATGTGGTATTACTACCTTAAGCCTAACTTCATCTTTGGCCTCCATAATCTCTACATTAAATTCATCTTCCACTTCATCACTAGCATACTAGCTAAAAATAGCAGAACTAAGCTCTCTAGCATCACAGATTAAAAATATGATAATACCAAAGCATATCTCTAATAATATTCTCAATATGAAACAAGCAATGAAAAACCATATTCGAGTAGAGAGAGCATGCGTGAATAGAAAATAGCACCCTAATTTCCATCCACGAAGAGCATAATCTCTCCAACACCATCAATCTCTTATCAAAGTATCCGAAAGGAGCATCAAAGTATTGATTCATGATCATCTAACACTTTCTAAGCTCATAACCACACATTTGACCACCACACATGTTGGGGGTATTGGTTGCCATTTAGGGAAAGGATTTTAAACGATACTCATCTCTTATGAAAATTTGGATGAACACAAGAAACCCTAATAAGTCCTGTCACTTTTACCATGATCATGGTCATGATATTGAGAAATGTTATTCCCTAAAAAAATATAGAAAGATTGATCACATGGGGTCACCTCTAATAGTTTATAAAGAAGGAAGTGTTATCCGAACAAAAAAGGGAAAGTTTTTCATGATGCATTACTCGAAATCAAATAATCTTTAGAAATTATATCCCCACTTACATGAGAAAATATTTTTAACTTTTTAATAAAAGCAGTAGTATTTATCCATGTCCCTAATGTCTTCAAATGAATCCCTATGTCTTTAATAAAATCTTTATGGTGAGGTCTTTATGTCTCCAAACAAGTTCTCATATCTCTAAATGGATCTCCATGTCTCTAGTAAAAGTCTCATGGTGAGACCTCTATATCACTATTAAAATCTTCATGTCTCCAAATAAATCTCTATGTATCCAATAAAATCTCCACCACGATATCTCCATGTCTCCATTGAAATCTTCTTGTCTCCAACAAAAATAAATGTCAATGCAACATCTCTTTACATAATGCTTTAATACTGCTTTCACACAAAGAATTCTCCATTTCTTAAAAATTATTGTTCTCTATTCTGAGAGTAACAAACAAACCGATCAAACTCTCATTACTTTTGCATGCAAACACTTATCCCTCTAGCAATGAACCTAACAAAAACCATAAAAAGGTAACAATAATATATAAGAGTAAGTAATTTTGTTCTTCTACTTTTATTGATCAAGTCTTTCGAACACCATTATTTAAAAAACTTGGGAATGGAGGGGGCCAAATGATAGTGCATGAAAAAAAAAATTCTATCCTTTTAGGCCAAAGCCTAAATGGTTAGAAATCCTAGTTGTTTGGGCTTGGCTTAAATGGATAGGCATTCTAAGCTAGAATGGCTAGACTTTCTAGCCATTTAGGTTGCTTTATAGCAATTTGGTCTAGGACCAAACAACTAGAATCATGGCCAATAGGCCCAACTAGAACGACCACTCCTTCACTCACTCCTAACTAACCTTGGGTTGTCCAATCCTTTAGCCTAAATGGCTAGAGAGTCCTAGTTTTTCGGGCTCAGTCCAAATAGCCTCTCCCTACGCTCACTCCTAACTTACCTTGAGATGTCCAATACTTTCACAAGCACACACTTCAATGTAACAACCCGGCTTTTTCAAGGCCAAAATCACTGCAATTTTTTTTATTCGGTTTCTGGATTTTTTCACCACATTATTTTTTAGATTTATCATTGCATTATGTTCATTAACAAGGCACAATCTATGTAGGCTAACGTAAATCAACATTCCCATAGAACAGATTCTCAATACACGTGCCCATAATATTATTTTTTCCATACTCCCATGTTTACATTACATCATATTGACATACTCATAAATTCACATTCTTGTTCTAATCTCGTTATCATCACGAGTTCATACAAGAGTGTCGAACAACAAGTTAC
>Ga0307510_10001543_pt1 | contig 25433 bp, 15 predicted proteins | sample 12_EM_MG_FD_207224 | JGI IMG/M metagenome (GOLD analysis project Ga0307510, IMG submission 207224) | Populus trichocarpa ectomycorrhiza microbial communities from riparian zone in the Pacific Northwest, United States - 12_EM | ecosystem: Host-associated > Plants > Roots > Unclassified | place... | reverse complement strand
GATAGTTCATCAGGACCTCCTCACGGCGCCGGCGGTCAAAGCCGGTCCATTCGGCCGCGTTGAACCGGATGCTGGCATTGCCGGGACACGGGTGACCCGCATTGCCTTCTTTTTCAAAGATAGCAACGAGGTCTTCTATGGGTCTTGCCTTATCCGCTTTCCTGTCATACCAGCTTTTGAAAAGCTGGAGAAAGATCCATTGGGTCCATTTATAGTATCCGGGGTCCGAAGTCCGGACTTCCCGATCCCAGTCGAAACAAAAGCCGATGTTGTCCATCTGACGGCGGAAATTGGCAATATTGGTCTCTGTGGATACCGCCGGATGGATGCCATGATCGATGGCGTATTGTTCGGCAGGCAGACCGAAGGCATCATAACCCATCGGATGCAGGACGTTAAAGCCTTTCAGTCTCTTGTAACGGGCATAGACGTCGCTGGCGATATAACCCAGGGGATGTCCCACGTGGAGACCGACGCCACTGGGATAGGGAAACATGTCCATGACAAAATACTTTGGCCTGGAACTATCGTTGCTTACCTTATAGCTGCCATTCTTCGTCCAGTACTGCTGCCACTTTTTTTCAATATCACTGAAATTATATTCCATATTCTACGAAATTCAACTAAACGTTGGAAAAAAGTTAAAAGGTTTTTCTCTACCGAAATATTGCGGGCAAACCTTCGTTTACTAACTGGATGCCGTCCAGTTAAAGGGTAGCAAAAATACAAAAATGGCCTTGATTTACCGGTAAAAAGAAGGTGAACATGGCCTCAAATCCGTTATTTTTGTGATTTAGGTGCGGGCCCGGTGAACACTAACCCAAAAATTAAAGTAAATCATGGCGCAATTCGGAAAAGGATATGCCAAGCGTTCTACTCCTTCCTATTTTATGTCCATTGTAGGCGTTAGTCTCGTTTTATTCCTTCTCGGTCTGTTAGGCTGGATAGTGATAAATGCCAATAAGCTGGGCGAGACTTTTCAGGAGAATGTGGAAGTACAGGTATACGTAAGGGAAAATGTATCTGCAAAAGATAGCGCGATCCTGGTGCAGTATATAGCATCCCAGCCATACACCAAATCATACACTTATCTGACAAAGGAGCTGGCCAAACAACGTTTCATGTCCGATGGGAATTCGGACTGGGGAACAGTTCTTGACAAAAACCCCCTCCCCGCCAGTGTGAATTTTACGGTCCGGAGCGAATACGCCAATACCGATAGCCTGAGCAAAATAAAAGCTACTCTTATCCAGAATATCGCCGTCGGCGAAGTGCAGTATCCCCAAAAGCTGGTTTCGGATCTGAATAAAACGATCCGCCAGGTAAGCCTGGTTTTTCTGGGCATAGCCCTTGGTATCTCCATAGCCGTCATCATCCTGATCGATAATACTACCAGACTTGCCATGTTCAGCAATCGTTTCCTGATCAAAACCATGCAGATGGTAGGCGCCACCCGATGGTTTATCGCCAAACCCATGGATATACGGGCCCTTATCAACGGAGCCATCAGCGGCATAATAGCTACAGCGGGAATTTTGGGGGTCATTTTGGTCAGTGAACAATTATTACCCGAGATAAAAGCCCTCAGAGATTATACCCTGCTTTCAGCATTGTTTGCCGTAATTGTCCTGCTGGGGATCAGCATTTCCTTTATCAGCACGCACCGATCTGTCCTTAAGTACTTGAAAATGAAGCTGGATGACCTTTATTAGCCGAACATAGTTCGGCTTTTGGCCAATTCGGGGATTGGCGTATATTGCAGGCCCAATAATTAATCTAATTTCATCCATGGCAACGACCAAAAAGGCAACATCCTCTTCTACCTCTTTTTCCAGGGCTACAGCTCCACGCCAGAATGTACCCTTATTCGGAAAGGAAAATTACAAATGGATGCTGATCGGGATCGTCCTCATCGCCCTTGGCCTGTTCCTGATGGGTGGAGGGAAAAGTAAAGACCCCAATGTCTTCAATCCCAAAGAAGTTTATAGTTTCACCCGGATAACTGTCGCCCCTATTCTGATCCTGGGCGGGTTTGTGATAGAGATCTTCGCTATTTTCCGTAAGGACAAGAAAAGCAGTCAATAACCTTTCATGAATACCATTCAGGCAATTATTCTGGCGATCGTCGAAGGACTGACGGAGTTCCTCCCTATTTCGTCCACGGCGCACATGAAGTTTACCAATCCCATCATCGGCGTCAGCTCAACCCCTTTCTCGGATATGTTCGAGATCGTTATCCAGCTCGCAGCTATTCTCGCCGTAGTGGTGGTTTATTACAAAAAATTCTTTGATTTCTCACGACTCGGCTTTTATATTAAACTGGTGATCGCCGTTATACCCGCCATCATATTCGGTGTACTGTTCAAAAAACATATCGACGCAGCCCTTAGCAATCTCTACATCATTGCCTGTATCATGATTGCCGGCGGACTGGTCTTTTTGTTTGTCGACCGGGCTTTTAAGACCCCAAAGATCGACGACGAGCGACAGGTCTCCAATGCCACAGCCTTCAAGATCGGCTGCTTCCAGGTATTGTCGATCCTTCTGCCCGGTCTGAGCCGCAGCGCAGCTACCATCATTGGAGGAATGAGTCAATCCCTTACCCGTAAAGCCGCCGCCGAGTTCTCTTTCTTCCTGGCCGTACCTACGATGCTCGCCGCCTCTGTAAAGACACTCTGGGATGTACACAAAGAGAATCCCAATGTGCTGACAAAGGACAATATCTCCCTTTTAGGCATCAGCAGCGTTATTACCTTTGTCGTCGCTATCATCGTCATCCGTTTCTTCATCGGGTTTTTACAAAAACATGGATTTAAGGTCTGGGGTTATTATCGCATTATCATTGGAATGGTGATGTTGCTCTTACTCTGGAGGAACATTATATGATACAGACTGCGCCCAAAAAAGTTATCAATGGCTGGGCCATGTATGACTGGGCGAATTCTGTTTACAATCTGGTAATCACCACTACCTTTTTCCCGATCTATTTTACTGCTGCCACCCGCCACCATTTCAAAAGCGAAATGATCCCCTTCCTGGGACATAGTTTCGTCAATTCTTCCTTGTACAGCTATTCATTGGCAGCGGCCTACCTCGTCATCGCCCTCTTCTATCCTATCCTCACCTCTATCGCCGACACAAGAGGAAATAAGAAGAGCTTCATGCGCTTCTTTTGTTACATGGGCGCGATAGGCTGTAGCCTGCTTTATTTTTTCGATGGCTCAAACCTGAGCCTTGGGATAGGCTGTTTTATCCTGGCGTCCATGGGTTACGTCGGAAGCCTCGTTTTCTATAATGCCTATCTGCCTGAAATAGCAGCCCCCGAAGATCAGGATCGGGTCAGCGCAAAAGGATATGCCTATGGATACATAGGAAGCGTGATCTTACAGATCATCGGCTTCGTTCTGGTACTGATGATCCATAAGGACCCCTTTCTGGGGCCACGACTGACCTTTTTATTGGTGGGCATCTGGTGGGCGGGTTTTGCCCAGCTGACCTTTGCCGTACTGCCAAAGGTGAAAAGGACAGTAACAAAACGAACAAATATCTTCATAGCCGGTTTCGTCGAGGTCCGCAAAGTATACAATGAAATAAAAAAGATGGCCGTGCTGAAACGCTATCTGCGAGGCTTTTTCTTTTACAGCATGGGCGTACAGACCGTGATGATGGCTGCCACCCTGTTTGGCAGCAAATTGCTGGGACTGGAAGATACCAAGCTGATCATCACCGTCGTACTGATCCAGCTCGTCGCCATCGTAGGAGCCATCTGGATGAGCCGGCTCTCAGCACGTTATGGCAATATCCGGGTCCTGATGGCTGTCATCGTCTTCTGGATCCTGCTCTGCGTATCGGCCTGGCTCACCGCCGGACAGGCAGAACATCTGAAACTCTTCCATGATAAGATAGCCGAACTGCAACAGCAAAAGGAAGATCTCCTGGCAAAAAAAGGACAAATGAACGCTGTCGCTTTTGCCACCGAAGACGGCAATATAGAAGCAGAGCTATCCCGCTGGAAACACGATCTCGCCCCTCACCAGGAGCCCATCGAATATTCTTTTTACGTCCTGGCATTAGGCGTAGGCCTGGTTATGGGAGGCATACAGTCCCTGAGCCGGTCGACCTATTCCAAGCTCATGCCCGAGACAAAAGATACAGCCTCCTATTTCAGCTATTATGACCTGACGGAAAAATTCGCCATCGTGATCGGGATGTTCAGCTTTGGCTTTATCGACGACATGACCGGCAGCATGAAGAACGCCGTATTGTTCCTGATCCTCTTCTTTGTCATAGGACTGATATGGCTGTATTCGGCGCAGCTAAAACAAAAGAAGATTGCCATATGAACCTGCATACCATCAATACCGGCTTCTTCAAACTCGACGGGGGAGCCATGTTTGGCGTCGTGCCAAAGACCTTGTGGAATAAGGTCCAGCCGGCAGACGAGAACAACCTTTGTACCTGGGCGATGCGATGCCTGCTGATCGAGGACGGTAACAAGCTGATCCTGGTAGATAATGGCATTGGAGACAAGCAGGACGCCAAATTCTTCAGCAATTATTATTTGCACGGATCGGATACCCTGGACAAGTCCCTGGCCGCTCTGGGCTTCCACAGGGATGATATTACCGATGTTTTGCTGACACATCTTCACTTCGATCACTGCGGAGGCAGTATTGTACGGGAAGGCGACAGACTGAAGCCCGCCTTTAAAAATGCCCTGTACTGGAGCAATGAAAGACACTGGAAATGGGCAACCCAACCAAATGACCGGGAAAAGGCCTCTTTTCTAAAAGAAAATATTCTGCCGATCCAGGAAAGCGGTCAGCTGAAATTCGTTGACGGCAGTGACATAGCTGCCGGCAACACAGATACGACGATCGGCGCTGGCGCCACAAATACCACCTTCCCTCTCCACACCATCAACAATGTCATCATTCCAGGACTTTCGGTCCGGCTGGCTAACGGCCATACCAATGCGATGATGCTGCCCCAACTGCAGTATAAAGGTCAGACCCTGATATTCATGGCCGACCTCCTGCCATCCGTGGGACATATGCCCCTTCCTTATGTGATGGCCTATGATATGTTTCCCCTGACCACCCTGCAGGAAAAGAGATCCTTCTTCGAAGAGGCCGCTGCAGGGAAATATGTGCTCTTCCTCGAACACGACCCTATAAATGAATGCTGTATACCGGAAAAGACAGAAAAGGGGATCAGGGCCGGAAAAGGATTTCCGCTGACCGATCTTTAATACCTTTCCATTTCCAAAGTATTGAATCTGCATCGCCGGGCAAGGACACCCGCTCATAATAGGTATTCATAAAAGATAATAACCAACTGGCGCTGGCCGGGTCGCGAAACCAGTCAAGCCTCTTTTTATCAAAAATGATATAGCTTGTCCGGTGCCGGAGCAGGTCGGCGCCGATGGAATGAAGAATGGCCTGATCAGGGTCCCAGCGATCATACCAGGACCAGAAATGATGATAGAGCCACCGGGAAGGCGCCAGTATCCTCAGCTCGTTATAGATGTAGATATAGTCATTATCCATTATTACATACAGCTGATAGTCCCCGGGATGGTTCTGCCGCAAATAGTTGGCTTCGGGTGAGGCGACGATGGGAACCTTATCCCAGCGGGTCAGACGCGTGACATGTTGCAGCATAGTAAAGACAAGGCTGCTGTTAATCACGATAGTATAAAACAATCTTTGTCTTCGGTTATTCAGAAAATTATCTTCGGCAAAACCCCAGGTTACAAAAAGTAAGATAGAGAGTGCAGTGGACATGGGCAGGAAGTAATAGAAGAAGTCAATAGGTTCATCAGAGCCATTATAGTGCCCACCCATGAACTCAGGAGCAGCGGTAAGTGCAACGGCCACCAGCGCTGCGACAACCAGCCCCCTTTTCCTGTGCCTGGAAAAAAGAGCGAGTATTCCCAATGTGACGGCTATCATGAACGGTATCTCATAATTGCCCTGATCGAGTACTCTTTTCACGGTGCTGAAATGATTGATCAACGATTTCTTTTCCGAAATATACCAGGAGAAATTGAACAGGAAAGCGTCTTGCCAGAACCAGACCAGGGAATGATGGACCGCGAAATACAGCAGGATCGGAAGCAATACGATCAAAAAGCCTGCACCCATCCGCAATATCCGCATGAACACAGGAGTAGTTTCTTTATCCAGTACCGTATAGATCAGAAAGGGGATCAGGGGTAAGACCTGTTCCTGCTGGGTGAAAAATATGAGTCCGCTCAGTAAGCCCAACCAGAGATCCCTGTACCGGTTTTTCCCTATCAGGAGACAGAAAAAAAGCAGAAAGAAAAGAGCGGTAAACTCACGGGTCCCATTGCTCCCGCCACTGATAAGGTTGTCCCTTAGCATCAGATTGAACAACAGCGGCAATAACCAGGGATAAGGCAGTTTGAACGACCGGCAGCGCTGAAAGAATAACCAGGTGGCCAAAAGAGCAAGCGATGTATTTATTACCCAAAGACCCCAGGCACCGCCAGACAGCCAGCCTGCATAGTTCAGGAAATAGATCAACGGTGGTTTATGATCAAAGAAATCCCGATAAGGAACAAATCCCTTTGAAATGACCAGTCCCATATAACGAAAGACCTCCATGTCGTTGATCAGGACATTGTATGGCGGACAATAGAGGACGCTGAGGATCAGGCAGGCCCCCATGACAAAGATGAGACTATAGTTTCCTCGGTTCATTATTTTATTCCGGAGTGCCTTTCAGTTTCCACAACGTCGAAAAATGCTCGCCGGTTAAAGGTATCGAATCATAGTGCTCCTTTAAAAAGTCACGCCACCAGTTTTGCACACCCTCATCGACAAAGAACTGGTTGGGCTGCCCCGTAAAGTCCATCACATAAGTGGTACGATGACGCAACAGATCCGCGCCGATGCCATACAGTTCAGTATGATTGGGATCCCAGTTTGTGTACAATGCATAGAAATGCTGATAGACCCATTTGGATGGTCCTATAATACCCAATTCATTATAGACGCGTACATAGTCATTGCTTCCCATCTCATAGAGCTGGTAGTCGCCAGGTTTGTGCGCCCGGAGGTATTTCATTTCCGGCGAAGCTATTACTTCGTGCTCCGACAGCGGGGTAAGGTGTGTAAGATGCTGCAGGTCGGTGTACAGGAGACTGGCGCAGATCAGAACACCGAAGATAGCCTGTGCCTTCCGGCCCTGAATAACAGGTTCCGTAGAAAAAGCAAACACGGAGAATAGCAGGAAGCTCAGGCTGGCTGCCAGCGGCAGCTGGTAGTGTGTAAAAGTCATCTTATACGTAGCAGGCACGATGTCACGCCCCCCCATGAACCCGGGGCTGAGCGATAAAAGCATCGCCGCCAGAGAGACAAGGATCATCTTTCGGTTGGTACTGCTGTTGAACAGGGCATACAGCCCCAGGACCATGGCTACCATAAAAGGAACTTCATAATTACCCATGTCCAGCACCGTCTTTAGCTTTCGTAAATGATCCCAGAACGATTCCTTCAGCGTACCGGTATACCAGGTAAAGTTGAAGACAAAAGCGTCCTGCCAGAAATATTTCAGCGAGCTATGCACGGCAAAATAAAGAAAGATCGGTAATGCTACAGTAAGGAAGCCTGCTGCCGTCCGAAGGAGACGGGTCAGAAAAGGAACCGTGTCTTCTTTCGGCAGAAATGCATAGATAAAAAATGGAATAAGGGGAAGAACCTGGTCCTGCTGCATGAAGAAGATAAGCCCGGCCAGCAAACCAAAAATAAAATAGCGGTACCGGTATTTCCCCAGCAGCACACAAAAAAAGATCAGCAGGAGGATGGTCGTATATTCCCGCGTCATCCCCATACCCAGGCAGATAAGGAAATCCCGGAGCATCAGATTGAACAAAAGAGGCAACAGCCACGGATAGGGTAACTTATATTTCTTACCCAGTTGGAAGAAAAGATAGGTCGCCAGCAGCGCCAGGAAAGTATCGATCATCCATTGCCCCCAGTCGCCGCCCAAAAGCAGTGCAGCATAATTGAGAAAGAAGATCAGCGGCGGCTTATGATCGAATACGTCCCGGTAAGGCACTCCGCCCTTTAGTATCACCTGCCCGATATAACGGTAGATCTCTTTATCACCGGTGATGGTATTGTATTGAGGAAGAAAAGCCAGGCTAAACAGCAGGCTCGCTGAAAGAATGAATAAAAGGCCATAAATCTGTTTGCTCATACGCGTATAGGTTAGTCGGGTATTTGCTATGGGTTGTCTTTTAGTTTCCAAAGTATCGACTCCGTTCTACCGGCCATAGGCACCTGTTGATAGAACTTTTTCATAAACGAAAGCCACCAGTCACGGTTGGCCGGATTACTGAAATTTTCGATGGTCGCAGCATCCATGATGACATAGGTTGTCCGGTGCCGGAGCAGATCCTGTCCAATGGATTCCAGCAGCTTATGGTCGGCATCCCATTGCTCGTAGATTCCCCAGAAGTGCTGATAGATCCACCTGGTGGGCGCGAGGATCTTTAGCTCCGTATAAAAATAAGTATATTGATCGTTGTAAAATACACAGAGCTGGTAGTCTTTGAGCTTCTGCTCGCGCAGCCAGGGTAGCTCCGGCGTGTTCATTACCGGATCACTGTTGCGTCGTTCCAGGTGGCTGCCATGTTGCAAGGCTGTGTAACCCAGGCTGCAGCAAAGCAGAAAGACATAGGGCAGCTGAGCCTTTCTTCCAGCCAGCACCTTATCTTCTGTAAAGGCAAACACGGTGAACAGGACCAGGCAAACAGGGACGGACAGGGGCAGAAAATAATAACTGAAATTACTGGGTACCCCATGACTGGTCAACCGGCCTCCCATGAATTCCGGGCTCATCGTCAGAAAAAGAGCAGCCAGTGAAGCAAGCACCAGACCCTTCTTTTTATTTTGCAGAAAGAGAGAAGCCAGACCTGATACAAGAGCCACCAGGAAGGGCAGTTCATAATTGCCGGCATCCAGCATGCCCTTGACAGTCCTGAAATGATCCAACCATGATTTTTTCTGGGTGGTATATACCGAAAAGTTGAAATGGAAGGCGTCTTCCCATAAATAGGCCAGCGAATGATTCATCGCAAAATACAAAAGAAGAGGTACCGTGAAGATCAGGGCTCCGGCGAAAAGCTGGCCTATACGAGTCCAAAGAAGAGACCGGTCATTTATCACAACATAAAAGAGAAAAGGAAGCAGCGGCAAAACCTGATCCTGCTGGGTAAAAAAGACAAGTGTGGCTAAAAACCCAAGCAAAAAATACCGGTACCTGTATTTTCCAAGCAACACACAAAAAAAGAAGATCGTAAAGAAAGCAGTATACTCCCGGGTCATGTTGATGCCCAGACTGATGAGATTGTCCCGGAGCATGAGATTGAACAGCAGAGGCAGCAGCCAGGGAAAAGACAAACGATATTGACGACAAAGATTAAAAAAGAGCAGGGTGCTTAGCAAGGCAAGCAGTGTATTGAACATCCATAAGCCCCAGGGACCAAAGATCAGACCGGCCGCATTGATAAAAAAGATCATCGGGGGTTTGTGATCAAAAAAATCCCGGTAGGGAACATTTCCCCGCAGGATCGCCATGCCGGTATATTTAAAGATCTCCTTGTCGTCGAGCAGGAGATCAAAAGGCGGACAATACATCAGGCTCAGGAGCAGACAGGCACCCATGACAAAAAAGAGGCTGTAGTATTGACGATTCATGATTTTATCCGGAATAATATTGTCTGGAAGGCAGACCGCACGGCTCCCCGGAAGATATAGCCGTTCAGCTTACTCTGTCGCAGAACGCCCTCTTTTCTGACGGCTACCAGACCGGTAAATATGCGATTTTTTTTCAGCACAAACCAGGAAGTAAGCAGGATATTGGGAGCAAAACTATCATCAGGGATCTTTTTCAGCGCTTCACACAACTTTTCGGCACGCATCAGCCGATATGGACTGTTCACATCCTTTACCTGCTGACCATATAAGAGCCGGACAAAAAGCTCGGATATGCTGCTGAGGCGATTGCGGCCTGCAGTTGCATTCTTCTCCTGACGTTCGGCTATCAGCAGGTCGAAGTCTTGCCTGTTTGCCCAGAGTTCGGCAAAAGCGGCCGTATCCAACTGATGATCGGAGTCTATCTGGAAGACCCATTCTGCGCTGAGAGCAAGCCGATACCCTTTCAGGATGGCAGGCCCATGGCCGGCATTTGCCTGGGTATGAACGTCCAGCGCAGGGTTGCTCTCCCCGAGCGTTTTCAGAAGCTGCAAACTCTTGTCTTTGGAGCCATCGTCGATAAGAATTATCTTATATGGTTCACCGGTAGCATTAAAGATGGCCTGCCAGTCCTGCAGGAGGGTGACGAGACTCGCTTCTTCATTATAAACGGGGATGACAATGGCAAGTACGGGGTTATACGGCATGGTTAGCGGTGATTAGAGGTGCGACGCCGGATTCAAAAATCTCCAGGGACCGGGCTATCGTATGATGCATGTCATAGTATTTATAGTCCCCCAGACGGCCGGTGATAAAAACGTTCTGTAGCTGTGCGGCATCATCCTGATAGAGGGCCAGCAGACGCTGGTTCTCCGTGGATGCAATGGGATAATAAGGGTTATCGCCCTGGTCAAACAGGGAATACTCCCTGAAAATGATGGTTTTCTCCTTGGTCTGTTGTCTTTCCGGGTGCAGGTGTTTGGGTTCATGGATCCGGGTAAAAGGGACATCCGGTCCGGGATAATTGACGACGGAATTCCCCTGATAGTCTTCCATGTCCAGCGTCTCCTGCTCGAAGCGGATGGTGCGCCAGCTGAGCTTCCCGTATTTGTAGTCGAAAAAGCGATCGATGGGTCCGCTGTAAATAAGAACGGCATCCTTATTCAACCGGTCGCGTAAAGAGAAGAAGTCCGTGTTCAGCAGGACCTTGATCTTTTTGTCGGCCAGAAGGTTCTGAAAGAGATGAGTATATCCCTTTTCGGGAATCCCCTGCCAGGTATCAAAGAAATAGTTGTCGACATAATTCTTTCTGAACGGAAGACGATTGAAAATGGACGCGGGCAGATCACGCGGATCGACCTGCCATTGCTTGATCGTATAGTGTTTGAAAAAGGCTTCATAAAGATCGCGCCCGATCAGGGACAACGCCTTTTCCTCAAAATTGGCCGGCGCGGTAATTGAATTGTCCCGGATAGTCGCCATAAAATCGTCAAGCTCATAAGGCTTCAGATTGACCTTATAAAAATGATTGATCGTTGCGAGGTTGATCGGGAACTGAAAGATCTGGCCTCGTGTGGAGCTGAGTACTTTATGCTGATAGTTATTGAAGGAGGTGAACTGGTGAATATAATTCCAGACCTTTTCGTTGGAAGTATGGAAGATATGTGTTCCATACGCATGATATTCAATACCCGTGGCTGGGTCGTTGGCGGAATAACAATTGCCGCCGATATGCTCTCTTTTTTCAATGACAAGGACGGGTTGGTGAAGCTGGCTGGCAATGCGTTCGGCAATGACCGCACCGGACAACCCACTACCGACCACAACATATGAATAATCCGATATATCCATATCCGCAAGATAAGGTATATATGGATATGGTGAAAGGGGGGCTCGGGCCGATCGGAGCTTGTTGAGAATCGCGCAATTGCTATTTCCTGATCAGGGCCTTCAACTCATCGATCTGGTTCTGCAGAAGGGCCAGGCGCTTATTCTGCTCCTTTAGCTCGTTCAGCTCTTTATCCTGTTTGATGATATATAAGGTCATCTCCTCGATCTTTCTCAGGAGGGTTGTCTGGACCTCGCCAACGTCTACCCCTTTTTTTTCTACGTCTGCAGCAGATGTGATCCCTGGAAGATGATGGTATTCCCGGACATAGCAGCTGACCTTCTCCAGCGGTAACAACTGATAGGCGCTGTCAAAGACATAATCCGGCCAGTCCTTCACCGACAAGGTCAGCTTTTGCGCAGCGATCGGCCCGTTGACGGCCAGAGGGGAGTTAAGAATACCATTAAAGGCAAGAGAGCTTTGGGCGACCTTATGAACGGCATGCGTGGCGCTGTTGATGACGAGTACGGAGTCCGAGGATGTACCGGTGAGCACTTTTCCCATCGTCAACGAGTCAGATAGATACGTATCGCCATTGACCAACACTCCCCCTTTGACCTGTAAGGTATGAACCAGGTCGTCGGTCGAAGGGGCTCCCAGCAAAAACCGGCCGGCTTCCGTAAACCGCCCTGCTTCTGAGTCAAAAACTGAATTAATCCCGGTCATAAATACCAGCTGATCTGCGGCTATGCGTAAGGGAGCTCTTTTGTTGCCCGCTTGCGCAGTATTCAATATTGTTTCGAAATAATAGTAATTCTGACCATTGGGATATACGTCCAGTCCTGTTATCCATTCGTTGGTGTTGGAGACCCCGGTAAGGAGTGCCGAGGAATTAAAAGGGCCACCAAAGTTACCAAAGTAAGATATCTGCGAAGCTATTCCGACGGCGCCATCCGCCCTGACACGCAAGGTGCCGGGCTCAACCCATCCGGTGAAAGGTCCCAGGCCTATGTTCCCGCCGCGCGCCGACAATATGGGCGAATACGAACGGCCACTGTCGGTAGAAAGGCTGATCATCGCGTCCTGGCCGTCACCAGTGTTCCAGGCACCGCCGATCCGTATACGATCATTCGGCAGGGAAAGATTAGGCTGAAAGAATATCCCGCCAACATTGTTGGTACCAAGCATCTGCATTTTGAATCCGGCATCCGCGGACGAACCCAGTATAAGATTACCGGTGTTTGTCAGTCGGGCCCGAAAGGAATTATTGGTGTAGAGGTCCAGGTTGTTGTTATCCAGTGTTCCAAGAACCCCCGTCTTTCCAAAGGAATTCCCGCCTTGCAGCCAGGAATTTCCCCGCCATTTTATCGTATCGGCTCCGACAAGATAGGAGGTATCGTTCAGTTTTTGAGCGCCTCTCTTAAAGCTCGTTCGCCCATTGCCGTTGTTAAACAGAAACCCCGGAACATTTTGGGTGTGGTTCTCGATGATGAGCTCACTGCTATCGCAGCCGGTCAGCTTGACGCTGTCCGCCTTGATGGTGTAGGTGTATTTTTGAGCGGAAAGGGTGTTAAAGATGAATAAGGCTAGGACAAAAGGAACAAACAGTCTCATGATAGTAAAAATTTGGGGTTATCTAGAAGGTTGTCAACGCAGAGCGTTTCCAGCCGGCTGGGGTTTTGATATAGAAATAATTACCGTCCCAGGAGAAGTCACCGACGTTGCCGTTGGTGTCTGTGGTAGCCGTGGGGGTATAGGAGGTGCGCATCCGGAATTGGGAGTAGCCGGTTGTGCCCTGCAGGTCCAGCTTAGAAGTTGGAGCGCTGTTCAATCCGATGCCCGTATTGCCGCTGGACGTGTTGAGCCGGTTGTCCCCTTTTACTGTCTCAATGGATCGCCAGTCGGCAGCCGCAACGAGGCTTGGATTGATGAATAAACCACGGGTAATCCCTGTGCCAAAAGATCCCTGGTTGATCCCCGGTGCAAGATTCATAAAATTATAGGTGATCGTATTCGAACCCGATAGCATTTGAATCCCGGAAGCAGCAAAGTCCAGCACATTCACCGTCCCGTTGCCTACTGTAGGATTGAACCCGCTGGCGATGCTTATCTGGCTGCCACTGGAGCTTCCCTGTACAAAGCCAACTGAAAATAGAGGGGAATTGCTTACCCAGATGGCAGCGCCAACGCCTCCGGGTTTAAGCCCAGTAAATGTATTGTCCATCGCTACTGGTTCGCGCAGATTAAAGCCGCCTGTTGCCCGTACCTGCCCCTGGGTGATAATCGTCGCGCCGGATAGCGATGCCGGCGGAGCCGTTCCTCCGGCAAGAGTACCCACCCTAAGCTGGTCGCTGATGCTTGTGGTTCCGTTCACCTGCAAAGGGTAACCGCTATCGACGGTGGTCCCTATGAGCAGATTGCCTCCATTCGTCCATCTTCCCCTTTGCACGCTGTTGGTGTAAAAGTCGATATGATTGTTGTCTTTTGTGCCGAGCTGACCAGTGCCACCAAAGGCGTTGCCGCCCTGTACCCAGGCGTTGGGTATGTGCAGGCTGTCGGGACCGATAAGATAGCTGGTGTCATTCACCTTTACGAGGCCACGCTTGAAGATGGTACGGCCATGTCCGGTATTGTATAGAAAACCTGGGACTGCCTGGCTATGGTTTTCGATTATCAGCTCAGTACTATCGCAGCCGGTGAGCCTGACGCTGTCCGCCTTGATGGTGTAGGTGTATTTTTGCTGGGCCGAGAGACAGTAAGTGAGCCCTATAAAAAAGGCGAGGAGGAAGAAGGGTTTCATTGCAATAATTTGCTGCTTTTGTTTAGATTAATTTTCCGTATATATTTGCTACATTCATAATACTTATTCTATATCATTCAAAATCTTCTCCGATGCAAAAACTGAACTCCATCCTTCTGATCGCCGTTCTGTTTTTTTCCAGTTGCAACGAATCCATGAAAAAAAATAAAGACTTCCAGACAGGACCCAACGGAGACACTGTCATGGTAAGTTATTTTGACAATGGAACCAGGTCTGAAGAGACAACCATTAAAAATGGCGTACCCAATGGACCATCCACCTCCTACTATCAAAACGGCAATGTCAAAGAGACGGGTTTGCTTACCAATGGTCTCAAGAACAGCATTTGGAAATTCTATGACAGCAGCAACCATCTTTCGCAGGTGCAGCACTATGCAGATGATAAGCCGATCTACAATCTGCCGGTAGCTGATTTCACCTTTGATAAAAAGTCCAATGACAAAGCCGGCTTTTCTCTCAAACTCCCCCACAACTGGATTACCGCCTTCAGCGACAGCTCGGCACTAATGACTTCGCATAAGAATTGTGATTCCGATGTTTTCTGTCCTAACATTATCATCACCAAAGGGGCAATGACTGGCACTTCCTTCACAAGCTTTGCTGACACGGTTAAAAGAGCTTTAATGAGCCAGTTCACCGGATGCCACGTTGTAACCGAAAGGATCTTCGAGATCGACAAAAAGCCCTCGTACCAGGCTGCATTCACATTCGTAAATGAGAACAGGCAGCTCGCAGGTCTTGTTACGGTCATCCAGCACCAATCCGACATCTATAACATCATTTCCCTTGCGGACAATGAGCCGGCAGGCTCCTTCTTAAAGTACAAAGGTCTTTTTGAAGACATCGCCTGGTCATTCCGGTTTAATTAGCCAAATACCTTGTCAAAATCGCACTCGTATGGAATTCCTGTTTATAAAAGCCGACAACGACGGCAACCGGTATGATATCTACCAGAACAATGTGCCAGCTTACTATGCGCTGTATAATTACAAACTCCGAACCACAGAGCTTTACAGCTTCCAGTCGGCCTTTCTTGGCTGGGGCAAGGCCGATCGGGGGCTGGCTCCTTTTCAAATTGGTATCCCGCCATTTGCCGTCGAACTTCTGGAAGAGGGAAACCCGACCCTGGTCAAAAGCCGGGTCTCCTTCTTTTATAAGATCCTTCGGGACAGTTCGTATTTCGAATACAATGGATCCCAATTCAAGGCACTGAGACACACCGGCAACAAAGTCTCCATATTTCAGGACGATGCCCAGATCGCGGCGTATAATACCGGCGGATTTATCTCCGATAAGCCCTGGAACATGAAACTGGTATGTAACCACGATGTTTTTAAAGAGCTGCTCCTTCTTTTTTGTCTTTATATATATTCTGATTTTTTTAGTGAGACCGGATCCAACGGGGCTAAGTCATCCCTCGCCATTGCGATACTTCCCCAGCCGCGATACAATGAGATCTGGACTCCTTCATGACGGTAACAGGCTGTCATAGCGATTAATCGAATTTGTTTTTATTGTAATAAAATCCAATTTTAACGGACCCTTCCAATCCCAGGACCAATGCGACCTTTCCGGACAAGTTAATCCCAAACCAGCCCTTTTCTTCACCCTTAGGCGTCTCCAATTTAGCCTCAAGTTTGGGCGCCGATGATACACCATCTTTGGACCCCATTTTTTTGAATTGATCATCGGCTTTGTCATTACTGAGACCGACCTTCGCGCCCCCATCCCAGCTTGAGCTTGTACTGGTCATTACACTCCCTCCACTGTAAACGGTAGTTATCTTTTGGGAGACCGCCAATTCTCCTTTTACATCATCGGTTACCTTGTAGCCAACCCCAGCCTTGACCCCCTGTTCTAATTTCACTTTCCCGTCTTTACCGACATAGTCTCCCGAAGCATCCCATTTTCCCGGCGAATTACCCTCCGGATTGTACCCTGCCGCTCCGGAAGCCAGCTCGACACTGCCCGCATTAACGTCCACACCTGCTTCAAAGCCATGCGATTCAACCTTAACGCCAGCCTGAAGTCCCGCGGTTACCTTTCCGGAGACTTCCGCTCCAAAATGCGCAGGCTCATTGGCCCTCTTTATCTTCTCGTGCGCGGCTGCCAGCTCATCAAATTTTTTCACCAGCTGCTGGCCGGTATGAGTTATTGTGGTACTCAGCGATTTGATCGCGTCCCGTTGTGCGTTCAGATCCGCCTGTGTCTGCTTAAGGTCCTTCTCCAATTTATTGACTGCTCCCAGCACCTTCTCGGTAGCTTTAATATCTCTTTGAATTCTCCTTCTTTGTGACTCCAGACTTTTGATCATAGCAGCAGCCCTTGCATGCAGGTCATTTGGATTACTGCTTGTATTGGGTTGTGACGGGTTAGATGACATACCGTCTACGTCAAGATTCAATATCGGGGAATTCCCGGCAAACAGATAAGGTGAATAGTACGCATACTGGTGGATCAGCGGGTCTACCGAATAGAACCGTCCAACCCGGGGATCGTAAATTCTCGCCCCATAGTCAATCTGGTTTCCCTCGCCCTTTACGTCATTATCGGTCTCCTTTCCATTGAATCCATACCTGTATCTTCCCGTATTCGGCTCATTGTATGTCCTCCCCGGCTGCAATGACCCAAATGGATAGTAGTCATTGGCGCTGACGACTTCCGGATTGTAGTACGTCACCGTGCTATCGTCAGTGGAGACACCATATCTTTTGTCACTTATCGTCGCCAGGACGTTTCCGAGATGATTGGTCAGCTCAAACAGCTTGTTCCCCCGAACAAAAGTGATGCTGTCACCGGACAACGGATAGGCAGTAGCTGTCACCGCCGGCGCACCCTGTACGTCAACCGATCGCTTCAACATCCCCATTCGGCCGACGCCATACAAATGGACCTCGGTCTGAGCCAGATTACCCCCGTTGACCAGCGGGTCTCCGCTGGTGTACACACTCAGTACACTGCCCTTGCCATCCCTGACGTACCAGGTCGTCTCTTTCTGTCCTCCATGGATCAGGACTTTACTGATCCGATGACCAGCAGCATCATAGGTGTACTGGAGGGTCGTATCATTCTTCTTGACGATGCTGGCTATCTTCCCATAGACGGTCCATGTGATGTTGGTGATATTGGAGGAGCTGTCGGCAATCAGTTCGCCAATCGCATCATATCTATAGTTGCCCGACGGCTGGTCGGTCAGGTCGCCACCATGACTGCCCGGTACCGTATCCTTGATATGCTCCAGCATATTGGTCTGATCGATATAGGAATAGTGCAGCTTGTCCATATCGGTGCCTGCGGCTAAGCTATCCCCGTTTCGCCTGTAGTCCGTTATATTCCCGTTCGGGTCATAGGCAATATTCTCCTGGTAGCTGGTCGTCGGACTCAGCGCATTCCAGGTCGTAGCAGTCCGCCGCCATGCATCCATGTGTACCAGCCGGCTTAGCTGATCATACTGGTAATTATATAACATGGGAGCATTCAGCTTTTTGACGTTGATCCCAATGCTGCTGATATTGCCGTTATAAAGAGGCCGGTAGGTTCCGGCGGTTCCTCCCAGCGCCGCGCTGACCCCATTGTCCGGGCCTGCAGCCGTGCTGATGGGTGTATAGTCTCCGTCAAAATAATTGAGCAGGATGTTATAGGCGTTGTTTGCCACTATATTGCTTGCGCTATCCGGCCGCAGCGTATATCCGCCTCCGGTATAAGGAGCCGGGTTGATGGATTTCAGCCACCCCTGCAGGGTATATACATAATTGATCCCCTGTACCTGCTGTTCGCCAAGGACGATCCTGGCCAGCGGACCATGCAGATAATATGTATAGAAGGCGTCATTGTCCCAGTTGATGCTGTCGGCACTGGTTTGCACACCGACGATACGGGATTCAGCGTCATAGAGATAGCTGTGGTAGAAGGCATCGGCGCTGCCGTGCTGATAGCTCACCTGGTTGACCTTTCCGCTTACCAGGTCGAAGTCATAGGCTATTTTTTTGAACCGGTTACCCGTAAGATTCATCGGATTCGATACGTGCGGGTAGTGTGTGCTGTCGGCACTGCCATAGTCCTGGACCAGGGTGTCAACATTTCCGAGTATATCATAGCTATAATAGGTTGCAGACGCTGCGTTGGGACTCCCGTTGGCCAGGTCGGCGGCCGTATTGAAGATACCCATCCAGGATACCCGGTTGCGAACGTTACGCTGCACCAGTTCCGGTTCGATCAGCCCATTGACAGTGTCATACACCGTGATCGTGATCTGCTCCGAAGAAGCGACCACATTGTTCTCCCATTGCAATAGTGTCGTATCATTCCGGCTAATGGAATCCGTGATGGCCACGCTGCTTGCAAGCTGACCTTCTTGCACCATCCGCCCCAGGGAGTCATATTGCGTATAGTAATATTGATTTTTCGGCTGTTGCAGAGCGTTCTGCGTCATAGCAACACGATCCAGCCTGTCGTACCAGAAGTGGCTGACTCCCAGATCAGGAGTTTGCTGAAATACGACCCGGTTCAAGGTATTATACCGGTAATTGGTTACAAGAGCATGTGTAGGCGTCAGCTCCTGTCCATGCGCCCGGGCCGAGTCCACCTGGTCCAGCCATACCGGGTCCGTATTCTTGACGACACCTTTCGGCGGCACTGTCTTTAGCAGGTTGCCCGCCTGGTCATAGTAATACAACATATAGTGATACATCCGGTCCTTGTGCGTCACCGTAAAGGTTTCATTTTTATACCCCTGCAGACAGATGTTGTTGTACTGCTGCTCGAAGGCGCCCGTAAGTGAGTCCGTGTAAGCCTTGTACAGTTCCGTCGCCTTGCTGACGGCGAAGAAGGTACTGTCCGAACAGGTCGAGACCTGTGTCGTCGAGGCCGGAGTTGTCAACGGATCTGATTTGCCGCACAGCGTTGGTCCGTTGTAAATATTATAACAGCTGCCCCCACCCGTACACACGATAGAGGAATCATGTGGATTTACAGCCACTACGGAGTAGCTGGCGCCTGGGCCTGTCGCCGTCAGGAACTGGTCTCCCTGTGCCGCCATGTTCACCTTCACCAGTCCCGGGCTTGCGAGACCCAGATTGACAGGGTAGTCATAACAATCCTGCGAAGGCGTCGCCAGCAGATTGACCAGCATCGCATGACCGTCTTCATTGATCACCGCGGCAAAACTACTGTCGTTGTTCTGTATCAGCCGTCCGATAGACTGACTGCCAGGCAGCGCCGTCTCATTCGTCCACAGCAGACTATCGCGTCCATTCATCCGCTGCCAGTAAATATGCTGCGCGTTGTTCGCTGTCTGCGCCACCACGTAGCCACCGTCAGAAGTCGGGAATATACTGGTATTCGTGATCCGGTCGCTGCCTTCCGGACGTGCAAACCGGCTATAGGACAATATCGTCCCCGTCGGAGACAGTCGCATTACCGCAGCCTGCGAGCTGTCCGATCCGTAACGCCAGCTTGTCGTCACCGACACCATATATCCTGTACTGATCGGATAGATATCTCCAAACCAGTTGCTGATCGAGTCCGGCTGGCTGTCCTGGTATGACCAGGAACCGATGATATTGCCGGTTGCCTTGGCCACCCGGTATACCGAGCCAAAATATCCCGAGCCCAGATTGGGATCATATGCCGTACCAGCCACCACCAGCGTATCATTCTTTTCCAATAGTCCATAGCTGGGGTTGCCCGCAAAGCTCGACGTATCGGACTGATCGATCGTACAGCTGGCATTGTCCCGCATGCTCGTTCCAAACCGATGTACCCATAATGTATTTCCAAGTGAATCCAGACGCGCCAGCAGCAGGTCACCATTGCCATGGTGCTGGTCGTAGTTGCCCAGGGCTGCGTATCCTCCATCGCTGGTCCGGATGATATCGTATCCGGCCTCTCCATAGGCTGTATTAAACCCTATCGTCTTCGACCATTGCATCAACCCATTGCCGTCCGTCTTCACGATAAACATTTCGCCCTGGCTGTACGCCCCGGATTTTGTCGTTCCTATCGCCACATATCCGTTACCCGGCACTTGCCGTACCCGCGCAAACTGGTCGTCTTTCGATCCGCCATAGGTCTTTGCCCATTGTATGGTCCCGCTTTGGTCCGTCTTTATTAAGTATCCATCCATTCCTCCGGAACCACCGGCCGTACTGCCGCCTGTCATAATATACCCGTTGTCGGAGGTTCCCTGGATATCCGTCATATGATCGCTGCCCCCCGAAACATACAGGTTCGCCACATTCCGGTCCAGGCATTGCGTCGTATTCGAGATTTCTCCGGCGTGCGCCGCACAGGTGTCTATAAACTGCAGGTATTCCCAGGCCTGCTTGTTAAAGCCCAGCCTGTTATTCATATAGTTCTGGAACAGCAGGTTTTTCTGCGCCATTAGCGTGTCCGTTCCGTTGGAGAAGGACGGCGTGTCTGCCGGGTATTGCTGCAGATAGGCCGTATAGGTAGATGATATCAGCGTACAGCTGGCGCAGGTCGGGCCCGAGTTGCACTGCATAGCCGGCGGCAGATAGATGGGCTTGGGCAGGTACATACAGCCTGCCGGGCTGCTCACCGGCTGTCCGCACATGAGCCGTAATTGCGTCAGATCTGCATCTGCCATGTCTATCTGTTCCGTCCTTTTCAGATAGGCAGAGAAGGAGGCATCCCCACTCCCCATCGCTTTGGACAAAAGATACCTGTTGTAGTGATCCTTGATGAGACTGCACTGGCAGTCACTGGGCCGGGTATATATCGGCATAGCACTGTATACCGGCTGCTTGTCATATGGCTGGGGCGCCGTGATCACTTCCGCATTACAGTAGAATCCATTGGCAAAGCCCCTCGACTGGTTGTATGTATTGATGATCTGGTCAAAGCTGGTGTAGCTGACCCCATCGATCGTGACACTCTGACCGGCCGGCATTGTACTGGCTCCAAACGGATGTGTGTTGTCACAAGCCGCGCGGCACAAGGTCCGGAGACGCGGCAGAATGGTATCATTCAGCGCCGCTGCGCTGTACAATGTACAGCTGGATAGCATCTGCGCCCACTGCGTCTTCAGCGCATCACAATTTTGATCAAAGTAGGTGCTGAGTCCCGTAAGCTGTTGTGCCGCCACGCTGCTACCCTGGCTCGGGCTGCTGATAGTCGTCACAGCACTGAGGCTCGTGTTGCTTATCGTGAACGCCGCATCCGCAAACTCCGGATTATGTTTGTCTCCGTGTAGCGTGCTCTCATCCGGTTCTTTATTATACGCCTGATTCGCCGGCGTACAGCTAACCTTATTAATTACCTGCTGGTAGAGTATCTGCTGCTTCGCGCTGAGATACATCTGCCGGAAGTTGCGCCAGGCCATGTCCAGGTCGCCGTCACACATAATGTCCGCATTGAAGTTCTTGCTCAGGCTGTCGGCAAACGACGCCACGCATTTTGTGTCACTGCTGTCACACTTTACCATTATACATGCCAGAGCCCACATACTTAGCGCCGGGTTCTTCCCCTGTGCCGGCACTATCACCTTCAGCTTCGCTTCCAACGCGCTCTTCAGTTGGCTCGTCTCCTTCGACAGCGGGTCGATATTGCCCGCACTGCTGTTAAAATGACCAAACGGCTGCGACGTATTCCCTGTCGGGTTCAGATAACCCATAGCATATGCCGTATCAAAATTATCCACATTCTCCATCTGGCGGTCCCATACATTGCTCGGCTGCTGTGCCTGTAATGCCTGCAGCTTACAGTACTCCGGATGGTATGGCAGTAGCGCGTTGGCCCAGGACGGACGGAAGTTCTGTACGAATTGTGTCATGCTCAGCTGATTCGGCAGCACCATCATCCCGGATGTCGGGTCGTACACGCTGTCGATGCTTCCGTTGTCGTCCAGGTAGTGTACCGCCGGCAGCTTGAACACCGGCATGTAGCCCGTCGTATCATTCTTTTGAACATAAAAAATAGAATAGATATCACTGTTGTGCGCCAGTGTCGAGTCCGCGTACTGTCCATACGGCGGCGTCACGTCCTGCAGCATCGCCTGTACGATGTCCTGGTCGTCCGACAGGCTGTCCCCGCACAACGCCGCACACGAGGCCAGCGCGTCGTTGTACGCTGCCTGTATCTGCGAGTCGTAAGCAGCCGTATCGGCAGGATATGAAAGACCCGCTCCCTGTATATAACGTTGCTGGAACTGCGACCACGTACCCAGATTGTTCCGGCACGTCTTACAGTCCGGCACACAGCTGGTCGTCGTATTGGCAATGATCGTCTTTTGCTCATCGGTGAATTGCTGCAGCGACTTACAGGTATTCCCCGGCAGGTATACGCTGTCCCGGTAAAAATCATAGGCGTCCCTATTCACGGTCAGCCTCTTGGTCACCACATAGGCCCCTTCATTCAGGTATTTGCTGAATTGTATGCTCATGGGGTTGGGAGAGGCAGGACAGCTATATCCGATGCTGCCCAGTGAAAAATTATGCAGCACCGTATCGAACGGCCTGGAGTCCCCAAACTGCTCTTTGCAATCGGCGGTTATCGTGATCTCCAGATCATAACGGCAGGTGTAGCACACATTCTGCATCTGGCAGTTCTGGCCCGTGTAAGTAGGCGGAGCAAAATTGTAATTGAACTGAAAACTATCCGCTACCGGCACCACCATACTTTTTTGGCTGACCATGCTCTGATCCTCAAAGAATACCGTCCCCGGATCGATCAGCCGTTCGGTCACCGTGCTGTCCACATTTGAAGAAAGGGCCGCCACGCCCGGAGGCGCAAGACCCGCCATCGCTGTGGCGATAGTCCGGCCGTGCATATCCACATAGGTCACCCCATACTGGCCGTTGGCATCCCGCACCATATTCTTAAAATAGTGCGAATGATCTCCTACCTCCGTCCCGAACAACGCATCCAGCTCGCGCTGGTCAGGTGATCCATAATAGTATTTCACCTCATGACCGCTGCCCAGCCGATGGCTCGGGCCTGCACCACCCTGACGGCTGATTCTCCCGGTATTGTCTGCCATATATTCCGTCTCTGAGAATGGATAGTCCTGCGCATCCGGGATAAACTGGTTCATCCCCTGTGTCGCCAACGGGTTATGCGGCGAGAAATAAAGACTTGCCCCGGATCGGTTGCTCATCGAATCGGCGTGCATCCCACATGTCGAGACCAGGTCCGGCAGCGTGTCATAGTTCGACTGGCTGTATTCCGCTCCGTTGATGCTCACATTAAAGCTGGCCGTATATTTTATTATACTGTTCAGCGTCGGCGAAGGCATCACCTTTATCGCAGGCCGCCCCTGGTAGTCATAATATGTTTCTTCTACAACATCCGTATTGGTCGAGTTATCCTTGGTCACCGTCTGACGGTTCCGCAGACTGCCGTCATAGTATTGCAGGACGATCTTTCGCTTCCCCTCTTCCGCGAAGATGATGCTCGACTGCCAGTTCAGCGTGCGTTCATGACCCGCATATACATACTGTCCCAATACCGGTGTACCCGCCTCCGAACTCCAGATAGCTGACGTTACCGCGCCTGCGTTCTTCACCTGTGCCGGACGTATCCGGATGAACAGCGTCCCCGAGTCATCATAGATCAGCGGTATATTATACGACGTTCCCGTGACCGTCACTCGTGTGCCATTGTTCAGAAACAACAGGGCAGGGTTCACCGGGTTCCCATATTTATAATTCCCCAGTGCATCCACGTCCCGCAATGCGCTGGCGTCTATATAGGTCCATTCGACATCGTACTGATCAGCGCCGTGTACCGACGTCCAGCTGACCGGCAACTCATCGGCGTCCGCGCTGTCCGATGGATTCACCGCAATAGACGTCACTGTGCTGCTGCAATTGAATGCAAACAACGGGTGGGTGACCAGCTGGTTCTCGATCAGCAGCACCGCCGTCGGGTCCCAGGAAGATACACTGCTGCTGTCGGACAGAACTTTTACAGTCACCTTCCGGGCGCCCCCGAAAGCAAATGTGCTTCGGCTGTTATACGTATGCGCCGAATCATAGCCAACCGTAAAGTTCCGGTCGACCGAATCGATTGCTCCCGCCGAGTTGGTAAAGGTGATACGCATCCGTACTGTCACCGAAAAGGCAGTTCGCAAATACAGCGTCGAAGCCTCGTTGATCATCAGGCTCACCTGGTTTTGCACGGCATAACCTGTATCCAGGCTACCGATGTTGGCCGGATCGAAAAAGGCGGAGTCCGCGACCGTACGGGAGGAATCCACTTTTATCTGGTGACGGCTGCCATCCAACACAGCCACAGCCTTTATCTGACCGCCGCCAGTATTAGCTTTTAAGGTCGGGGCTATAAAAATTAAGCCCATCAGCAGAAGTAGCCATTTGTTAGTATGCGTCTGCAGTCTTTGCATAAACCAGGATTAAAGGTTTGTAGAAGCCAAAAAAATATGATAGTCTTTATATTGTCCGACCGGTTGGTAACGACCGGCAACACGTATAAAAATTTGATGTTCGTCAAACAACCCGTCCGCAAAACGGCTGTGCTCATAGTTGCTGAAATACACAGTGATGAGCCCTTCGGATTGATAGGGTGCGGTATGTCCCGGGCTTTGGATCATGTCCTTTCCCACCAGTTCCGTCGTGCGCAGCGCATAGGTGGTCTGGCGGAGATAGCCGGAGACGGGATCTATCGACAGACTGATGCGTGAATACATGTATTTGGGCGGGAACAGGAAAGTCAGTACCTGGTAAGCCCCTTCCTGATGAGCGGAGACAGTCAGACCCTGCAGATGGGCGAGCAGGCTATCCGTCATGTTCAGGAGGTCGGGTAGCGATGACTGGTTTTTACCCGACAGATAAATAGATTTATCCTCATTCATGATATGAATGGCATATTTACCCGTCACAATGGTCTCCGTATTGTCTATGACGACCCGGCAGCGATCCTTATCCATTTGGATCAGACCTTTTAGCGAGTCCGTTGGCTGATCAGGCTGTCCTGCATTGGCATAAACATAGCTGACCCTGAAGCTGAGGTGGTCCGCCTGTCGGTAGGCCTGCTGTACTTTTTCCAGGAGCACCTTTACGTCGGCAGTGACGGTTGAGGTCTG
>Ga0307510_10001542_pt1 | contig 25440 bp, 10 predicted proteins | sample 12_EM_MG_FD_207224 | JGI IMG/M metagenome (GOLD analysis project Ga0307510, IMG submission 207224) | Populus trichocarpa ectomycorrhiza microbial communities from riparian zone in the Pacific Northwest, United States - 12_EM | ecosystem: Host-associated > Plants > Roots > Unclassified | place... | reverse complement strand
GCTTGGCCTTGATTATCGAGATTATAAGTTTGTCATGTTAACTAATCCGGATTAATTTTTTAGGTTTTTTTTATCTAATTTTATCATTTTATGTTTAATAGGCTGAGAATTGAACTACATTATTCGTTTCCTTTTAAAAACAAAAATTTTCAAGATTATCATGGTCACTTTTTTTAATTGGAAAAAACATCCTAAATATTTTATATGATTTGGTTATTTTTTCATTTCATTTCATTTATTTTTTAAATTACAATTTATAATCTTTATATCTAAACTAACAAAACATCAAATCCATCAAAATCTAATATATTTATTCTCTCCTATCTAAGAACACCATCACCAACCACTAGCCATCCCCTTCTTCTCCATTCTTTCTTCACCAACCAGACCCCCTCCTCTCTCTCCCTCACTACAATCCCCCTTCTCTCTCCTGTAAACATCACACCCAAAAGATCCACGAATTCCAGTAAAAAACGTTGCTTTGACCTGTTGAGCGAGGAGAAGCTCGAGTTTGCGTTGCTTGCAAAGGAGATTAGGGCTCCTGTTTGCAAAGCATGCACTCAAATCATTTACAGTAGATATTGTATTTTTAATTATCTAAAAATATAAAAAAAATAAAAATTCAAAATTTTGTAAAGTTACAATTTAACCAAAGGTCAAATACGTCTTAGAAGGTATTTGTCTTAGAATGTATTTAAAAATATAATAATAGTTATTTTTTAAAATATTTTTTATTTTAAAATATATTAAAATAATATTTTTTATTTTTTAAAAATTATTTTTTAGATCAACACATTAAAATGATTTAAAAATATCAAAAATATATTAATTTAAAAAAATAAAAAAATTACAATTACAATTTCATCACCCTATAACCTCAGATTTTTTATTTCATTTAGGTTTCTCACAATGAAAATTTTCAATATGATTAGCTAGAATTTAATGGAATCCCTACAAAAAAAAATTTAAATAATATTAATAATTATATGTTATGTCATAGCCAAACACCCCATTGGTTTTCATTTTAAAATACAAAAATATCTTTAAAAAACTTTAATAAAAAAAATCAATAGTATATATTTTTCTAAAACCACCATTTATGGAATATACATTTTTTAAATCACACAGGAGTGAGGTTTAATCTTTGATTGATTGGCAAATGAATCCAAAAATACCCCATTTCATCATCACTAAAAGAAGTTATTATTTACTTAAAAGATTTTTTTAAAAAAAAAATTGTTATACCCCATTTCATCATCACTAAAAGAAGTTATTATTTACTTAAAAGATTTTTTTTAAAAAAAAATTGTTATGTTTTCATGTTTATAATTTTTTTACTTCAAAATATTTAAAAATAATATTTTTTTTATTTTTTAAAATTTATTTTTGATATCAGCACATTAAAATAATTCAGAAATATTAAAAAAATTTAATTTAAAATTAAAAAATTAAAATTCTTAAAACATATTTTTAAAACTAAAAAACAAACCATCATTTTTGGGAATGTGATTAACTGGTGTTTTCAAAAAAATTTAATTTTTTTTTGTTTAAAATTAATATTTTTTAAATTATTTTGAGTGATATATTAAAAATAATTTTTTTTAAAAAAAATATTATTTTAATATATTTTTAAATAAAAAAATATTATTTTAAATCGTATAACCCAAACAGTCCTTGTAATTGTTTACAACTTCAACCGCGCACGAAGTCAAGTGTAATAGCATGGTATTATATTATCCCGTCAGAAAGGAGGATAAAACCCATCAACCGTTAAAAACGAAGGAAAGCTAGCTGGGAACTGGAAAGGATCATAATGTATGCTAGCCACAATTTTAACTGCTCTTTTCTCCTCCTCCTCCTTCCACTATCATTCGGCACCAAACAAACCAAACCACAAAAGAAGTAAACGAAATCAAGTCAGGTTATCTTTTTCCATGATTTGTTGCAGCAGCAGCAGCAGCAGCAGTATAGCAATCCTCAGTACTGCTTCAAGAATTGATGGTACTGTTTCAAGAACCCGAACTCGTAACTCATTATCACTATTATCCCATTCTTTCCATCTCCAAGTGAATGTAAATGGGAATCATCAGCTATTTATAAGGAGGAGAATAAGCAGATGGTGCCGTGTGTCTCCAAATGCCTCCTCCTCTCTTGAGCTCCCTCTTCTTCCTTTTAACACGAACGAGGTACTTACTACTTACTTTCACTACCCTTTGTCTGTCTATTTTTCTTTTTGTTAACTTAAGACGTCTCTGCTAATACTGTTGTTAATTCCGGTGGGCATGTGATGAGCTACTTCTCTTGTTCTTTACTTAAGCACATGGTTTTGTACAACATGGAGCCTCTAGTTAATTAGTTAGATAACAAGACCTGAACTTATCGTTTGGATTTTTATTTGATTTTTTTCTTTTTCTCTTGTGAGATATATTTTTACGCTTGCCTTTAAAGGGCTTGTCTAATCCTGTACAATTACTTGATATATATGTGCAAAATATATATTGACATGGGCATGAAAAAATGAAGAGTATAGAAAAACCATAAAAGAGATGTGAAATTGCCAGACCTGGCATTGAAAGAGTGATACTTTCAATTTTGGTTTCTCTAATTGATAGAATGATAGAAGTGTTGATACTTTCTTAGCCCTTAATTGATATGGTAAGGATTTATTAGTAATAATCTTTTCTTTTCATAATGACAGGTTCTAGTTCCATCTGAGAGCAAAACACTCCATCTATATGAAGCCAGATATCTAGCTCTGCTCGAGGAGGTAGTCAAAATGGCCATGCTACCTTGCACGCCTTTGTTTATCTATCTGCTTGTATATTCACCTAGTTATTTCTATTTTGTTTGCGGGGGAAGGACTTTGCAAGCTGTCGACCTTCGGTGTATAGATGATCTGAGCATCTCATGTTCAAGCCTTTTGAGGTTTTTATCATATCGCTGCTAGAAATGGCTGTTTAGTCAATATTGAGCTATGATAAGCCACTCCTTTTGTTCTTTTATAGACATCTCTACTGCTTCTTCTGTTTGGTGTATGGATGATCTGAGCATCTCATGTTTAAGCCTTTTGAAGTTTTTATCATATCGCTGCCAGATATGGCTGTGTAGTCAGTATAGCGATATGATAAGCTACTTCTTTTATATTGACTAAACAGCCATATCTTTATTCGTGCTGTATTTGTTGGAAAAATATTCTGGGCATGATGATATGAAGTAGGTATTAGTGATACTCATTTTAGGCTCATAAGATTCTTCAACTTGAGGATACGTTTCCACTTAATTTGAGGTGAGGTCAAGAAGAGGAATTGCAATTTCAGTTAGGAGAAAATGGTTTTGCATCCCTGTATTTACAGATGTTTCAGTCAGCCTTATGGATGTGTATACTAACTAGATTGCCAAATGTAGAAACAAGCACCTTTGCTGCTTTGCTAGGACTTTTGAGTACCTTTTTTTGTTTTAATTTTTTTTGGATCTGCTTATTGTTCTTCTTCTTGAATGCTTGAACTTCCGGAAGAACAATAGCAAGAAAAAGGGGAAGATGAAAGAAAAGAGCAGAAGCCAAGTTATGGCTGAGAGGTTGTTACTGTGATATTTGTATGCTTAAATGATGTTTTCCAGCCTACAAATAACCTAGAACCCAAGCGCAGAGAGAGTAGCAGATTGTCACTTATCCTCATTTACCCAAATGCGTGCGGTGGTTATTTCTGGTTAAGTCATAATTCTATGATTCATATATGCTTAACTTCTGCATCAAACTCAGTTTTGTTAGTATTGTAATTTGGGAGGGACTGAATTCTTTGTTCCATGCACATTGCTTATATATTGATATCTTATATATGAGCATTTTTTCCCCATTTTCTAATCCATTGCTTGAGTTGAGAATTTTCAATTGCTGTAGCAATATTGCAATAAACTAGGTCTAATGTGTGTGCATCTCTTTGTGACTATCATTTGTGGCAGTCTTTATTAAGAAAGAAGCTGTTTGTGCATTTTGTGTTGGATCCTATTCTCATTAGCAACTCAGGAACTGAAGCATCCTTTGCTGCTAGATATGGCTGTTTAGTCATTATAGAAAATGTAAGTTCCAAAATTTTGGGATCAAAACTTAGAGGTTTGGAGCACCTTTTCAGATAACTTGAGTTTTAGTACTCTGCAGATCGAACGCTTAGATGTTGGAGCATTAGTCTCCATACGGGGAATTGGCCGTGTCAAGCTTTTGAATTTTGTACAGGTGAGTAAATTGTCAATAGTATCTTAATATAACTGTTTTAAGTTTTGTTAACGAAGTTGTCTGCCTTTAAGAACAAGCAATGCCTATGTTGAACAAAAATTGTATCTTTTCATTTGGGGTTTTGTGGTGGTGGAGGGAGGGGGGTGTTCATTGAAACCTGCCCATGCTTGTCAATTATTTTTGCAAGCATATTATCTTCATAGTTATTAGCTTATTATTGCAGTTTCTATGTCCACTTTTCTTTTTTATTTCTTGTTTTCCCAATTTTCCATGTCAATTTATTTTTCTTTTTCTGCATCTTTTGTGTTCATCTTGCTGCTTCCTTCTGCTTATCAATTCTTTTTGCTTATTTTCGTGATTGTGATTCTAATTTGCAGTCGGAGCCTTACCTGAAAGGTGAAGTCATACCATTACAGGATAGGTTTATTGGTGCAAATGAAATCAGCTCTAAAGTTATAGCAGTGAAGGACGCTCTTCGCAGTTTGAATAGCTTGGAAATCAAACTAAAGGTACTACTACTAGTCCCTCTTGCTCTCTGATTCTCTATCCTCCAGTTTGTACAGTTGTGCAATTGAATGCTTTCATCAAGAAAATTCTAATGTGTCTCGCAATTGAGTTCAATGAGAGTAAAAAGATAAAAAGCACAGAAAATTAGCTCTCATTACTTTTCATCAGTGAATAATCACCTTTTTATGCAGATGCATAAAAAATAAAACCAAAAACAAATACTCAACTAAACTTGAATACCTAACTAGCCAAGGCTGAGATCGCTTCTGGGATTCACCCCTTCCATCCAGTTCTGTTTGGGCTAAAATTCCTTTAACCGTCTGTGATACTAGATTTCAATGTTAAAGGTTCCTTTCCTCTTAAGTAGCTGGCTGCACTGGAAATTCAGTAGTAGTAGAAGAGCCAGACATTTGTCTGCTAACATTGGAAAGAAGGTATATGACATGTGTGCTGTGATTTTCTCTGCTAACTTTTTTAGCATGACTGGAATTTCTGGGGCTGAAGGATGTTCTTGGCTGTTGCAAATACTTTGGCATAACATATAAATGGTGGCAAAAATCGAACATTCACAGTTTGTCCCAGTAAGGCATTATTGGTTTGAATTGAGTGAAATATTTTCTCCCACTGAATATGTCCACAACTCATGGAAATTATCTTGCAAGGCGAATTGGGGATTGCTTTTCTGTTTACTTGTCAGATTTTATGTGATTGGAATATTACTGTCATATATTTTTTGCACATTATTTACTGTTGTATCGTGTTACCACCATGTGGTGTATATATGGGAGTGGAGTTGACTGCTCATCTATTTCATGTCAATAGGCTCCCAAAGAGGAATTGTTGCAAACCTGTATTGCAAACTCTCTAACATGGGCAGAGAAGGAACCGTCCCTGGAATGTGATCAATCTTTCATCCCATCTCCTGCTGAGCGAATATCATTTGCAGCATTCCAACCTATTACAAGCAAGTGTTTCATTGCTCTTTATTCTTAACATTAAAAAAAAAGTTCCTTACAAAGCTTCAGTATTTTGTTGTGGCAATCATTCTAGTAGTTGGAATTTCACGACCCACTCCTGCGAAGAAAAAAATGATCTGCATGTTTCTGTTTTTTGACAGGATCTACACAATCAGAAACACTCAAGTTGCAGCAACAGAAGTTAAGAGCAATGGATCTGAAAGACACGCTACAAAGGCTGGACAATTCACTAGATTTAGTGAATGAGAATATATCCATGGTAGCAGCCAAGCTTGCTATTCAATCATTAGAGATGCAGTAAGCGTTGGTGGAAATTAGTTACTGTTGATGTACAGTTCATGATGACACGACAGAACTGCTATTCTATGGATATTGTAGCTGTGTTTTTTTCTTATTTTTGCTTCATTTTTCCCTTTTCTTACTGCATTTTATCTTCTCAAAGGAGAAATCTTATGTGGTTTTAATTTTTATATAGCAAACTATCATTGTCCATAATATTGTAAATCAAACTAACACAGGCCTTGGTATGACAGGATCTGTTTTTATAATGATATGAGAGGATCTTAATCTTCAATTTACGTCAATATTTTTCAGTTTCGGTTTTTAAATAAAAGACCAGTCAAGCTTGCAAGATAAATTTCAGCAGCTGAGTGGTATTGAACTATATTACTATAAAAATTGAGGGGCGCTTTCTAGTTCTTAAAACCAAAACAGGAAAAAAAAAAGAGAGAGAGGAGCCAAAATGGAAAATTAATATGAGGCCTGGAATTGATTATGAAAAGCTCCAAAAAACGCAGGCAACTAGGATGATAATTTCATATCACGAAGTCTTGCAGCTTCCTGCTTCTCCTTTTTCCTTTGACTTGTACTTCTCATCTATAGTTAAAACAGGAGAGCCACTGACATGGGATTTGTCTCATCCTCCTCCTTGCCTTTCTCAATCACCATAACTGCTACCACTACTATGACCATCAGAAAGCCACGTCTCCTCCACTACCACAACCGCCACAGCAGCCGCCTTCACTTCCTTTCAAAGTGTTCTCTTCTTCCTGTACGTCATTATCTTCTTTTCAAGTTCTCTTTCTTTAATTTAAGATGCATGCCCTACAGTTTACAAATATCAAGCTTGTAGTAACTGAGCCAAGCTACCAGATAACAGATTTTTAATGATTTGACACTTGATTAACTCTGTAGTTTGGTACCCTTTATTCCATAATTTAATGAGCTTTTACAAAAATGTCATAGTTGCAATTGTTTCTTGCTATTGTTGAAACAATGCAACTTTCTGACTCTAAAGCTTCAGTTTGTGTTCAGAGGAAATGCAGTTTAAATCTTAGGAGATCATGTAGAGGAAACGCTGCCTGCAGAGTTCCTTGCAGCCTATTGAAAGTTGAAGAGGATGTAGATGATGAAGCTTGCGAGTTAGTCAGTGTATTGGAGCTTTCAATAGTGGAAGGCGATGATAGCATCAATGCTTATCTGTTGAACGCAGTGAAGAATAATAATGGAACTGGGATATTGCTCGTCTGATATTTTTAGGTTTGAAGATTCATCTACAAGAGATTTCCATATCGTGTGGCTTGTAATGGCTCCAAGTAAGCTAGTTAACCTTGAATTGATAGGCAATTTCATAATAATGTTCATTTTCCTGATGTTTTTCCTCTGATACATGGGCATGATATTGGTTTGGTATTCGTAATTGCCGCACTTACGTTTGTTTCATTCATTCTTCGATCCATTTTCCCCGCAAGTTGAAATTGACTCTTTGAGCTTCCATAACTTTCTTGTGTAAGGGAACCATGGATCACAAAAAAGGAACCACAGAGGGTCAGAAAAGACATTGATGCATCAACAAAATGGATGGTTGACGAATTCTTAGCTGCAGGAATATCAAAGAAGCATGGCATAATTCTATGGTACAAGGATGGACCCTGCTTTAGCCTCCACCATAAAGGTTCCTCTGCTCTTTATTTCAGGTGACAATAACCCTCTTTGTACAGTCAGTGTCTTGGAAGATAGTGAGAAGAGGATTGGTGAGGGGTCGAAGGTGGTAATTTTTTAGGGAAGAGGTCATGGCTTTGCTCATAATCCGAACTCTCCTGAAGAAGATGCAGATGCAGAGGAGGCTTTTACAATTATGAGAAATTGGCTGCATGATGGTTTGGTCATGCAAAACTGAAAGCAAGTTCATGAATGTCCATGCATATTCATTATACAGAACAAGTTTGCTACTGATGATGACAAGGGAAAAATCTTCCGTATTTATATGTTAGATGTGGCCAATGATTTCTTGGTATTGCTCATATGGCAGGCTGCTGCTTGAATTGGAGAACTTCCTGTATGTAAAGGATAAGGACCTACCTAATTAGCCAAGGATAAGGACCTGGTAGTTCGGACAATATCCAGTCCCAACTACGGTTCCTCAATACTGCAATCAAACGAATTGTGATGAACAGAAACTGAAAAACAAAACAAAAATTTCACATCCATCAATCTTCATCTTTGATTTTCTGCATAATTGGAATGATCTATCCCGCCATGTCAGCAAGCCACCGTGTGACAGAAGAGTCCCTACTTTATTACAAGGTGCTAGAAACTAAAAGCTGCACAACAGCAGCAGTTTTCTGCAAGATTTACCTTTTTCCAAAAATGAACTTTGCGCATAAGATCTCAATCTTATCAGCAGAATCAATTATTTCTTTTGTTCTCCTGGTATTTAAACTTTACCCTGATAAAATTACAGGACAGAAGGTAACAATCCATTGAAACTTGCAGTACATTAACGGTGTAGCCGTCAAGAACAACGTTCATTCTACAATTTCATAAGCCATCTGGGGAAAAGGACAACAACAATCTCATCTTAAGAAAAACCTGATCTGTAACCAAAGCAACTGGAGGATAGCTTCAAATATCTCAGTCCTGGCCATCCTGGAAACAAAAGATCTCCACATAAACTGACTCTTCATGTAGATTCTTATAATAAATATGAGTTGATAAAAAATTATTCATAAATAAAGATCCAACAGATCTTATTGATCACAATGCAATAATACACTTAAGTCACCGAGCTGGCTTTGGTTGGTGCAAAATAAAACCCCGTTCAGATTCTTTATCATTATTAATGTGCAGGCCATAGGCCATCACCATGTAATAATTAACAGAGTATGCCCTCAACAAGATTTTCATGTTTCCTGGTTCTCCTTCTAACCCCATTTTACTCTGACTGAACTACTTTTAGAGAACTCAATTATGTTGAGTGGGAATTGTAGGTCACTCAGGCCACACCCATAAGTCTAAAGAGCAGCCAAACAAAGACCAGAAAAGGTGTTAATTTTATAATTAAAATAAGGAATTGACAGTAATCAAAAGAATTCCAGTACAATTATATTTCACAATAAGTATATAGCATTATTTTAACTAGAACCAAAGTCCAATTTCAAAGCATGAAGTTACACAGAATCTCATTGGTGAACATTTACAACATCACTTTTCTCAATGTTACATGCACAAAGTTCCACTAAATTGATATGCTTGAATTTAACGTTAAGGAAAATATGAATATGACAGGTTGGTATCTAATAATCCATGTATTCATTGAGGATATTCTATCTCCTGCTTAAACCTAAAAGTCAGAAAGTGTGCTAATATACTCAAAAGGGAATAGATGACTATGAATATTCTAAGATTGTAATGAATTTAACTCTTGCAGTATTTTAAGAAAAAAAAAAAAAAAAAGCATTGCCTATTGAACCCATTCGTTAATTGGTGAGAATAATGGATGGCTTGTTATGTAACAAAAGAAATGGGATTTCATTCATTCTTAAGTGTGAGAACCAAGTCCAAAAAAAGGTTCTACTGACAGGAATACTTTTATTGTATCTCTTGGAAAGAAAAAAAATCCAACGATAAAAGGAGATGGACAAAAACAGGAAAATATTTTTTCCAAACTACCACCTCATGCTGACACTTAGACCTACTGAATTAAGAATTGAAATTTCTTATAATTCAAATAATAGAAATAATAATCATGTCAATGCAAATCTGAGAAAAAGTGATGATTAGACAGCTGAAAAACATTCAGGGAAAGAAGCAAACATTTTAAAGGAACATTAAATAAACTGATTAAACCAAAGTTTTACTTTGGCTTACTTATTCCAAAAGTTTCGCTGTCATGTGTACTGAGACTACGGTTATCAAGATAAAGTAGGCAGCATGACTGCATAATATAATTGTAAACTGAACAATCTGCAAACTCATATCATAATAGCCAACCAAAAAAAAAATGATAGAAGTTTAGGCAGAGCATATTTAAGGTAGACTCAAGAAAACAGGTTACTTGCATTCGATGTACTTCTACTATGGGTATTTGATCGGTTGAGCTCCTCTACTATTAATATGATTAACAAGATCCTTTTATTCTATATTCTGTAATATTTAGGACCCTCAAATGTTAATATGTTAACATTAACAATGATGTGCTGTCATGCTGACTGCATGACGCCAAATTAGATGGAAAAAAAATTAAGAACTAAAATTAATTTTCTTAATTTCCTTTAGATTTTAGAAAAGAAAAATTAATAAAACTTAAAAATCCAAATTAACCTTGTTCAGACAAAGTTAAATAACCACTCTTTAACCCCAACCAAAAAAATTGAAACCCCTCACTGCCTCCCTTTCTCATGGAACAAATTAACAGAAGAAGAAGAGAGCAGGTCCAGTAATTAATCAATCCTACTTTTAATCAATCGAAACCCTAACCAACAAAAAATACCCCCTTGTTTATTCCCATTGCTATCGTCCTCCTTTATTCACCCCCTCCTCTCTCTTTCTAATAATTTAACCAATCCAGTAATTATAAACCACAGAGAGCCCAGAACCAGCAGAGCAATTTTTGAATGCAAAAGGAACAATCCTAAATAAGAAGTCTTGGATAAAAATAGAATAGATCTGCTTAGTATGCTAGAAATACTGATTTATGGCTTGAAAGAATGTAGTTTGTGAGCTACTTCTTTTGGATGTTCTTGCTGGTTCTCCTGGCCCACTACTTCACTTGAAGCAATTTGTGCCGTGGACCTTTCACACATCTTTCTTTTCATCAATGATGCCCTTTGACTAGTTAAATGGGCATGGCGAGCAATGTTTCTTAATTAATTTAGTGTTAACTTGTTTTGTGAGAAGGAGGGAGAAGGGTTTCAATTTTTTAAGTTTTAGGGGTAAAGAGGGGTGATTTACCCTTGTCTAAACAAGGGTAATTTGGAATTTTCAAGTTTTATTGATTTTCTATTTTTTTAACTTTTCTATAATGTAAAGTAAATTAAAAATTAATAATTTTTATTCTCATGTTTTTTTCCATTCATGTTAACACTTGAGGGTCTTAAATGTTAACGGAATATATGGTAAAAGGATTCCATTAATCTTATTTGTTGTAGAGGAACCCAACTAATCAAACATCAATAGTAGAGGAATGTCAGATGCAATTAACCCTTAAGAAAACAAACACACGTGCACAATGTAAAGAATTGAGAAGGTGAGGGGTGATAATTAAAAGATATGGTCCTTTTAGATATTGAATCTAGGCCTTGCTAATGTCAAACAGGCCATTGCTTGAAAGTTTTAACTCTAAACATTGCTTGCTCTTTAATTACTATTAACTTTTTTTTTCTCTGGAACACATTCCACTAAGTAAAGAATTCCACTAAGATGTAATCATCCACAGCTTCTTATGCATATTTCTACACCCATTTTAATCAAAATGATGTTTCAATGAACTGAGCTATCTTCCGAAGGTGCATTGTGCATGTGTTAAAGTTGCAAAATAAGGCATGTCAAAGTGCGATGTTAAAAATCCTAAACAATCCATGTATAATTAGAGGGACTGCATCACTGACAAGCCACAATAGTTGGTTTGTACAAGACAAAGAATTTGCTAAACCCACATCCCTTCTTCACCAACTAAAACAAGGCTCGGGAATAAAATTTGTACTATTTTAAATAAGCTCTTAATCTAATCATAGAAAGCTCTGTCTAACTAGTTTAGAACAGAGAAAATAATACAAAGAGGTGTCCTTCAACAAATGACATGATAATCAGAACACATTACGAACATGAAAAATGAAAACAAAGACAAGTAGACAAAAAAAAAATCAATAGTACTAGCAGAGGTCTATAAAAAGTCAGAAACTACGCAAATAATATTTGAGAAGTCAAAATATTTGAATCTACAGTTCATTTTGCCAAGTCAACAAGTACACAGTAAAGGGAAAGAATAACATAAAAAAACCACAATCAAGACAAGCATTAATTACCTATCCCCTAATGACACTATTTCATGGTCATGAACAAGTGTGACATAATCTAAGAACAAAGGGAATTGTGAGTGACTTGTAGAGGGTAGAACCATGAACCTACATTCATCTACAAATACATTATGATTTTACACTGATTTTATTATTATTATTATTATTACTACTACTAGTACTATTTATGATGTGGAGCCATTCCAATTAAATGAAAAAGGAAACAAAGAATCCTACCTTTGTGAAAATCAGACTGTAAGGTACAGAGATATACACATTTAGAATGCATTATGCCCCACCACGCTTTTAGATGGGATTCATGTAGTTTGACGTCAGTAGAGGAGATACCAAACACAAACCAGTAAGAAGGCATTATATAAAATGGTAAAGAACAGTTCTTCCATTTCATAAATCGATAAGTTATAACATCAACTTCTTCAATCCTTTGATGCTTTATCATTATAACAAAACAATAAAAAAAATAAATACCCTGATGAGATGCACATACATCGAGATTCCTAGCATCAAAGGTCCTTAAAAAAGTAACCAGTTGTAAATACCAATACCATGCCCATCATATATGAGAACGCGAAATATGACACCTTTTATGACAGCTCATATTGTAAAAATTTCACCTCATACAAAATGGACTTTGTTCCTTGCAATAGTATATAAATGCCATTTTTCAGGCATTCACACATTATATGGACCATTGCCACTAGGCAAAAACACATGGAAATAAACATATAACAATCCGTTCTCAAGATTTAAACAGAAGGCAGCACAAGTATCAATGAAAGGAGTCCAAAAGAGAGTGAAAATTTTAATTTATGTACATGTTTTTCGTTATCATCAGCATACCTGAGAAGCGGGAGTACTCAAAGTATTAGGAGGTTGTAACTCTTCAGGAGCACTTGATGTAGTCTTAGGTGGTACCAACTTTGCAGTTGACCCATCAAAAATTTGAGAACAGTCAGTATATGCAGATCCAATGCCTACTCCAGCACCGAAAGCTATAGATGCCCAGCGAGTCACTGGGGTCCCTATTTGAAAATAAATAAATAAATATATATATATATATATGAAAACATTGATCAATTTAAGATTCTCACTGAAGGGCAAAAATATAATGTAACCAGTCAAGAGTAGAACTATCCATACATTAGACCAAGTTTTCACACCGAGCACAAAATGCCAGGTGCCTAATAAATAAGCTATCTAAACCATTCAGATCCTCGAAACTTAAAAGACGCAGTACTACAGGAAGCTTTCACTTTTTACATTTTACGAACTCTGTTAGATAAATGCAAGTTTGCTTATTGCAATTCTTAATCGATAGGCCCACAGATTTACCAATGAGGAAATTATTAATAAATTTAACCCCCATTGTTCTATTCAGAAAACATAACATTTGTCACTCACAAATCCTAAAAAAAAAAAGGAAATTTCAATGTAAAATCAAACGAATAAATCCGGGTTAACTACTAAAATAACAACAGTGAAGAATTAGGCCAAAGTAAACATCGAAACTTGTAAATTAGCTACAAAACCCTGACTCAATACAAAATAATTAGGGTGGCAGTATCAAATAACCGCAGAAAAGAGAAATGAAGAAAGCCCAGAACCACAAGCCATTATTATTCATAAACGAAACAAGAGGATAAGGAAATTCAGATGAATGACAGGGAAAGAGAGAGACTGACTGAAGAGAAGAAGACCGCCAAAAGCACCGGCCAATGAAGAGTAAACAAAACGACGGACCGACAGATCTAGACACGCGTCCCATTTTGCATTCACGTCGGTTTTCTCTGCCATTGATTTTATATTATTTTCTTTTGGTTCTTCTCCTGTTGTTCTTCTTCTATTTATCCGATGTCTGCCTGAAGGAGAAAGATGCGGCGTTATTATTTCGATTTTGGGTTGAAATTGAGGGTTTCCTTTTCTTTTAGCTTTTACTAATGGTTTATTTGGGAGTTGAGGTGAAGTTTTTTAAAAAATGTTTTTTATTTTAAAATATATTAAAATAATATATTTTTTAAAATTTTAAAATTTATTTTATATAACGATATAAAAAAATTAATTAATTAATTTAAAATAAAAAAATTAAAATTTCATAAAAAGTTAATATAACTGCAACTTCAAATAAAGCATAAATTATTGAAGATCTCTTTTTTCTACCAGAAAACAATGTGTTGTTTAATATTAAAAAATAAATTATATAGAGATTGATTCAACATGACCTAGTTAATTTAACAGATTCAAAGACAACTTAGATAACAGATAAAAATGTAGTTTGAGTAAAAAAATCAAGATAATATTTTTGAAAAATATTAAAATGATAAAATATTAGATCGACTCATATCAACTCGGGTTAACTTGTCAAATCCGCTATCCAGGTCATGAGACTCTGATAACCCTATAAAAAACAAATAAAAAACTATTAAACTTAATTTTCAATCAACCTAATGTTGGACTGTGAAATTGAAAACAAAATTCAACTAAAAAAATGAGCTAAGTGAACCCAAATTAATCTGTTAAACTTTGATCATAAGATCAAGATAACTTTATAGAAAACAAATCAAAATATATTATGAAGTTCAATCATCAATCAACTCAATGTTGAAAGATGAAAATATATATATAAAAAAAAAGACACAAAAAACCACCCGCGACAACCAACCAAACTCGTGACTCGGGTCATAAAACCAAGATAAACTCATAAAAAGTAAACCAAAATAAATTATGAAGCCTAATTCCCAATCAACCAAATATTAAAGGATGAAATTGAAAAAAATCACATAAAAACATAACAAAAATACCAAAGTCAATTGGCCTAACCAGCGACCTGGGCTATAAAATTGAGATAACCCTAGAGAAAATAACTAAAAACATGAAACTCAATTTTCAATCAACAAAAATATTAAAGGATTAAATTGAAAAAAAATCAAATAAAAAAATGACCGGAGCCAACCTAACAAACTCGGGTCAGGAGATCGAGATAATTTCATAGAAAGCAAAAAAAAAATATGAAGTTCAGTTCTCAATCAATCCATTTTTGAAGGATGAAGTTGAAAAAATATATATATTCAATTAAAAAAAGGACAAAAAAAAACTCGAGTCAACATCGTTATCCGACAAAACTCGCGACATGAGTCATGAGACCATGATAACCCCATATAAAGTAAATTAAAATAAATTATGAAGTTTAATATCTAGTAAACCAATGTTGAAGAATGAAATTGAAATAATAAAAAATAAGTTTGAAATTTAAAAAAAAAAATCCCCAAAATTGTTTAGGACCAAAGTGAAAAGGGCGGCATTTCTAATGCGAACCCCGTGGATAGCAACCTAAAAACCCACAATGAAGTAAATAAACAACCCAAGAAAATCAAAATTCAGGTTTGTATAGAAATCTTGACTCAAAGATAATCATGTACCTAAGAACGAAAGGTATTGTGAATTTGACTTGAACCCGTTGATTATAGATAATAAAAAACCTGAAGTATGTAAAAACGCCTCAAGGTTGATTCTACCTTAATAAGTCAAATTTGTTCTTTATCCCAGTAAAGAGAAAATGATTGAATCACACAAAACACAAGTTTATTTAAAACAACATGGCTTTTGAATTTTGCAATAAGAAAAACAATATATAGCCCTCCTAAATAACTTTAATAAACCTTAATTGGGTTGTAAACCAATGTGCCCAAGCCAATAATCAGCTAACACAAGCCTAATGTCTAAAACAATCTTAAAATATTAATTTTAAGCCAAAACAAACCCAAATTAAAATGCAAGCTCTAAACTTAATGTAAATATTCAAATAATAAAATAAAATAACAAATAAAACCTTAAAACAATTCATCCCAAAAGTAATATGTCATTAATTACTACAACCCTTCTTTTCTTGTGTAACTAGGATAAATAAGAAATTCTTGTAAGAAAAGCATTTTGGAACATTAAAGAATCATTACCACACTTAGAAACTATGTTGTTGCCCATTAAATATTCTTTTAGAACTAGAAAACTCTATAACGCTCGATCTGTAATCTCTTTTTTTTTTCATTAGACTTTCTTATTTAAATAGCTGCAAGCAAGACCAAAACAGGGTGCATTTTTTCAACTTCTTCCACCATACTTTCAATTCTATATTATCAGGGATTCTTGATTGGTGCTTCCACCAATGGTGGAGTAAGCTTCCTCTATCCTCTCTCTTCCAGTCGATCTGGAACTTGTGCTTCCCTTTTAGTTCGAAAGCATTGCTCAATTTGGATCAGACCTTGATCCTGCAACTCAAGCATTACTCAATAGCAAGGCTCACAAAAGTACTAAAACTCATTTTCAACTAGATCAACGATTAGAAGATCAGATATGTCCAATCACCTTAGTTGACTTGTTCCTAAGATGAGAAAGCTTGACTCGCTTATCAGAGCTTGGCTCGTAAATCTTTATCCCCTAGCCCTGCTCTCTCGATGCATTCTTCTGAGAACTCTTAGAGGAGGAATTACCTTTGTTATCGGAATCCCACCTACTAAGTACAAACAAGTAAGTAAACTAGTTGAGCTAGCCGCATTCCCAGCTACTAAATATCCTTCCTATCTTTAGAAGAGCAAAACTTCAAGAGGGAATTATCTAATTTGATAGCCTTACCCCTATGAGTCACTCTGATCGTTACTTGTTTGAAGAATCTCTTTCTTCAGACCGTGACTGATTGTTTGTCAGCTAAGCTCGAGAGCTCATGTAGTCTATGCTGGATTAATCAAATTCTAGGCCAGAGCAATGAACCTATTTGAAGTGGCCCATTTCATTCATATTCATAGCTCTTTCTACTAACCCCAATAAGTTTTTTAATAATGATACTTTCTGTTTAGTCGAGCCCTAGGTGGTCCTCCTTCAATTGTGGTTTTAATTGGATAAATCTGAAAAGGTCAACGTACGTAGCAGCAAGGATGGTGCCTATTTCTCGTTCTCGCTTGGGAGCCAAAACAAACACATCTGATACCTATTGTAACTTTAGAAAGCTGCGAAAGGCCTAACCTAAAAATAAATTGTTGAATATCCTTGCATTACAAGGAAAAGAATCATCTCCAAATAAAAAGTATACAAGTGAAGAGGCAGCAAATAAAAAAATTCATATTGCATTTGTTGACTTATATCGCAAGACTTTTCAAAACTTTAATTGACTTGGAGTTTTAATCCAAAATAGAACAATATATCTGGAAACTCGTGGTAAAATTTTAGCTTGATCTAACAGTCAGATTGAAAGTTATGCTTGATAGCGTAAAATTAAAAGATAGACACAATTACACTAGAATTTGAATTTCTTTGTTCATCTTTTTCTTGGATCTGTCATTCCCTCTCTCATCAAGAAGATTCATCCTCAAATCTTTACTATGAAGAACACCTTATAAAGGAAACAACCCACTATTAAACCAGAACAAAGCATTTAATGCAGACACCTCCCAAGATATGTTAAAATCATATTTGAATGGTTTGTAACTGACCTAACAAGAACCTGCATTGGAAAACCAAAGTTATATGTAATGATCACCCTCATCTTATGCCTATAAAAAGAAGCATACGAGTAGTATAAAATCATAACGAAGTTGATCAATGTTTCGAAGAGTTTGCAAGTTCAATCAAGAACTTAGTATGAGAATCGCTCAACTATAAAACATAGCAAGAATATTGATTTCTTTATTAAAAATAGTCTTTTTTTTAAGTCTCTACAAAATAGTATTTATACTACGAAGAATCCTAAATCTAATAGGATATCCCTTATAAATATGGATAAACCTAATAAATAATAATAATTCAATAAACTCAAATTTAAATAAAGACCATAATATCTCTAAAAGGCCTAATAATAACTAAAAAATAAATAAAATAGTAGCCCAATTATATTATATAAGACTAAAGTCATTTTTGTAATTTGGTGGTAGAATGAAAGCTTAACTTCAAATGCACAGTTTTCTTTCGCATTAATGAATTAGAATGTATATCATATATCACTAGAAAGATATGTATGTCTATTTTCCAATGCAATTGGAACCACATTAAAGTTATTTGTGTATCTCTAAGTATAATTAAAACAGTAATTAAAGGTCAAAACTAGTAGATTTAAGTCTTTTTATTCTGATTTTTTTGTAATGTTTCAGTCCATGTGTCTTGAAGAAATCAATGGAAAGCCTCTTTGAACCTCTTAACTCTAAATCCTGTCACTAGACAAATTGAAACCTCTAACAGATCTTTTAGTGTTGTTTGGATCGTATCATTCTCTCTCTACTTGAAAGGGTATATCCTTAAATCATCACCAACATCAAATAAAGAGAGATTATAAATATTGAATGTAGCATTAACAACATTCTTACCTGGTAAATCCACTTTATAGGCATTGTCATTAATCATCTTTATGATTTGAAAATGACCATCTCCTCGATACATCAATTTTGATATCCTTTGTTCATGAAACTTTTCCTTCCTCATATGCACTCAAACTCAATCTCTTGGTTCAAACCTTACTACTTTGCATTCTTTATTAACCTTAAATGCATATTATTCATTCTTTTTCTCTATTTGTTACTGTATCTTTGCATATAAATCTTTCACTACTTGTGCTTTTGTGTTACCATCAACACTAACATTTTCATAAACTAGTAAATGAATCAAATCTAATGGTGTTAAAGGATTAAAACCATAAATAATCTCAAATAGTGAATAATCAATAGTAGAATGCACACTATGATTATATGCAAATTCAATAAATATCAAACAATCTTTCTAATTTTTAAGATTCTTTCGAATGATAGCTCTTAATAATTGAGTTAGAATCTTGTTTGCTACTTCAGTTTGACCATCTATTTGTAGATGACAAGTAGTAAAAAATAATAGCTTAGTTCCTAACTTACCCTACAAAACCTTTCAAAAATAGCTCAAAAACTTAACATCTTGATCAAACACAATATCCATTGAAACACCATGTAACCTAACTATCTTCCTAAAGAATAGATCTGTTATATTCATCACATCATCAATTTTATGGCAAGATATGAAATATTCCGTCTTAGAAAATTTATCTATAACAACAAATGTTGAGTCTCTTCCTTTCCTTGACCTAGGTAAACTCAAAATAAAGTTCATAAAAATATCAATTCAAGATTCTTTAGGAACAGATAAAGGTATATATAACTCATGAGGCATCACTTTAGACTTAGCTTGTTTACATATTATGCACTATTATAAATTTTTTGCACATCTTGTTTCATGTTAAGCCAATAAAAATGTTCATATAAAACTTATAAAGTCTTCGTAATCCTAAATTGTGCCATTAATCTGCCATCATGAGCTTCTCTTACAAGCAATTTACGTACTAAATAACTAAGCACACATAATCTTTTATCTTTAAATAAAAATCCATCATGCCTACAAAGTTCATTAGTTACCACAGGTTCATATTGAAAATAAATTTCATCGAAATTAGTATCATTAGGATATAATTCTTTCACATAGTCAAATCCTAAAAGTTTAGTATTCAAAGTATTAAGAAGAACATACATTCACAATAATACATCCGCAACTATATTTTCCTTACATTGCTTGTATTTGATAACATATGAAAATGTCTTAATAAATTCTACCCATTTGGCATGTCTACGATTCAACTTACCTTGACTTTTCAAGTGTCTCAAAGATTGATGATCGATATAAATAAAAAACTTCTTAGGCTAAAGATAATGTTTCCAAGTCCTTAAAGTCCTTACTAATGCATACAACTATTTATTATATATCAAGTAGTTTAGAGTTGCACCATTAAGTTTTTAACTAAAATAGGCTATAAGCCTTTTATCCTGCATTAAAATAGCTCCAATACCTATACTAAAAGCATTACATTCAATCTTAAAAGTTTTTGTAAAGTTAGGCAAAGCAAGTGATGGGGTCAAAATAAACTTTTCTTTTAACAAATTAAAATATTTCTCTTGTTCAATTTCTCATTTAAAACCTATTATCTTATTTATAATTTTAATTAATGGAGCAGCTATTGTACTAAAATCTTTCACAAATCTTCTATATAAACTAATCAATCTATAAAGACTCTTACCTCATTTACCGTCTTAGGTGTAGGTCACTCTTTAATAACCTTAACCTTAACCTCATCCATTTTGTCGCACGTGTGCGGCGACACGGTGATCATCCTCTCAGGTCAGGATCTCTTTGGTGATGAGGGAAAGAACAAGAAATTCTTATTTCTTATCAATAAAAATGGGATAGAGTTACCACCTAGTATTTTGGTAACTAAGAACCCTAACTAGTCTCAAAGTTTGGATAATGAGACTGATTGTGTATAGAGAGGATGTATCACCATTAGTACACCTTACCTAAGGTAAGATGCAATGTTTATTTGTCTGATATAAACTATGGTACTATTAGTTTGTCTATTGGTTAAAGTCGGTCCATCCTAGTAGAGGGGACCATAGTTTTAAATGTCAAGTCTAGCCATTTTAGAGTCAAAACATATAAAGTTAAAAAAAAAACTATCTTTTTATTTAATATTAGAAATACATTTTATGTATAAGTTTATAATCTCAAATATTAATAGAAACAAAATAATTGTTTTTGGTGTTTTTGAAATGTAGGTCAAATTCTCATGGCTTTAGTAAACTAGTTATTAAATCTAAAAATACATGAAAAAATATAAACAAAACTATTTTTCTTGAATGTTTGGTGTTTAAAAATGTTAAATCATGCCATGTATATTTTTATTTTTATTATTTATGCAAATATAATTTTTTACTATTTTTGAGAGACTTGACCATATACAATTTAGAACATAAATATTTTTTTTAAGATGGCATTGTGATGAACCACAATTAATCTTCTTATAATTATTTCTAAATATTAAAAATAATAAATATCTTATATGCAAAGCGTAGAATACATGACTAGTATTAAAAAAAAATCAAATGTTTAAAATGTTCATGTGTAAATGCATTTCTTTTTCATGAAATTATATATAAAAAAACTAAGTTGGGAGGCACTTTCATTCTTTAATGAATACTGCGCATTGTCTAAAAAATCATTGTGGATTGAAATAATTAAGTTTTTTTAAATATTCAATTTGGTCATCAAACATTATTTTTGCCTAATTAAACCCTTTTAGGCCCAAGTTAAAAGCCAATCACATCTTTGTTTTAAGAGATAGTGAAATCGAAACATAGAGGACCAAAGTGAAAAACATGGAGTAAATAGGTGGCAACTTCAAATTTCATCCAAAAAAATTAGTTTGCTTCCCCCATCTTTTTAAGTTAATAAGTGACTAATCCCTTTAGTTGTTAGAAATTTAGTTTTAGCACTAAACTTTATTTTTCTCATTTTTCAATCCTTTTTATTTTGTGAGAAGAGAGAGAGACTCGCATGAATCCGATATAGAGAGAAAAAGTCATCGTTTACACCTATTTTGACCACCCAAAATAGTTGAAACTAGTGTCAACGGGATCCATTCAATGAAGGGAGTCTTATAATGGTTGTTTTGAGCCTCAATATTGCCCAAAAAAATAGATCTAAGTTGAGAATGAGAAATTTTATTCGACTTGATTTTGTGATTTCGACCGTTTTCTGGTTTATTAGGTTGATATGTAGGTTTGTTGATGTTTTAAGAATATTTGTAGGGAGTTTTCAGGTAAAAAAGGGTTGAAATTGGTTTATGGGTAAAAAAATCACAGACCTTGTTGTAACCCAATTTTGACCCATTGACTTTTTTATTTAATTTTACAGGGTTTAAAATGTAAAATTAAAAGATCAGAGATTTATTTCGATGAAAAGTGTGATTTGTCAACTTGCGTGAAAACTAGGGACTACAATGTACTTTTGTCATTCTATCATTATCTTCAAGATAATCTCTATCTTCAAGATAATGATAGTTATCCGCTTTCAAATTTAATTCTTAATCAAATTCAAACTTCAAAAAAGAGAATAAGTTTGATTAAACTTTGTTTCTGACATGCGAAGGGACTCTAGCACTATAAATACAGACCTCGGTGATGCAAAAGAGGAGGAGGTGAGAAGAAAAAAAAAACCTAGAGGGGAACAAACATGAAAAACCCCAAGAAGGGGCCATTACAAGAGAGAACAAAAAAAAACCAAGAACAGAGGGAGGAGAGACTGAAAAGAGAAGGAGGAGAGCATTCTCCGGTCGGTGTTTGCACTGTTACCTTCGCCTTCGGCTTCACCAGGTAAAGTCTTCTTCTTCTCTCTGTTTCTGTGTAATTGTTGCAAGAAAACAGTGTGAAGGTAATTAGTGGGTCGGATCTGGGCTTTAGGCCCAACCGGCCCAAATTATGTCCAAACACACCCTTGTGCTTTGGCCATAATTTTTATGTCCATTTTAGTTTGATATTTGGCCAAACGAGCCCCTTTTCAATATTAAAAAATTTTAAAAATATTTGGGGATTTTTGTTGATTTATTTGTGGGCCCCTTGCACTTTGATTTATTTTTTTTCTTTGCGTTTTGTATTTTTTAAAAAAGTAATGTGCTCAATCGGTGGCCTATTATTGTTAAATGCAAATATGTCGTGCAATGTTTTTTTATTTCCATCTAAAAAGGGCAAATAATAATAAAGGATAAACAAGAAAAAATAACTTAGAAAATTTCTTCTTCAAATTCATTTTTTTGCGAAAATATTCACTGATACCAGAGTCAGGAGTATCGTATTTTTTGGATTTGTGCGATATTTACCAACGCTAGAGTTGGAAATATTCGTAGGAATTGTTCACTGACGCCAGAGTCAGGAACATGAAAGGAAGAATAAAAAAAGGGAAAAGGGAGAACAAATTATTAGCAATTTTAGACAAAACCAGCAATGCAGTCTGCCTCAGGTAGGACACTTAGGGGGTGATTGCATCTTCCATTTTGCGTAACCAGTCTCGTACCATAGAATTTATGTTGACCAGTTAGGGTTCCTAGTGACCATAATACTAGGTGGCGACTCCTTGAACAAGACCGTTTCCCCCAAAGAACAAGATGTCAGGTATCTGTTCATTTTCCAATCAAGATTATTTTTTTAATCGGTCGCCGCGATGTCCGAGTGTGACAGACCTTATTTTTTGGACACCACTGTGGTGGCCGGATTCTAAGATGGCAAACGACACGTTATTCACCCCTTTAAATGAGAACAAAAATAGCAGGCCCAAGCGTGTGGGCTTGAGCTTAAAGGCCGACACGCTTTGGTTTTTCCTTTCACAGGTATAGGCCTAGGGCTCAGGCATAGGCCCACATTGCTGGCCTCTTTATAGCTTTTTTTTGTGTTTTTTAATATATTTAAGTTAACTATAGATTTATGAGAAAACATATTAAACTCAGTTAAGTCCATGACTCGGATCACAAGTTCGATAGATCAAGCCATAACATTTGATCTATTATTTTTTATTTTTTTTTGTTTGATGCATTTTTTGTCCCTTAATTTTTTTTAAAAAAAATACAATTTCACCATTTGTTAACGATAATCTATTTTTTATTTAACTTAAAACAAAAAAAATGCAATTTTATCATTTTTTATCAATAATATGCTTTTGTAATCTCTGTTTCATGCACTCATCATGGTTTTTTTCTTTCAAATAAGTATTTCATACAAAAAGACTTTCATGCGCTTTATTGTCATATAAATCTATTAAATGAGAAATAATTTATGGGATAAAAAGTTTATTAAATCCGATGGCGTGCATGACTTGTTTCGCAATATTGGTTGGTTGACTCGAGTTCACATGATTTTTTATTTATTTGAGTTTTATGTTTTTAATAAGTTTTTTCCTTCAATATTGAGTTAGTTAGAGATTTAGTTTTTCAGATTATTTTTTTTCAAGATTATCCTCGCAAGTTTCACATGTCAACCAGGATTGACCTAGGTAGATCCAATTTATTTCTGTTTCAATATTAAGTAAAAATATCGTTCAATATGCAATTGATTTTAAATTCATGATTAAAATCTTTTTTTTTAATTGACACGTTAGCACTACCTAGAGTTCCTTCTTCTTCTTCTTTTTTTGCGTTTGGAATTTTTTTTCCAGGCTAATGGCCTAATAAATAGTATTTAGTGAGTGGTAGGTTTTGTTCTTGTCAAAACTTCTCTGACCAAAATTTTAGACATTGATAATTTATGTTTCAAATTGAATCCCATTTAGCTAGTATATAGTCTCACGTTATGCTGCGAGTTGAATAATTTTTTTTTAAAATGTATAAAAAAGTATCCAGGTCATAAAAAAGCTATTTAGAATTATTATTAAGCTCGTCCTAGCAAGTCAATTTTAAAACCTCATGACTCGACTCCTTACCTTGACTGGATTTAAAACAAAAGCACGCGAGATTTACTTCGATGTGACACAATCGACTTAATAAATTTAAAGGCAATTTAAACGACCAGTAAAAAGTGTGGTTTGACTTAAAAAAAATCTAAGATGATATTTTTTTTAAAATATTGAGACGATGATATGTTGAATCAACTTATGATTCATGACTTTACCTGCCAAACTCGCGATCGAGTCATGAACTCCATTAGATTTATTTTTTCTTAACTATGTTTTACTTAATTATATAATAATAAAAAGATAATAAAAATAGACGCTTGCAAAATCAAGAACAAAACTAAATATCAAAATGTTTATTTGAGATTATGATAATCTCATATAAAACAAACTGATGTAAATTATGAAAATAAATTTAAAATCAAGAAAATATTAAAGTATGAAATTGAGAAAGAAAAAATGAGGAAAATGAAAGGAAAAAAAAAGAGGAAAATGAAAAAAATAATAATAATAAATTTTTTTTGCTAACTCGGGGACAAGGTTCACTGTTTATATAAAAAAAATAAAATTAAAAAATAAAATTAACTCCAACAAAATTTAATGTTGTTATGCAAAACAATAATCCAAAAATAATTTGATTATTAAAACATGTGAAAAAATTAACTTATTAAAAACAACTAACCATTTTAGCACAAAAAATAATTAATAAAATAGAATTAGATAACCCAATAAAACACCATAATATAAATAAACTCAGTACACGAATAAATAAATACAAAATCAAACAATTATAAACATGGAATCACACTTGTGCTCCTTTAGAATCTAGGGTTTCTTCCCCTACAAAGGTAAACCAAATTGATTCGAAAAGTTCATATTTTTCTTTAAAAAACTTCACAGGTCCACAACTTACAACTGCTTCTATGGATACACAAAGTAGATTCTTATAGCTTCGAAATAAACTTATTTTATTTATTTTGATTTGAAGATAAATGAAGATTTTGAATTATTTATCTATTAATCAAGGTTAATTTTTTTTTAAATACCTTTCACATATCATAGTATATTTTAAATAAATCAATAAATATATGATGTGAACCGCTTATATTTATTTTTATTATCACAAACTTTAAAAAAT
>Ga0307510_10001541_pt1 | contig 25443 bp, 38 predicted proteins | sample 12_EM_MG_FD_207224 | JGI IMG/M metagenome (GOLD analysis project Ga0307510, IMG submission 207224) | Populus trichocarpa ectomycorrhiza microbial communities from riparian zone in the Pacific Northwest, United States - 12_EM | ecosystem: Host-associated > Plants > Roots > Unclassified | place... | reverse complement strand
GTTGAAGAAGGTACGGACCCCGTTCTGAATCTGACGGACTTGCAGGTTCGCCGCCGTGTGGGTCGAGGTTGAGAGGGAAAAAGCTGCCGTCGGGGATGACGATCTCTTCTTCGTTGACGACAGCACCGGGTGCCCTGCCTTTGACGCCGCTCAGGGTGCGGGTGCGGGTCTTTTCGACATTCCTGTCCTTCTTAACGGGGACGGTGACCGCACCGCGGGTAGAATTTCGGCTGGAAACGCGGCCAAACTCGTCTGAAAGTTCTGGGGAGGGCTTCTGTGACTTGAGAGGAGAGGAAGTTGTGCGGGAACGAGAGAATAGGCTGGGCATGAGTAGGACGGGACGACCAAAGGGCGGTCGAAAGGGAAAAAAAGGGCGAAAACGAGGTGAGTCGAGGCGAGGGCGACAGACAGTTTTGGGTGCCTTGTTTCCCCCCTTGACTAAGCAGCAAACAGACACACACCTCACCGCTCCTCTCAACGCTCAACTCTCTCTTTCATCAACACATGTCTATTATCTCCACTCTGCTCTCTTTTGATTGATCGTAGTCTAGTACATGCCGCTTCCCCTCGACGCCCCTGATTACCTAGCCTCGCAGTGCGCCCTCCCGTCATGGCCGCTCTTCCATGCCACCTTACCGTAATGACACCTCCACCTTACGAAAGGTCAGTCCGCATCCACAATTCCCCCCACATTTTTGAACCTTTTCCCCGTGACCCACTATTGATTTACTATGTTACAGGATTTTTAAACTGTAACATTTGACGCATGATTAGTAGCACAGACGTCGCGGATTGGACTATATGCAGTACAGTCCAGTCCACCCGGAAGTCCCATCAGGTATCAATCCATGATCCCTTCGTGCTTCCGGTATAGGATATATCAGGACTCTGGACGGGCGTGGCAAAGCGCGAAGCGACTACATCCCTACCACACATGGAAGATATATCAGAAAGTGTGTGAACCGCTATTGAAGCCTCTCACGGTGCGGATCTCTGGCCCATGAAGCCACCTCTACGTTGCCGATCATACTACTATCACCCTCATCAATAAATGACAATTTCTTCCGAAGCGCGCCACTGGCGCTCACCTGACCCCGTCCCTGTTCTCTCAACTCGGACGCCCTGAAGCCGTAGATGTCAATATGTAACGCCCAAAGACAGAGGCCCAACCTCGCCCTACAGCCGCTAAACATCCCGAGACATCGTATGTATGAGTGGCACAAGTAGTAATCGTAGACCGATGTCGCGATTGCGTGCCTGTATTCCCATAATTATGATCGTGATGCCGTCCGTCCATGTGATATCATAACGTGCGTTACATTGACAAACCCCTCCAGCTTTGCGTGTGAAAGTATCCCCCAGTCTGGACATCGAAATGAAGAATGGTAAATGGTGTCGGGTGCTTCGTAGTTTGTACTGCAATTTGTTATCAACATATGGGTCAACGTAGCCAAGGTAACAGCACGAAGAAATGAAAGACGGTGGACGAGCATTTAATCGCGCGAACCTACTTAAATTGTCGCTCGCGGTGAGCTGTCAATTGGACGTCTTGTGAATATGTCCCATCATCGAAGGGTCCCAACGTATCGATAACGGGTCTATCTATCTATGCCATCACACGTGGCCAAGTTTCCTTCGTGGCGCCATCACGAGAAACGCGCTGAGATTCCGACACCAATCGATCTTTGATACCCACTGGCAGTTCACCTGAGCGGTTACTCGGATAATAACCAGTGTACCCCCTCGGTTCATATCACACCACTGCCACACTACGAATCAGGAGCGAGGCGCCGAGAGCTCGCCACGTCCTACAGTACGCGCGCGACTTCGATACGAGTACGGCTCACACCGATAGGCCCATGGATCGATGTTGAAGGGAGCAAGCCAAGACCTCGAGGCGCCGACCCGGCAACTGCAAACAACCCAAGCGTCCTCTTCTCCTTCGCAGCTACCAAGCGACAGACCCTGAGGGTCATGGTCATGATCCAAGGGGCATGTCGCGGAGCGTTGCCTCTGACTCACCCGCCCGATCCCGCAGCGTGACTACCACGGGGATTAGACGCCGGGCCGGTGTCTGGCTGGCAAGATGCACCGTGAGCACGCTCTCTTTTTTTTTTTTACAGAGATGTGAAGTGGATGGGTTGCTTGCATGAAAATCTTGCAACTGACCTCAATCATATGTTCCAACGGGAAGAGGAAACGTCGTTGTCATCATTGAGTATCATGCATATCATGGTTCCTCGCGAGTCGCGACAAGGATTTCACGGCGTGCCAGTCAGTACTACTGTAGGCAGCGCTCGGCACCCAACGGCGCTGCCTCCGCCCTCGCGCGAACAGCAACCGCATCCACGCAGGGCCCGGTCTGAGGACAGCACACACTTCATGTGCGGTCCTGTCTGGATCGGGCCCACAGGGGGATTTTAATCACTAGTTTCTAGTTTAATGTAACTTTGATACTGCAAATAAAAAAATAAAAATTGTTATCCTGATCTGATCACATGCCATATCTGCGCGACCACACCATCACGTGCTGGGTCCCGACCCTCTGTCACGTGGTTTCCACATCCCCTCACGGAAGTTTCCAGCCCAATCGGGGACCGGTATCGGACACCAGCAATCAAAAGGAGACGATTGGGAGTGTTTCCAAATCACGCGCGCCAAATTTGAGTATGGCTGATTTTTGTTGAATAACATTTTTGAAAAGTGTTTATTTGAGCTATTCTAACGAAAATACATCAATGAATTTTTTGACAAAAAATTTGTCGTGTTATGCTGTCCGGCACTGTAGTGCTTGCCTGATCTAGCACAATCACAATCACGGGGCGTAACCCCATGTCAGGCAGCAGAACCGCGCCTTGCCAAAACGGTACTAGTCGGTTCGTTCTTCTTTGCGGCTTGCGCCCGTCATCAGGACGCTGATTATGCTGAGCATGGACAAATGGGCATGTCGAAACGCGCCGGGTGAGCGGCGATGTGTGGAGCCCTCGAGGACGAGGGTTGGTTGGTTTTTTGTCCCCCCTTTTGGCCTTCGACTTCCCCGTTAGTGACATCATGACGTCGAGGGGTCATATTTAACCCCGAGCGTGCAAACAACGAAATAATGGGGGGACTGCCTGCGTGACCATTAACGGTCATATAGCGTCGTTTTCCCGTACCTCCAAAACGAAATCGCAATTCTTGGGTGCTTAGAGAAATGGCTACAAGTATGGTAGTACTTGTAGTGCGGTGTGCAGTGCCCGGCTGAGTGGAGTCAGGGTTGGTGATCAATGATCGTCCATGAGTTGCCACGGCCACCGCTTTTTTGTTTTAGATCCGATTTGTTGTACCACTTTAAGACTGGTAACTGGGCATCAAGGGCGTATAGTACAGGGATACGAATACGGGAGATTTTCCAAGGCATGCGCAGTAAAGTGCCACCGCAGCCGCAGCAAATCGGTCCGGTCGGCCCGGGGCACAGCAGGCGCATACACTGACAGCCGGCCGACAGCCGCAGCAGCAGAGCAACGCCGACCATGACACGCACCGGGGGTGTACCCATCATCAGCCACATTCACTCCCTTTCATGCTATTTCCGTCCGCTTTGATACGGGCTATATCTATTTTGGCGAAGTTTTTGACGCTGACCTGAGTGGCATTCCCGTACTCGAGTGGCGCGAAGACGCGAAGACATGCGTTGACAAGTTGAACTGTGTAACCCGTACCAGTGCTGCAGCGCTGCGCCACCGACTGACCTGGACCTACTGGACAAGTGAGAGTATAGGTGAAGCAGATTAACGACCATCGTCTCCAACCGTTTGGCATGGCTCGTCCTTCACCCACAGCCCCTCTCGTTCAATTCACCGAAGGAATACACCAAGGTGTTCCGAGTCGTGAGCACAAGTCCCAATACTGAGAGCAGTGTGTCCCATTCACATTCACCTGCTACGTTCCTAAGCTTGTGAAAATTATACGGCCCGCTTGATACAGTCAACATCGTCCCTCTATTCATACCCTTGACGACGACGACCTTCTCCACATGTTCTATCCCTGTCGACCAGTTCTCATAGACGAAGATGGAGACGAGGACGACCCCGGACGTACCTTACAGGGAGGATAATGGCATCGCGAGCGTTGGCGGTACAAGCTCACACAAGTTTGTCGGAGGTGGCGATACCTCATCCTTCAGTTGGGTCCGCGTCCCACCTCGGTCTTTGCCTCGTTTGTACGTATGGCACGTTCTCGAACCCTTCCGTTCATCATCGACTACGTTGACGAGCATCACGACATCACCGCCGAAGATGAAAAAAGCATACTTCTTGTGCTCCGGCACCGTGAGCGTGTGCGCCGCATCCGCCTCCTGATGCCTGTCTCGAGTTTACGGAAGCTCGTTGCGGCCATAGACAAGGAATTTCCGGCGCTAGATCACCTGTATATCGGCCCTCCGACCAAGCACAATACGATCCTGAGACTTCCAAAAACCTTCCGAGCACCGCATCGACGCCACCTCGTACTCATAAACATGGCCTCCCCTATAGGGTGTTCATTCCTTATGTTTGCAATGGACTTGGTCACGCTCTCGCTTCAACTCGTCCACCCATCCGCCTACTTCCCCCCCAATATCTTACTCCAGCGCCTTTCAAGCATGCCTCAACTGGAGGTTCTCGGGATCACTTTTCACACCCCTCTTACTAAACGTGCCATTGAGAGGCATCTGTCGCACGCACCGGTCATGACGCACGTCACCCTTCCTAACCTTCGCTGGTTTACGTTCAGAGGCGAATCCGCTTGCTTGGAGACACTTCTTCCTCGAATCCATGCCCCCTTTCTCGAAAAGTTCCAAGTTTTTTTCCTCGACGAGCTCGCCCTTTCCGTTCCGCACCTCCTGTAGTTCATGAGCGACAAGGAGGACCTCAAGTTCGGCAGCGCGTGGCTCGCCTTCCATGAAGAGGGTGTTTCTGTGTGGGTGTATCCCCACGAGGGGGCCAGGGTGTATGCCTTCTACTTGGAAATAGGCGGCAGACACCTCGACTGGCAAGTAGCATCTGCGGCCCAAATTTTCTATGCGCTCCGAACACTCGTTTCGACGGTGGTGTATCTTACCCTCACATATGGGGAGGCACCGCATGTCCTCAGAATGGCACAACGAAGCGGATGGCGCGCAGTGGCGCAAGATTCTTCGGTCGTTCTGTAATGTGAAAGACGCTCGTTGTGCGCCAGGGCCTTATCAAGGAGGTCTCTCGTTCTCTGCTTGTGGACGATGGAGACTCACCCACGGAGCTCTTATTGCACGAGTTGAAAGAACTTTTATATGCTGCGGGCGATGGTGTTGAGGGCTGGGCCGAGGAGGAACTTACCCCGTTCATCAATGCCCGACAGAACGCCGGCCGCCCCGTAACGCTGATCAGTCTTTGAACGTGCCTTGACCGACGGTGCGTCGTGAGCTATGTTGTTCCACGAGCGCGACGACGCTGTTATTCGCTATTCTTCAAGTTGGGGTGGGCTTGATACTTGGCGCGTGGCCCCCATATGCGATTTTCTGAGCCGTTCGTCAAACGTCCGGACCGCTGGGCCCAAGCCCCCCGGCTCTCACTCAGCCCGCCATGATCACGCTCATCGCGATCGTCAAGGACATCGTGAATGCCAAACGCATCTTCCACGGACAACAGTCTCATTGATATATGCTGTACCAAGTTGCATCGCCACATGGGTTCCATTCTTGTGTAGGGCAAGCCTTACGGTCACGCGTGAAGGCCACGACGGAGCCCATGTCAACGCCACAGGTCTTTCTGTCACTTTCCCTGTCTCATAGCCTCGTCCCTTAGTTCCCTTCCCTTCCTGTGCATCCGGCATCCGGCATCCGGCGCAAGACTAACACGTTCACATCCTCTCTCCTCTCCCTTTCTTAGCCCCTTCCCTAGCCCTAACCTTTCTTAGCTCGCATCGCCTTGTCACTTGTCCATACATACTTTCCCTTTCGCCGTCCCCTCACTGCCTCCCGCCTCCACCGGCACCACTGCCTCTTTCTTTCTGCATCGCTTTCCCGCCTTCGCCTTCCTAGCCTCGTTCTTCCAATGCCCTGAACTTGCTACGAATCTCAGTGAGTAGTGCATGTATTTAAACAACGCCTCCTGCCCTTGTGGAGTGCATAGCTAGGTCGGCATGAATTAGCATCGATCATCGCATCGATCATCGCATCGATCATCGCATCGTACATCCCCAATCCTACTCTTCGTGTTCTGCTCTCTTCCCTGCATGATCACTCTTTTTCTTTCAACAAAGTCAGACCGTCGCTCGCAGACACTTCTCATTCTCTCTCCCTCGCTTCTCACCCGACTTATCCTCGCGTAGCGGAACCGCCGTACGTGTTCGTTCTCGTCTCTTCGTCCCCTTCTCTTGCTCTCCCGAGTCTCCCCCTTTCCCCTCTTTCCCACTCCTCTGACTACCTTCCCCTTGGGTCGACATCTTACACATCGCAGCCACCGTAACTACATTTGAATAGTTCTGATGTTACATATAGACTTATAGAGGTTTCTCATGAATTTCAGAAAGCGTGCAGCTTCTTTAGTGGCCCGTCGATTCACCTTTCCCAGGCCGCTCCTCGTGCATCTCTCTTCATATGACACCACCTGGGGTGCGGACTGGGCCGCCCGGCCCAACTTTTTCATCGGGGTTCTGCTAACCGCTTTAAATCGTCATCGGTTCCGTTTGTGGTTCTTTTCCTGCCCGGCGCCGTAGTCTAGACGTATTATCTTTTCTTCCTGATTATGCCCAACCAGTGATCAATGACTTTCTGATACGAGTGCTTCCTCCTTCATTTCTCATCACCTACAAACCCGGACCTAGACAACAAGACGCGTGTAGGTGTAGTTACGCAGATAACTCCCCTCAGGCCGGTTGCCCGTCACTCACCCCTCACCCCTTGCCTCTCCCTCGTTCCGTATCCATCGCCATCGCCTCGTTTCTGTTCCCTCGCTATGTCGTCAGATAGTAACAATTCGTTTTCCTTGTAGTTGCGTTGTCGTCCCTCGTCGTGCGGGAAATGTCCGTCCCTTGAAACTTGGAAGGTACCGCCACACTTTTCTCAGATAGATTAGATATAGCAAAAGTCCTGGTTGATTAGAGTCCAACACACCTGTATATTGGACTTTGAAAAGGCCTCGCCCAAGGCGAGCTCATAGACTGGCACACCAAATCCCTCTGTGATCCTCGTGGATCGCCTTCTTACTGGACGTCACACCGAAGCTATTGTGCTGTCGTGCGACTTGAGTCTCAGGGCCGAGGCCGTCCTTGTTTCTCTGCTCGTCGGGCTTTGTGTTAGCGGCTCAATGTTCAACGTGCTCGGCCGTACTCACCTCGGGGTTCGTCCTCTCTGGATTTTCTTTCCCCTGGTTATCCTTGGTCATCGTTCCTCTTGAAGCTAAATGTGCGACGCTTGTTGCGCTACGACGCAGTCTGGTGATCACTCATCAGCGCGTCAGCGTCGGCGACGTGGTCGAGCAACAGCTTCACGACTTCCGAATGACCGCCGCTTTTTGCTTCGTCCAACGGAGTCGATCCCGACTGATTCCGAGTATCCACCTTCGCGCCGCGCTCGAGGAGTAATGTGATGACCGCAATCTGCCCTTTCGAGGACGCTTCATGCAATGCCGTTCTTCCCCAGTAATCCGATGCGTTGGGATCCACATTGTGGTCGAGTAACAACCGGGCCAGGTCGTCGGACGGGTGTCGCGAGGCAATGTGTAGCGGACCCCGGCCAAAACTGTCTTGGTAATTCACGTTCGCGCCGTGCATTAATAGCATCCTTGCAATCTCCGGCCTTCGTTTTCGTAACGCCACGAATAGTGGCGTCCACGTCACCACATCGACGTCCTTATCGTCGCACTGTACGTTCGGGTTCGCGCTACGGTCGATTAGTAAAGACACAACCTCAGTGTGCCCACGAGACGATGCCACGTATAATGCGGTCTGGAGATGGCGTCCACGAGATTCCACGTCTGCACCACGCTCCAGGAGGAGAAGCGCGATATCTGGATGCTCCTTGTTTAAAGCCGCAAGTAGCGGGGTGTAATAATATCCACCCCAAGCATTGACGTCTTGTGGATGTGCATCAAGGAGACGCCCTGAGAGATCGCGGAATCCACATAACACAGCGTAGTACAGAGGGACTGCATCAGGCCGCGTTGGGCTAGGAGGACGCCGGCATCGGCTCCGAATATTTTCTATATCACATAGCCAGAGCCATGCACCCAAGTGTGGTTTGTTCGAGTCGAAGAGGCAATCCATCATATCTTGGATATCTGATGATACGTCCTCAAACCGGGCATGATCGACCCAGTGCTTCGCTGCATACCGGGCAAGGGGGAGAAACCGGGTCTTGGCCTCATCAAGGCTATAGTCCAGCTGGAGGAGGACATCGAGACATGCTCTGGCTAGAAGAGTATGGGCCGGTTTAGGGGGAATATGGAAGTGGGAAACATGTGCGCTTTTCGCGATGCGATCAGAGGTCAAGTATTCTCTCACAGAGGCGTGTGAGAATTGTACTACTCTGTCGTCGTCGTCATTACTGTTGTCACCAGCGTTGTCGTCATCATTGCCATCGTCGTCGTCATCGTCGTCATCGTCGTCGTCGTCATCGTCGTTGTTGTTGTCGTTTTCTTCGCTGTCGTCGTTGGCGTCGTTGTTGCGGTTGTTCTTGACAATAGTGACCAATGTCGAACAGGCGGAGAGTATAAATTCTTCCGGATTCTCGGGGCGCCAACCATTTTCGAACCCTAAAGTTGATCCTGCATCAGGAAGAATCGCAGAAAGTTCGGAAAGTTCCTTGACGCAAAGCGGGCGGATGGATATGACGAGACACTGGAATAGCCGATACGTATAAGGCCTTTTCTTCTCGTCAATCTCTCGCAATATCCGTTCATATGAACCGTCCAGCGTCTTGGGCAACTCATCCAAAGTACACTGGATACTCGGCGGAAAACATCGGCGCAGAGTTTCGAATTGGCAGTGTACCCATCGGAACCTTCGGAGTCGTGAGTCGTCGATGTGAAATAAACAAGTCATCGCTTACATCGCACGAGCTCTCCTCTTCAGGGTCTGGATGACCAATTGTTTTTCTTCTTCTCCCCAATGCTGCATCCATGAGTCTGAAACAACAAAGTCGTTGATATAGTTGTCAATATCCTGATTCTGTCCAGCTTGCTTATGAAGTGGCACGCTATGGGTTGCCAAAGGTCCGAGTGCATCGCGGATGTCAATCTCGGGCAGGCTAGTGATACAAAAGTGTACATGCGGAAGCTGCATTTGGATAAGCTCTCGCAAGACAGCGAGGACCTGTTCTCGTAGAGTCGGGCACCCGGAAGAATTTGGGCACTCGTCCAGGGCATCAATAACGAGATAGAGCGACCCTTGTCCTTGAAGCGCAAGCATGGTCTTCAAACACCCCAGAAGTTCATCTACGCTGGGCTGTTGGGAGCCATCTCCGTGGGTCAAATAGACGGATGAGAGGACTTGAGAGAATGTATGGGATTGACGGGAGAGCTGGACGAGGATGGAAGAAAGTAGCTTGCGAACGTTCTGCTTGGCGGGATCCCGGAAGTCACAATAAAAGATGGCAAAGTTGGCTAATCCAGTCCGACATACGTCTCGGACATCTTCGATGATGCTTGAGCTGTCGATGGAATAAGTTTGTCATAAGGAATAGTAGCAGCGACACATACGAAATGATTGTCTTTCCTGAACCAGCTAAGACGTTGGAAACTATCAACAGTGGGAAAAGACTGGAAGAAGATATTCTCACGTAGACCGTTCACCCACAAAAAGGAGCCAGTCATTTTCCATTGCCAGAATGCCTCGCCTTGGGTAAACCATGTGGCAGTGCCAGGGTGATGCGCTTCACGAGCAATGTTATGGTTTGACCATGGATCTGGCGGGGACAGCCAACGTCGAAACTTCTCTTGCAGCTGGTCACCTACAAGGCGGCCTCAGCTTCTACATCTAAAAGATGCTGATAGCGACGAGCTACGAACGGTCCATCTTCTCCACGTTCATTGCTATCTCGTGCATTACGACTAGCGGATGAGGTTAAGGATTGATATTTGTTCGCATAAGTCAGCCAGACGCACTGAGGACCTCTCGCATGTCGTTTTTCGATTCCTTTCCATCTACCAAATTTATGTTTATGAAAACAAACAAACATAATTATTCGGGAAGGCAATGCCTACCTTTCATTATCACCTCCATGTGAAGGACCAGACCATTGACGAGGTCAAGGGTCTGGGCAACGGTCATTTTGGACTCCTCGAGGGTGAGCCGATCTATCCGCTGAAGAACTGATTCGACGTCTTTCTCTCCAAGTAACTTTTTTGCATATTTCTCTGCGACGGGTTAAGCATGAGTTGTCACGAGAAGGGATGCCAAAGCTTACTTAATCTTCCCTGGTTGATTTGTTTCGTCGCAAGAGCCAGCACACCCAACAATTCGGCCATGATTTTGATGACCATCTCTGTCATTGCGAGTGTGGGCTGGATCTGCGTATAAATCTTGAGTCGACTCGAGAAGTTTTCGATGCATTCGAAGATGTCGACAAGGGCATCGTAGCTATCCCTGACGTACTTGGCCGTCTGGCAGACGCAGACATGGTTAATTAATAACTAGTTAGAAAGGGTGAGATCGACACGCACAGAGAGGAGGACACTAATTCCGGAAAAAATATTATTTGCAGGGAAAGACGCCTGGAGGTGAGGGTTGAGCTTAAGGCGGCAATGAAATACGGCCAGGGAAAATTTTCAAGGGCTTACCAGACAAGCGCCTGCGCTGATGACGACGCTGGTCGAGATGGCATACAACCCATTGACTACGGGTGCGAGCCACTTGATCAGCTTGGGGTCGCCATTCCTAAATTCATCGAATGCCTTGGATTGTTCTTGGAATATAGCCACGATCGAATCCGGAGACACGCATCCATCGATCATGTAGGCGAGTGGGTGATTACGGAGATCTTTCCCAGTACATTTAGTGTACTTAGACAATGCAACAACAAAGAGATCTTCGAAGTTGGAGGTCTTGGAGGCCACATTACGTGTTGGGGACATGGGTTGATGGGAGAGGCATTGAACGTGGGTGGGGAAAGGAAGGCAAAGGCGGGATATGCTGTACTTGGGTGAGGCCTGTTTACAGCTTTCCTTACACCTCGTGCCCATGGCCGGGGCGGTGCTCGTCCGGATCCGTCATTCCGCCGACAGCGGCGAGTATTATGTGGGAAAATAATGCAGCCTAAAGGTGTTCAGACCAAGGCAGTACCGTACGGCGACGATGTACGGTCATGTCCTAGCCTGTATCCCCACGCCCGTCACGTCTTGTTAGTTCGGCAGCGACAGCGGGGGACAACACTCGGACACTCACACTCGTAGTGAAAGTGAGGTCAGACACCCTACTGTAGCCCGCAATGCAACTAGTCTCGAATAAGAAGCTTCCAGGAACCAAGGCTGTGCGCAATTGAACGACGTCGCTCCCAGTCATCGCATCTGATGGAAGTGTAAATAATATCATGCTCTGCATACTTTACGATTTCCGGTGAGCACCCACTAAGTCAAGGAAGTCAAACAATATGGCAGCAAGGGTCACCGGGTGTAATATTGACAACATACTATCATATTACTATGACACCGCTATCTCTGCCTGTTAGTCAACCGTCGCCGCGACGGCGGCGTGGGACGTCTCATATGTGGATGTGTGGATTTTTAAATTTATTTCAATGACAGGCAGTGACAGCTGGCCAATCAGATTTCAAGATTTAGTATGAATCCGAACGATATATTGTAAAATCCACAGGATAGATCTGTGACATCCGTATTCAAGTTGTGGTATGGAGCAGGCATTGCGAGAAAGCTAGCTGGGAGATATTTTTGAGAACTGCACAGAAAGGGTTCTGGCTCACCAGGCAGTCAAGACGGGGCAAACAGAAGAGCGAAGAGCAGAACTTGAAGCAGAAGAATCATGAACGCAGCGTGTGTGACGTTGGGCGTGACGAGATCGTGACGAGGACATTCGTCACGCTCATAAACTGTGACCAGGTTGCCGAAGCTGCTCTTCACCACTCTCAACAAAATCACACATCGCTGTCGCGTCCTTCACCGATGCCGGTTCTGACACCGAGCCCGCAGATGCCGATATCCATAACGACAACAGGGGGTGCGCGACAAGGGAACGCCAAGTCAGAAGGCGAGCTCGCTCGTCGAAATGTATTACGAGAAGGAGTGTCAGGCGGCCAGCAGAAGATCTCCAGACAAGTCTTCGGGTACCCCGGGTCACCAGCAGCAACGTTAGTCGTCGGCATTGGTGATGAATGAATCCCTTCCTGCCCTTGCAACCCCGACTGCCGCCGTCTGACCCGTCTCTTTTCCTTTCCCTCCTGCCTCACATAAGGAAGAGCTGGAGGAGGACGGAGGACGGCGATAAGTACACCGAGCCGCGAAACTATCACATTGATCACGGGCACTGCCTGTATTTATACGTGCATGACGTGCTCGGGGAAGAGAAGGAATTAGGAAGCACTGTGCAGCGAACGCTTGTGGTACGTGATGCCATCCATGAAAATGCAGTTAGTCGACATTCCCCGCTTCTTTCACCCTTTCTTTGCCAAACTTTATCTATTCGCTCCTCGACGAACCTGACAATATCCTCGGACACTCTATTGGCCCCTTGTCCCTCGTCCCTCGACCTTTTATCAAATATCGGAATACCAGAAGCGCGCATCGAGCGCTCGTACGACCTTTTCTATTGTTTGTCAGACCTGCTTTGCTCCCCCCTAACCTACTTTTCTTTCCCTCGCCCTCTTTCTTCTGCTTCTATTCTACTGGCCTTTTTGGCCTCCATTTTTGCTTCCCCTGCCTTGTCTACCGATTTTTTGGGAACCCGTTCTTCTCAACGCCCTGCCACCCATCCATTGGACTACCGTCGCTGTTGAGTCATTATTTTTCCATGTTTTTATCTCGAATGCTATCATATGTTTATGCCCCACCAAACATGTTGATGCTCCACGCTCATGTCCCCTCTCCCCCCTACACGCCCGGTATTTTAATCCATTAATTGAAATTAGCATGATACCGCGTGAGTATCTTAAATTCCGAGAAACGTGGGGTCACCCGTTCGACTTGATCGAAGTTCACTGTGCCATTGGCTACCCATCTACATGGATCCGATCGGCGTACAAGTAACTTGATTGTTAGCTAAGAATAACAGCGTGATAAGAAAGCGACGGACATCATACAAGCTCGCTGCGGCATATATACTTGTATCGTACAAATTGGCTATGCAACACGTCCAAAGACAAACGATAACTAGAGTTGGATACTCTGAAACATGAAATCACGATCACAAACCTTACATCGCCTCGCCAGAATGCTCCGACAAGAAGTGCGCGACCTGCGGATAATTTTTCTCCGAAGCCAATTGAAAAGGTATTTTGCCCTTATTGGTCCTGACGTGCGTATCTGCACCATGCTCCACTAAGACCTCCACAACCTGAAAACGTCCGTTGTATGCTGCCACGTGCAACGCTGTCCAGCGATCTTCCCTCTGTGCGTTCACGTTAGCGCCATGGTCGAGCAACAGCTGCACGATTTCCAGGCGTCCCCCTCTCGCTGCTTTGTGCAACGGAGTCGATCCCGACTTGTTCCGGGCATTCACGTCGGCGCCATGCTCGATGAGTAGTACGACGACTGTGATCTGTCCTTTGGATGACGCATCATGCAGTGGGGTTTCACCACAGGTATCGAATGCATTGAGATTGACGCCGTGGTCAAGTAATAACCGGGTGATTTCGATGGACGAGTGACGCGATGCGATGTGTAGTAGATTCTTGCCATCGTTGTCCTGGTAATCCACATCTGCTCCGTGCTCCAACAGCAATTCTGCAATCTCCAGTCTTCCTTTATCCAGTGCCACACGCAGTGGAGTCCACCTTACGTGGTGCCTGTTGTCCGTGTCGTCGCAAACCGCGTTAAGATCTGCGCCGCGGTCGATCAGCGCATGTACGACCTCGGTATATCCACGAGATGATGCTGCATATAATGCCGTCTGAAGTTGGCGGCCACGAGACTCCGCAGCGGCACCACGCTCCAGGAGAAGAAGCGCAATATTTGGGTGGTCCTTGTTTAACGCCGCAAGTAACGGAGTGTAATAATATCCACCCCAAGCATTGACGTCTTGTGGATGTGCATCAAGGAGGCGCTCAACAAGACCACGGAATCCATATAACGCAGCGTAATACAGGGGTTCTGCACCAGGTCGGGTTGGGCTAGGAGAACGACGGTATCGTCTCTGACTATTTTCTCCATCGCATAGCCAGAGCCATGCGGCAAAGTGCGGTTTTTTCGAGTCGAAGAGGCAATCCATCATATCTTGGATATCTACTGATACGTCTTCAAACTGTGCATGTTCAACCCAGTGTTCCGCCGCATAACGAGCGAGGGGAAAGTTTTGAATCATCGTCTTGTCAAGGATGTAGTCCAGCTGGAGGAGGACGCTGAGACATGCTCTTGCGAGAAGAGTATGTGCTAGTTTAGGGAGAATGTGGAAATGGGAAACAGGTGCGGAATTTGCGATGCGATCAGAGGTCAAGTATTCTCTCACAGAGAAGTGTGAGAATTGTACAACTTTGTCGCCTCTGTCGTGGTCAATAGTGACCAATTTAGAACAGGCAGAAAGTATGGATGCATCCGGATCCTCGGGACGCCAATGAATATTGAACTCTGAAGTCGACTCTGGGTCTAGAGGAATCGCGAAAAGCTCCGCAAGTTCTTCCACGCGAAGCGGGCGGGTGGATATGGCCAGACACTGGAATAGTCGATTGGCGTAGACTTGTTTCTCTTGATCAATCCCCATCAAGGTCCGTTCGTATGTTTCGTCTAACGTCTTGGGCAATTCACCCAGAATAAGTCGGACACTCGGCGGAAAACACCAACGTAGAGTTTCGAGCTGGCAATGCACCCATCGGAACCTTCAGAGTCGTGTAAGCCGTGGATATGAAAGAAATAAAACAAAAATTATGGGTTACATTCCGCCAGCATTTTGCGACAGGGTCTCGATGACTAATTGCTTGTCTTCGGCTCGCCACTGGCGCGCCCTTGGGTCTGAGCGAATAAAATGGCTAATATAATCGACAATATCCTGATTTTGTCCAGCTTGCTCATGAAGTGGCACGTCATAAATCCCCAAGCGCCCGGGCCCAAGAACGTCTCGGATGTCAACCTCGGGCCGGCTGGTTACACAAAAACGTACGTGTGATAATTGTAAGCCGACTAGCTCTTGCACGACAGCGAGGACCAGTTCTCGTGGCGTCGGGCACCCAGAAGAATTCGGGCACTCATCAAGTGCGTCGATAATGAGATAGAGTGAGCCTTGACCTGGGAGTTTGAGCATATTCTTCAAGCATTCCAAAAGAGCATCCTCGCTGGGTTGGCGAGAGCCACGACCATGGCTTGTGAAGAGGGTAGAGAGACTTTCAGAGTACTTGTCGGATTGGTCGCAGAACTGGATGAGGATGGACGACAGTAGACTGTGGATACCCTGCTTATCATGATCCCGGAAATCGAAGTAGAAAAAGGCTATTGTGCCTAATCCCATTTTACACATGTTTTGGATCTCCATAACGATCGATGAACTAGTGGGTAACGTGAATGCCCCTCAAAACAACAATTGTGGCAGTACGCACCAAAGGACAGTTTTTCCGGAGCCAGCTACAACATAGTGGCTATTATCAGGGCAAAAATGAAGGAGGACGGATTCACGCACGAGGGCCATTGATCCAAAGAAGACAACCAGTTGATTTCCATTTCCCGAAGACATCGCCTTGAATGAACCAGTTGGCGGTGCCACGGTAATGCGCTTCGCGAGCGTTGTTGTGGTTCGACCATGGATCTGGTGCAGACAACCATTGCCGAACGTTGCCTTGTAACCGGTCGCCTGCCAAGTAGCTTCAGCCCATATCCAGATATACAGATATTGGGGGAAGGGGAATTACGAACGTTCCATCTTGTTTACGTTCATTGCCATCTCTTGCATGAGCACTAGGGGACGAGGTCAAACATGATACTGATTCAGGCACAATGCACAGACCCACCGAGAGTCTGACGTATATCGTCTATTGATGCCTTCCCATCTACCAGATTGTGATCATATCACTATCACGTACAAAGTCAGACGTACAGATGATACATACCTTCTATTACCACCTGCATGTTGTTTATCAGACCATGGACAATGTCAAGAGTCGGGGCAACGGTTATCCTGGACTCCTCGAGGGTAAGTCGATCTAGTCGCTGAAGAACCATTTCAATGTCTTTATCTCCCAGTAGTTTCTTGGAAATTCTCTCTGCTGTGAGTCAAGCCAAAGAGTTGACATCGGAAAGGATACTGTAGCTCACTCAATCTTCCCTGGTTGATTTGTTTCGTCACCAGAGCAAGCACAACCAACAATTCGACCATGATCTTAACTACAATCTCCGTCATGGCAGGGGTGGGTCGAATCTCCGTATAAATCTTGAGTCGACTTAGGAAGTTTTCGATGCAATCGAACAGGTCGAGAAGGGCATTATAGCTATCCCTGACGTACTTGGCCGTCTGGCAGACACAGACATGGTTGATTAATAGCTAGCTAGAAAGGGTGAGATCGACACGCACAGAGAGGAGGACACTCATTGCGGAAAAGATAATGTTCGCAGGGGGAAAGGCCTAGAGATTAGCGGTGAATCACGTTGGTAATAGAATATGAAAGGGGCTTGGGCCTACGAGGCTAGCACCGGCGCTAGTGACTGCGCTGGTCGAGATGGCGTGTAACAGATTGACAAGGGATCCGAGCGACTTGATCAACTTGGGGTCGCCATTCCTGAATTCATCAAAGGCCCGGGATTGCTCTTTGAATATGGCTAGGATCGAATCCGGAGAGTCGCATCTATCGATGATGGAGGCAAGCGGGTGGCTATGGAGATCTTTGCCAGTAAGTTTGGTATACTTGGTTAGGGCGTCATCGAAGAGAGTCCCGAAGTTGAAGGGCGTGGATGTTGTATTTGGAGCTGAAGACATGGGTTTATGGTAGGTAAGGATGTCAGACGTGATGAGTGACGTAGACAAACGAAGGTGAGGGTGATATTTGGGGTGTGGCGCTGTTGTTCTGGGTCTGGGCAATTTCCGCGGTGCCTCAACTTCCGTGCCTCGTGTCAGCTCGTGTTGCACCATGTTCGCAAGGCGGTGCTTTCGCAGGCGGTGCTACTCGAGGCACGTGCTTGACGAATTTGTACTCCGCTGCGGGCGGGTGGTTCGTGGGTTCGTGGGAAGAAAAAGAAAAGCTGTGCGACCCTAACCCACCATCTTCCATCTCACTCCAAGTCCGTTCCTCCTTCGTTTCCCTCAAACCTTTTCTTATCTACCCTCTATGCCACACGATCGACGCCTATCCCAATACAGTCAAGCCCCTCCTTGTCGCACCCCAATTTTTCCAACTGAAGACACGTGGAACGCCCAAGCCCCGTCTGCCGATCCCACAAGTGCGCGCCGCCTCGAAAGGCCCGACGTTCACGTCACACACGACATGCACGGCCCCTCGCAAGTTGAGACTATTTTCCTAGAAATGCATCTTACTGTATATATAGGCTCATTCAATACTCTTTCGTGCGTCCCTTTATCCTCTTTTCGTCCTAGACTTCCCACTCTCTATGCCAGCTTTCCCTCTTTTACCCTAGCCTTCTGCCATCGAACGTCGCCGCACCCTCATCGGCCCTGCACCCACCGTCTCGCTTTAGGATACAATTCACTTTCAATTCGAACACTGACTCTTCTGTCAACGTCCCCGCGCGGGTCTGACGCCAGCAAGATCGCCTACACATTCTTCCCTTTCCTCTCATTTTCCCCTTTCCTCACTTTGTTTGCACGCAGCGTACTTGTCCTTACTGCCTCGGACTTGCGTATAAATACCTCCTCGCCTGGCCTCGTAAGAGGTAGGCTTCTGCGGGTCCACCATTTCCTCACTTTCTCTTTCTGCTTTTGTGTTCACGTTCGCGCCCGACCGTTCGACGACCAACCGAGCCGCTGCGCCATCAATCGTCTCTTCGGCCTCGCGCACGTACCTACTCCCTATTCTCACCGTTTCTAACTACGTTATAGATTGTCCGACGCCTCGCCGCTGCCTCAAGCTTTCACCTTCGCGCGTTCACCATCCTCTCGGGATCGCGGCCCTGCTTCCTATTTCTCTCCGTTCGAACTCACTGCTAAGCTCCCCTAGCTTAGCTCCCTGCAACCCTACTGGCACTTTCTTCGGTAGTTCTGTCGATCTGAAAGACGTCAGTTGTTTCATCATGCCCCCCTCTGTGGATCCCTTACTTGCTTTCCCATTGACAATCATTATGAATACCGTGGGGTAGTAAATAGTCGCTATGTCCGCATATACTGGCAATGGGCTTAGATCACGGGTAGATTCATGTCTTCCTGACTCCTTCATATTGTATTGATTCAGAGAACTAGTTCTCTGGATGCCATGTAACGGTATCGGGATAGGTCCTTTACGCAAATAACATCGTGGCTCCACTACTTGGGAGATTCACACCGACCCACTACAAAGTTCCATTCCTACGATGATCGAACGCGAAGCCAGCATGAATTGCCTAGGTATGTCATAACCATGTGGCCCATGTCGAATTCGCTCGATGTCAGGATAACACACCGAAATCGTCGGCCGTTATCGAGATAATGGGCCACAGAGATCGTCATCAGGCCCGCGGCATCGCCGAGCGGCAGGATGAGACAACCAATGCCATCGTGACGACACGACTGGACAAGTGCCACTGTCAGAACAAAAAGTACGTGGTGGTAATTGAAAGCATGGCTGTGCCATCAGTGCTCGTAGGTAGATCGGCCTCATGACATTGCCGGATTTACGTATGGCGTTATCATGTGTGCGCCGTATGATGGTCGTCAATTGAACACCACCATTTTTGCGATAGCCTGAGACGTCTCGGGCCTCGCCCGGAGATTTTGGATCTTGAGAAAACTGTCACGGGTCAAATATGCTGCGATGTTGGCCATAGTGGAACTCGGCAGGCGAAGACGGCGTTTCTGCAACATCAGACCGTGATGGATCAGTAAGATAGTCAACTTCTGGATCGGTAGTCAGGGCGACTGGGGACAACGGGGAGGATAGCATCAAAGCAGCGAAACAGGGTCAAGATGCGATTCGAGACCTAAGTTATGAATCCCGACACAGTTGACAGTTTGATGCAGTACTTTGAGGGCCTCCGGTTGCGTGCCAGTGGGTCCACACGATGCTGTGCGCTGCAGCTTGCAGGGCGACTCGAGAGCAAAGGATGCAACAATCCTTGAAGCTTGAAGGATCGCTGAAGTCAAAAGGTCATGAATGATCTGCATTCTGCGCTGTTTGGTAGCTCCATGACGTAATCCTCATGATGGGTGGTTTGCGACCACTGCTGAACCTGTTCGCACCTGATGTGCTGGTGCCTGGCCAGGCTAAGCAGGTGTCCCAAGTCGCAGGCATAAATATGTTTCTACGCACAATGAGATGATGATTGAAATGGAGGAGATTTAAGATTCGTCAGGGTATCTACAGTTAGTCGTTCATATCTACACGGCCATCATTTATCCAACAGGGGGCCCACCAGTAATGACAGTTACACTATTAGAGGTGATAATCCGGCCGAGATGTATAAAGAAAGAATGGACAAGATAAAGTGTTCGGCATAATGGGGGTCAGTCCAAGGAGCGCATCCGCAACGCAGCGGTCGTCTTCCAATAAAAATTAGTAAACAAGAAAATGATGGGGGTATTCGTCTTTCGTAAGCGTTCGAACAAGTCGACGCGATTCAAAACCACTTCTTCGTCGTGATGCTCAGACGCCGGGGGGGTTAAAGCCGGGCAGAGCGGGCCAGTTGCCAAGTTTTGCGGGGTCTCCGCCGATGCGGACGAAAACGCCATGAGACGGCGTCGGGCCATCAAGAATGAATAGTTGGTGCCAACCGGGAGGGCAGACATTTGCGTTTGGTGGTGCTGTGACCGTGCAGACGTTGCCGTTGCACGTAAATGCGGGGAAGATGGTGCGGCCGCCCATGGTGTTGCCGTGCGTGCTCGAAACAGCCGCAACGAGCGAGACGCGCAGGGTCTGGCCTTGGAATGTCTGTATGTTGATCTGGTGTTGCCCACCATAAGCCCAGTCGGTGTTTGGAACGGTAACGATGGGTTGGGTGAGGCCAGCGTTTAGGTATGGGGGGATGTAGACCTCGATGCGAAGCTCCTCCGGTAATCCGGGTGTCTGTGGATCCGAGCCAGAGATCAGCACGCGGCCGTCGGAGAGAAGCGTCGCTTCGGAGTGATACATCCGTGCGATGGTCGTGCTGCCAAGGGTCGAGATACGCGAGCCGACCGGCTGTGAAGGGTCGTACAGTAGCGCGGAGAGGTTCGGATCGCTTGCAAGGCCAAAGCCGGCGACACCCTGATGAGCGCCGTTCACGATCATGAAAGTGCCGTCTGGGAGGGCAACTATGCATGGCATAACACGTTTCGAGGGCTATACGCGGATAGTGTCAGTGGATGCTCTTCATAACATGGGGGATTAATGGACAAACCATCCGCTCTATAACCCACGTTGGGTTGGCAGACTCGGGCTGCATGCTGACGCAATTGTCCAGCGCAACACCGGAGTTGGAGCCACCGCAGACCAACACAGTGAGTGGGTCCGTGTAAGGGGCATGCTGGGGCATGAGGACGGATGCGCCTTCCAAAGGGTATGTGCGACCGGCCTGGCCACTCGTGACTGAGCCGGGGATGTTTGGAAGGACTTGGACGGTGTCAAACGTGACTGGGTCAAGGATGCGTGCCTCGTTGTAGTATCCTGTCCATGTGGATTAGAAAATGTTGTCCAGGAAGCTGGTCGCCTCAAACTCACCAACGAATATGCGACCGCTAGGAAGGACATGAAGGAAGGGATAAAGATTGTTTGGGTCTGTCCGCTGAAGCCAGTCGAGGAGGATTTGCGTGTTGCCACCAGGAATGCGGGGGAGAATCTCAAGCGTCGGGTTGGCAGGGGCGTTTGCGCCTGTCTCACCGCCCATAACGAGGATACTGCCATTAGCCATGACGAGGGCTGTCGGATACCAACGTCCACTCTGCATGGGAAATTCCCTGAATACGATATGCGTGGCATGGACAGGTACGCAACACATACCTGGAGTTGGAGGTTGTTTGGATCTTCCTCCCAGTCATTTGTACCATTGACACCGGGTGAGCCGTCGGGGGCGTAAAGTCGGATACCAAACGTCGATGTGAGCGACCAGCCACCCACGTTGAGGATACGAGCGGCTTTGTCTGGCAGCACAACAGCAGCGGAGCAGAAGACGTCCGACTTGACATGCATTTCGCGCCAAGCATGATTGAAATCGGGGGCGAGACTCAAGTCGAGTTCGTATGCGCCAGTAGAGTTTTGGAACTCAGACGTGCCGCTTTTCTCAAGGAAGGACACTTTGCCATTGATACCGAGGGTGGCAAGCAGTGGAGGTACAAGGCCAGGAATGAGGTACTACATGAAATGTCCTTTCAGCTCAGTGGACATGACATGGATATAAAAGGGGGGATATATGCGTACCTCGTATCTACCAATATTGGCAGGGGTGTGCCAGGTATTCAGGTTACCGTTCCAGAGATACAGCTGCAGCCTCTGAGCACCCCCACAAAGCTGTAATGGGTCGCCTGAGCACGCCATGGAGCAGTCGGTTTCCGCGGCTTGTGTACCTCCGTTGTTGGTGATATCCGCCACATCACCGCACCCTAAAGGGAGGTGTAAACGTAAGTGATGTCGTGAATTCTCTGCGGTGCGGTGGATCACGCACAGCATTCATCCCCGAATTCCATACCCGCCGCGGGATAACCATAGGTTGAGCATAGTGAAAGACAGTTCTGCGCGGTGTTGTTCTGGGGGAATACAATCTGATACGGGAAGACCCGAACGGCACCGGGCTCACTGTAAAACTGGGTAAGTATCTCCCTTGAAGGTCAAAGGGCTTGAGGAAATGCAACATACGACAAGCAATGCGAATATTGCCAATTTCCAGGGAGATTTGTTGTCTGCGCAGTGGGTACCGCAAAAACAGTGACGGGGGTCGTGGAGGTGTAAACAGAAAGTCGGCTTGGTCCACCACATGCTTCGCTGGTGTCCGCGATTCTTCAATTAGCTGCGCAGTACATGTGGAGTGGAAAGAAGAGAAGACATTTACGTGGCATTTCCACCGCAGGGCATATTGCAGTCGCTGTTAGGGGCTGTAACGGCACCTTGTACGAGATTGTTACCACAGACTGTAAAGCGAAATTAATGATGGTTCTTGGACAGGAGGTCGATCAATTGATCGATGACGACGATCAAACATACAGCATTGGACACTGTACTCCAACCCGGCAAGTGTAAAGCCTTGGGATGAGCACGAGGCAATACAGCTCTCCACTGTAAGGGCTGAGTTATCTGGGAGCTCAGTTTGGAGGACGCGTCCGTGGGCATTGTCCCTGGATATTCACTTTTTTCAGCACGTTTCTACGTCGCGCGCATCAAGTGAGAACCTACACCCAGCAAGCGTTGTACGACCATCCAGTCTCCAGACTGGAAAGGACGGGCAAAACCGAGGACCCACCTCCCCCGCCGCCACCATTCTGGGTCTGAGTGCCAGGCGGCGGAAGGTCGGTGCCGGTGTAATTGTACAGGGTGAGCCGGCCTGGGCCACCACAGACCTCGGAGCTGTTTCCGCTGCAGACCATGGAGCAATCGCCCGGAGGAGTCGGAGCGCCGCCGTTAGCAAGGGCGGTGCCACAATCTTTGAGATGTAATGTGAAGGGAAAAGCGCTAAACACCGAGGTGATAAATGGTACGTACAACACTCGTCCGAGTATTCCACACCGGCGAGGGGATAGCCCGAGGCGAAGCAGGCATCGGTGCAGCTTTGAACGCTGTTATTGGAAGCACCACCGAGAGGAGTCGTTCGGACGCCGAGGGTCCTCGCGCCAGGGGTGTCACTAAGGGGGCAGGCACAGAAGTACGTGTTAGTGATCCGCTTTCTGACGAAAAAGGAAGGTGGACGTACCTGTAGCATCCTAAGGAAACCCAAAGGCCGTTGTTCGGCGCGATGATGGGTCCTTCCGGGGGTGTAGCACCACTCCAATACAAGTTGAGGCGATCGCCGGCACCACAATGTTCATTTGTATTGCCGGGGCATGGGAAACTACAATCCGAATCCGAAGCGGTGGTCGCCCCATTTGATATGACATTCCCACAATCTTATATCCCAACACCGCGTGATCAGAATATCGGAGATGGAAGAACAAAGAGAACCATGAACAACACTGAAACACGACTTACAGCATTCTTGGCCATATTCGACACCGGCATAGATAAAGTTCTTGCTGCAGAAGTTCACGCAACTCTCGACAGTCATGTTCGTCGCGTCCCTATAGCCGGCAGATGTGAGCGTGCGTGCCGCGACATTGTCCCTAATTTGATTCAGGTCAGATGATCGTCTCTTTTGTAAAGGTTGTACGAAGACCAACGTGTAGCATCCGACCGTGGTCCAACCCGTAGGAAGGTCAGTGATGACATCCCGTTGTTGGTAGGAGAGATGACGAAGGTGGCTAAGTTGGAGGCTCTTGCGATGAATTTGGGATGCATCCGCATGTACGAACTACAATGCGACGATATAAGTCATGAGCACGGGTTCCTCCAAGGGAGATGTATGAATAAAGCGCGTACAGGCACTACAGCGAGCAGCACTGCAAAGTGAAGGAGTGTGGGCAGGAAAAGAGTGGGGCGCATCTTGCGCACCAAGTATGGGCAAGATGCAAAGGATGCGAGGTGCTAATGAAGCATGTTAGGGATGCGACCACGTTCTTTAAAGGACTTCCGGTGCCCGCGAAAATAGGACGTATGACAAGCACATCTAGTGGCGTGACTCATCATCAAGCGTTTTTCCATTGGTGTGGTTCCACTCACCAAGGTAAGAATCGGAAAGTAGGGACATTGTTACACACTGACCAAAGCCCGATGGCTCGCCTTCCCAGGGTTCATACAGTTCAAGGGGCCTGCAGAATAGAGACGGCCCGATCTAGATTTTACGGGATATTGTTAGGTACGGGGCTTTGGACGCGACTCCGCGCTCTGAGGAAGGAGACCAGTAGGGAGGCGGAATGGCGAATTTCTCTTTCATTACGGGGAATGGTTACCGGAAGTGTTAATAAATCGCGCATGCCACGTACGGTATGATGTACAAGAAGCATGTCATACATGAGAAAAAATATGATGGGTGCGGTTGCAGAGCGGACAGCAGACCTGGGATGTCAGCAATCTGAACAAGTTTTTGAAAGGTGACATTTCTTGGAAATTTGATGAATGTTTTAACAGGGAGAATGGATTGTCTGTTTGCACGCTATGGAATCTTGGGAAGTGTTTCAAGCAAAGCAACCGAAAGATGAAACGAGCTTTGCTTGTGGCCCTGTGCAGAGCACGTGATCGCGAGAAGTGGTCACGACCTCTCCTCTCTAATCCCACCACAACAAACGGCCTCTTTATTCCTGAACCTGAAGATCATCGATCATCGATCATCACCAGCCCAAATCTCGAAAATGTACTAGAACCGAAGAAAGGTTCCGCATGATCTTCCCTGATATTTTCACTCGTTCCTTCCCTAGAATCTTCACCACCGGACTCGAAGCTCATGTGTCAATCAATAAGGCCCCACTACACGTGGTATAACTTTCGCCCCACCGGCACGCTCAAGAGCTCAAAGAGAGACAAGTCTTACCAAACACCTAATTGACAGGGGGCCGAGGTCTCGACGTACTATGGACATATGGGGCAATAGAAGATCAATTGCAATACATCAACATGGCACTTGGGAATTAAATGGGTGACAGCTCACGAATAAGTTGTAGCTTCCACGTGCGCTCAATGTGCGGGGGAGAACTATTCCGCCTCAGTGTCAAGAGTTAGTGTCAAACCCTATCATCTCGCGCCAACCTGGGCAACAAGGTTAGTCACCAATTCCTTTTATGACCCCCGTATCGCTGCGGTTGGTAATGATGCTGATTGAGTGAACAGTATGAAAGGTCAGGGAACATAAAGCCATTATTATTATTATTATTGTGATTATCGTCACCAGTGCGGCAACGAAGGCGGTAAGACGTAGCGTAACACCTAGCACCCATTTTGGGTTACGATCGTCCTTCCTCGGGCTGGAAGTCGGAATGTGCCCATGCCATTAATGGGCTATTCCGATCTCTCCGCATTGTTCACATCGCCACTCGAAGCCTTTTCGCTTACGATACGGTACTTTTATCCATATCCTTCGTTCAATTTACACACAACCCCCACTTTCTAGCCCGGAAGTGTGTAGTCGGTTGCTGATGCGACGAGTCCCAGCTTGGTAAGGG
>Ga0307510_10001540_pt1 | contig 25450 bp, 17 predicted proteins | sample 12_EM_MG_FD_207224 | JGI IMG/M metagenome (GOLD analysis project Ga0307510, IMG submission 207224) | Populus trichocarpa ectomycorrhiza microbial communities from riparian zone in the Pacific Northwest, United States - 12_EM | ecosystem: Host-associated > Plants > Roots > Unclassified | place... | reverse complement strand
TGTCACTTGGCATGGCAAGAGTTTCGTCAATTTTTCTCGTAAACTGAGTTTCACAGCTACAGTGTATCATGTATGGTAAGAACGGAATGCAAGGATCTTTGTTGGAATGTCTAAAACTTCGAATTTGGTCTTCAATGAAATCGAATGTATCATTCGCGATAAGCTTGATTTGATGAGGAACGTCCTACCAACAAATGAAAACAAAAGGATCCAAAGAGCTTGGAGGGTTAATAACATAGAATCTTAATTTGATAGTTAGCTAGTTGCATTGGTTCCCCTAACGAATCTAGTGAGCTCTCAGTTTTCTGTTCGGTGGCTAGTCTATAGCCATCTGTTGTTTTATGTTTCTGTTCTCATTGTAAATCTGGGGTATGCCCCTTATAATCTTTATATCTTCTTCTTTTAATACATACGTCAACTTACCAAAAAAAAAGATTAGCTCTAATATCAAATTATGCAAACTACGTGATGAAGATACTTCCCCAAGCAAGCTGAATCCTCCTTTATTCTCTCTCCCTTGCTGAATACATGACACAAATAGGGGGAAAAAAACACGAAGAAGAATAGGAAGACACAATAAGAATAGAGTTTACAACAAGATGAACAATTGAGATTCGAAATTGCAAATCTGACTTTTGTTTGAACCAGAGCTAATCGAGAAAAAAACAGATGCGAAAGTGAACGAAATCAACATAAACAAAAACAAGTTTTGAATGCTAACACAAAACAAACCCATTATGGCAAGACAAAACCCGATTCTAGAACCTAAAGAAAACTATATCCAAACGACCTCAAATTTGATATAGTTTTTTATTAGGATCCCAATAAACAGAACATACAATTTGAGATGATTCTGAGTTAATTTGATACATGGACATGAAACGGCCCCTTTAATCAAATCGAATGTATCATTCGTGATAAGCTTGATTTGATGAGGAACATCATACCAACAAATGAAAACAAAAGGATCCAAAGAGCTTGGAGGGTTAATAACATAGATTCTTAATTTGATATAGTTAGCTGGTTGTATTGGTTTCCCTATCGAATCTAGTGAGGTCTCAGTTTTCTGATCGATGGCTAGCCTGTAGCCATTTGTTGTTTTATGTTTCTGTTCTCATTGTAAATCTGGGTATACCCCTTATAATCTTTGTATCTTCTTCTTTTAATACGAACGTAAACTTACCAAAAAAAAAACCCGAATTTAGAACCTAGGCCCAACGATGTACAAATAACTTGAGATTTAGAGCGACATCACACTACAAAACTAGAATATCAATTTTAAGTGAATTATTATAAGTTTTGATATGCTAACTCAAAACAGACCTGTTATATACTTGTCTTAACCCAAATAAAGTTTTCTAATTGCTTCTTTTTTTTTACTCAAAATAGAAAACTATAAACACAAAATAACAAGAATAAATACTAGAAAGAAAACAAATATTGGCTCTAAACAAAATGAAAACGAATGAAGAGAAACTTATGCGAAATAAATAGATAACAAAAACAAGGAAGATATAACCTAATTTCTGAGCCTAGCTCTAATAGCAACTTATGTGGTCACGTAAGCAAAATTGAGATATGATCCCAGAAAACTGAAATAGGTCTGATAGGAGTGTGACAAAATTGAAACCTGTCCCAAGGCACCAACACTATTGGAATGAAGTTGAATGATGCCACAAAGCCACTTAATCTTTGATAAGTTAGATCCAGGTCTTTTAAAAATTGAAGAATGCAAGAATCACTCTCACACGTTAAAACTGAAAAATTTAGAACAATAATTCATCAATGGCTCTGAAATTTAGGTTACATGAGTTTAAGTAGTTCTTGAAAAATTAACCCTAATGGATCTACCCTAGTGGATTGAATTGATCCATTTACAAAACTAACCCAGAAACTTTAAACAAAAAAGCCCATAACCATCCCCAACAAGTTTTGGATCCTAGCTGAAAACAAAGTAATTGAATTTAATTAAGCCCAAACTAGCCTTGGGTTATAGCTAACAAAATAGAATAAACCCTATAATATTAAATCCATGTTATGCCGTGAGAAGAATAGAAAATATTACAAAATCGATTCAAGGCTTATTTATAGCCTTCCATGCAGCCCATTAATCCTAGAAACTAAAGGAAAAGGTTGTCGCCCATGTTGTTTCCTCCTCACCTAACAAGGAAATAAACAAAATAATAAATCCTAATACTTAAAATAAATAATTAATGTTCCCATACACAATAGGGAGTCCAAAATAAATTTGAAATCCACAAAATACATAGAAACATCATAAACACAATGCTAGCCAAAATTCTGGAAAATTGGCAGCCTTGGTGCCTAAACCTCATGGCCTAAATAAGATTGGATTGAGCCCCTCTTGTACATGAATAAGATGTACTGAGGCCTCCTCTTGATACTCAAATGGAATATAAATTTTGAGTTGATTCCGAGATGATTTGATATATGGACACGAAACAGCCTCTTTAAAACCCGAATTTATAACCTAAGCCAAACGATGTCCACATGACTTGAAACTTGATATTTAGTTTGATTTCATGCTACATTAATGGAATATAAGTTTTGATATGCTGCTATGAACCAAAATAACATACAATTAGAATTGTGTATAATAGTAATAGTGGAATGCACTATAGATGATAACAAAGCTATATAAGGTATATACATATACAGAGTAATTCAAATAGGAGACACTCTACTAACATTTCGTTGTGCTTCGTTTTTTTTACTTTAATTAGAACATAATAAACACAGAATAACAAGAATAAACACAAGAAAGAAAACAAATACTGACCCAAAACAAAACGAAGACAGATGAAGAGAAACTGACACAAAACAAATAGATAACGAAAACAAGAAGGATATAACCTGATTCTAGAGCTTAGCTCTGATACCAACTGATACAAACCTCTTGATCACGTGGTCAAGCAACCCCCAGTGATGTGCCGTGAATGATTCGAAAATCAGCAACAATGAATCTGACGAAAATGGATGAAGGATGGGTCTGGTTAGTTGTCTTTCTTTCGGTGTTTAGGCTGGATTATAGTGATTTAAGGTAAATAAGATGGATGATAGACTAGAATGATACTTTGATAAGTTGATCTGGATGCCACAAAGATCAATCTAGGATTTTGACGTCACACTCGTTGTGATTGAAGAGTGATAAGTCAGGTAGGATTTTTCACAAAATCAATTTGAAAGAACAACCTTTAATTCTTTGAATTAAGTTTCAAATATTGGCCAAAGTGTTTATTACATATTCTGATATTATATTTATAATTGGAACATCCCTCCATAGTTAGGAAAATTCAACATGACAGAAGTCAAGCTCAAAATTAGACTTTGACAAAGTAACTAGACAAATTTAACTAGCACACATTTTCTGACCTTAATTGAAACATAAACAAACCAAATTAAAAACGGCTATAACTTCTTGCACAAAAGTCCAATGCAATCGTTGTTGGACAATCTAGAAAGATCACGTTCTGAACTTGCAATCCACTTAGATTAGTCTTGTCTTCACATGCAATGGATGACTTCAAAATCAGGTTCAAATTCATCTACTATTCTGACCGTAAACAGCACCAATTTCTTCACTTATTTGCATTATCAATCCAAACACAAGTAGCCCAACATTAAAAGAACCATTAAGGGCTTTTCCCATGTCCAAGTTTCAATTGTAAGCAAATAAAAACTTTTATACTAATTCCGAACAGATTGCTAGCTTTTAACTCCGAAGCAGTTTCAATTATTCCAATTTGACTCGTCAAGGCCCCTTGCAGTTGTTTCGCTCTCGCTCTTGTTATTGAGCCATCTGAATCTTCTTGTAGATTAGGTTCAGCTTTACGAGATGGATTATAATCCCCATGATGCACATCACCTAATAAAGATGATACTTCCCCAAGAAAGCCAAAAATCAGGTTTTAGAAGTGTGACACAATGGAAACCTGTCCCAAGAAACTAGGACTATTGAAATTGAATCGAATGACGCTTCAATGTCAGTTATACCTTGATAAGTCAAATATGATCGTCAATCTAGCAAAGATAACGTTTTACATCACACAAAACACAAGTTTATTTTATAAATCAATGGCACCCTGCTTTTCAGCATACAAAACACTTATATAATGTTTCAAATAACCCTAATAAAGAAGGTGTTGTTAAAAACTATACATAGCCTTAGCTCCTAATGGGAATGTTGTCTCTTTTCTCCTCTTTTCCTTTCCTCCTACACTATCAATTTTGGAATCCTTTGCATCTGATTATGTCTTAACTTTGTTTTCTTCAAGATTAGGTTGGTTCCTGCACAATCCAAGTTTCATTTTCTCTATTTCAGCTTTTGGTGGTTTTTGGTTTTGTTCTTTAAGTTCAGACGAGGGAGATGGGAAAGAAAGAAGTGAATATGGGTACTACTGCTGTTATTTCCCCTTCTAATGTTGATTTTCAAAATGATGTTTTCCACTCCATCAGCAACAAAACCATTCAGAATGTAATAAGGGATTGTCAGCTTTTGACTGGACACAACCTGAGAATACAACTTCATGAGATGTTGCTTGGCCACGATACTAAATTTTCTCATGAGATCAAAGTTGCTACTGAAGGACACATCCGGTTACTTAGATTTGGAAGTATTGTTGAACTGGATGAAAGTAGAGGAATCAACATGCTTTTAGGGAAGATGGAGGAGGCCAGGGGCAAGCAATTAATGCTAGTTTGGTCAATTTCCAAGATAAGAAAGTTTCAGAACATCAGATGGGTAAGCAAGCAGTCCACTCCACCTTTATAGCTAAGGAAGGAAATATGCCAGCTGCCTTCATAAAGCCCGAGTTGTCACGCTAAAATCTTGAATTGGAAAACATGACAAATCCATTGTCTCCAAGCAATCCAACTGTTGCAAGTTAAACTTTTTAAACGCTGTTAGAGTTGAGGTAAACTTGGACGTGAAAGTTGGCCATACTGTACAAACAAACCAAAATTTGTTTTTTTTTACCTCCCTTGCTGGAATCTGATTGGGATGTAAGTCCTCCAGTTGAATTCTTTGAAGAAGGTTGTACCCTTTGACAATCCACCATCATTTGGGCACTTTGTAGATCAGAAACTTCCATTCCTAGTTGTTAATTCTATAGCTAACAGAATTTGGGGATCACTTAGATTATTAGAAGTGTTGTCGTCAGATAATGGTTTCTTTCTCTTCACCTTTGATTCGGTTGATCATGCTATTGTTATCCCAAATTGAGCTCCATGGCACATGGCCAACAGACATTGGACACCAAACATGCAATTCTCGGAAGATGATTTCTCAAGAATTCCTATTTGGATTAAACTTCATCATGTTTCGTTGGAATATTGGACTAACAAGGGGTTGAGTTATGTTGCTGGTGCTCTAGGGGTTCCTTTACATGCTGATGTTACTACCCTAATGCATAAATGCCTAACTTATACAAGAGTTTGTGTTGTAATTGATGCTTCTAAGATGCTGGTTAAGGAATTTGATCTACAATACCCCTATGGAATGGTAATTACTATTTCAGCTGAGTATGAATGGCTTCCTTCCGGCTGCAGTTCTTGTAATGTATTCGGGCATAACTTAACTACATGTCCATCTAATCATAATGATAAGGCTCCAATGATGGGAGAGGCTAAGATGAAGAAGGGGGGGTTGGTGGGACTGCCTCAGAGTATAACTTGCATAATAAATTTCAATGGCAGGAGGTTGGAAACAGGAAGAAAGACAATCAAAAGACTATGCCTAGATGCTCTAGTACAGGTGAAGGGACACAAGTATTGAACAAAGAGGGGAATCAGGTTGTATATTGCATCATGAATTGTACAAGTAGAGAAACAATGAACATCCAGAGGAGTACATGTGATACTTTGCCATAAAGGAATGTTGATCCAACATTTTACATGAGCACAAGAGTAGTACCTTACCAAGGTCCTTTGGTTAGACATTTATGGACTATATGTAATCCGGCTAACTATATATGGTCATCCTTAATTTCTTGCGTGGTGGGAGTATTTGGGAGATTCCTTGCCCGAGAAATTTCTTGGACTTCGTCGAGATGTTCAGAAATTCATCTACTTCCATGGTAGGAGATGGGTGTTTTATTTCACTCTGGTTTGATAATTGGCACCCTTTGGGCCCTTAGTGGAGTTTTTTTTGGGACATGATTATTATGGATTCTAGCTTGGGGAGGGATACGAGGATGGGTTTTATTATTGTTGGTAAGGAGTGGATTTGGCCTCCTCCTTAATCCCCCGAATAAATTGAGCGAATTTGATGTCCTCCCACTTATTTTCTCCTAGATGATGGTGACCTTGTGTGTTGGAAGGATGCTCCAAGGGGTATCTTCTCAATTCGTTGTGCTTGGAACTCTGTTTATCCTCTTCAGGACAAAATTGAGTGGTGGAAACTTGTTTGGCATAAATATGTTATCCCGTGATTTTCATTTATCTTGTGGATTGCTATTCATGAAGCTCTCTCTACTTAAGATAAGCTTTGATCCTATGGTGTTATTCAGGTTATCCTTTACCTTTCATGTGGAGGTGATAAAGAAGATGTTGATCACTCATTTTTTGATTGCCCATTCTCTCATTGCATTTGGTATGATCCATGCTCCAAATGTCTCATCCCCTTTTATCATTGCTCTAGGGTTAACACCATCTGTTGGCTCTCTAACTTTAGTGGAGGGTGCTCTTTTCATTTTATTCTAACGAGATTGATGTTAGCTACTGTTGTTTATTATATTTGGAGGGAAAAGAATGCTCGTCTTAATGGTGATGCTCCTCATACTAGTTCGATGATTTATAAACCAATTAGTTGTATTGTTTTAAAAGTTAATCCTTTTCGCAATATGGCTTCTTTGATTACTAATAGAAAACTTCATACTGCGTGGGGATTTTCTGATGATATTTTTAAATTTGTTTGATTTGTTTATTGGTTGTTCAGGTTTTGAGGGCATGTTCTTTTAATTGTACTCGGGTTATGACCCGGTTTATATTTGTTTGTATGCATTTATGGTAAGTGGGTTTGTCCGTCGTTGCCTTTTTGTAGGGTTTGGATCCTTTGTTGTATTTTGCTATTTTTTGGTCAATATACTTACCTTATCCAAAAAAAAAAAAACCTAATGGATTCCTATATGTGGGTTAATTTGAGCCTAGTTACGAAATTCACCTAAATAAGTAATAATAACCAAGAACTAAGAACAAAATAATAAAAATTTGAAATTAATATCCTAGATATGTTGTCCTACCTTGAGTTAAAATTTCAGGTCAATCGGAGTTCGGGAAAGCATCGTAATACAGGTCAACAGAGGTTGTACGAATTTTGTTATTTACTTCCTTTTGACTTGTGGACTTCTTATTTGGCAACAATCCTTTTTCTACAAGGATATGACAGCTTTTTGGGAATCTCCTATCTTTAATGGCCTACAATATAGTTTTTAAGTGTGGCAAGGATTCATAAATGTTTCAAAATCATTTTTTTACTAGAATTCCTTATTCGTCCTAGCTACAATATGGAAAGAAGACTTTAAAATTAATTCTATCTTCAAATCAGATTTCCTAGTTTATTTGGGACTTCTTAAGGGTGACAAATTTGATTCTAGCATGTTTAGGATTGTAATTTTTTGATTTTTATTATTTTCTTCTTAGTCTTTGGGACTTCTTTGGGTCAATTGTAAGTGGGTCTCATATAAATCCACTTAAGTGGGGTTCGTTGGGGTTTATTTAAGTTACACGATTATTGGACGAATCTGTAAGTCCAAGGATATAATTAGATTTTTAATAGACCAATTTGATTTAATTATGGGCCAATTTAAAGTTTAATTATGTTTAGGAATTCATTTGGGTCCAATTGAAGGATTTATATAGGTGCAAGGATTTCATTATACTTTAAATGGGTCAAATTAATTTGATTAGTGGCGTAATTGGTGAAACATTAAGTTTTGGAGCCTAATTTAGGCTTAATTAAGAAGATTAGAATTTTAGAAGACCAAATTTAATATTTACCAAGTCAATTGATTGAAATCAAGGGTAAAATTAGAATAAAATCAAAGTTTTAGGGTGAATTAAGGGTTAAATTGAAGAAATTTGTAGCCAATGACTATTTTGACCATATTTGGTTTCCTTCGCATCCTAACCTGGAATAGTTAATCAATTTTTATCCACATCTGGTTTACCATCTAAGTTATCGATGTCAACCTTTAACATCATTAGCCTCTTTACCTGGAGTAGCTAATCACACCAGATATGGTTGATGATACCAATGCGACCCATTGATATCTATGCTGACATCTTCTCAGTGAGCTTTAACGACTGGAAGTGGGGTGTATAAACCCGAACTCTGACTATGTGATTGAGTAATATGACATGTTCTACAACATTGTATGAACTTTGTAACATCTCTCTCCATCTTTAGCTAGAAGAAGTTGTCCTAGATAACAACTAGTGTTTTGTCTCTCCTAAAGTGTCCATCAAGTCCATCGTTGTGAGCTTTAAAGATAATGGCTTCCCTCAAAAGAACCTTGAGGAATATACAAATAATTTTTTTAAAAAAAATATAACCTTCTAGCACAACAAAATGCTTGGAAACACCACTTTGGCATTCAATCTATATCTTGTCGAAATCACCATCATGCTTGTAGAGATCTTTCAACACTTCAAAACATACTTTTACTTGTATATTAACTAATAACAAATATCTTTGACTCAAGGCATTAATAACAACATTATGAACTCCAAATTTGTGCTTTATAGAAAAACTAAAAGTACGTAGAAATTCAACCTAATAGCCAAAAATGGAGGATCGAATAAGAATTTTAAAATTTTTATTTGATGCAATTGCAACGAAAATGGGTTATTTCTTGAACTTAATTAATGAATTTGTTACAAAATCAAGTTTCAATTTAAAGAGACTCTTTCCAATAGTAATAGAAAAGTAATAGAAAAAAATCACAAAGAAGAAAAAGAAGAAAAAATGGATGAAGAAATTAATAAAAAGATTAATACATAAAATAAATATAATAAGAGATAAAAAGAGATGCGACCACCTCCTACATATTTTATGCCTTCTCCTGCAAAGAAACTCGTAAAACCAACTCCATTGGTAATTCCATCAATTACTCGTCTATCAAAAAAAGAAGTTAATTCTGCCAATCTTCTTATGCCTTCTGTTAAAGATATTGCATAAAAAACATCTATGTAACCACGATTATAGGACCAATCATATATCACATTTATTATTTTGTCCCTAAGAATTCTCTTAGGACCTTTTTTAGCATTTTTAGCAACCAAATTAAGGAATTTCAAATTTTGTAAGGATGAATAAATCGGCTTATATAAAGAAGACGCTATAAATATCCCAAAAGAAGCTATACTGACTGAAAAAGTTGAATTTGTTACAAATTCATACCAATCTACAGACTTATTTTGATTTTGATGTAAAAGACTTAAAGACGGAATTAACAGTTTGGATAATATATCAAAATTCATTTCTTCTTGATTGAATTGATTGAAAGGTATTCCTATAGCTCCAATAAACAAGGTAAATAGTACCAAAACAAGCATCGGAAATAATATAGTATTATCCGATTCCTGGGGATAGGAAAAAATTCTTTTAGTACCAAAATGATTAATAGTAATAAAAGGACACGTCATCTTTCTTACAGTACCACCAGTTTGATATATTTTCTTCCAAAAAAAACAAAAAAAAGAAGCTCTTTCATTATTATTTTTATTATTTATTGTTAATAAAGGTAATAAACGCATTTTTTTTTTTAAGATTTTTGATCCCTGTTTACCCCATAAAGATATTGAATAGAATGCGCTGTTTTTTTTACCACTATAATTTTGAAAATAAATATTTAAATGCCCTTCAAAAGTAAGTAAATAAACCCGAAACATATAAAATGCAGTTAATCCTGCTGTGGAAAAAGCTATTATTGCGAAAATAGGTGAATACGACCAACTATCATTAAGAATTTCATCTTTGGACCAAAAACAGGCGAGAGGTGGAATACCACAAAGAGAAAGGGTTCCTAATAAAAAAGCAATTTTTGTAATTGGAACATGTTTTGTTAAACCACCCATAAGAACCATATTTTGACTCTTATCCGGAGAATAGCCAACAATAACTTCCATTGAATGAATAATGGATCCAGATCCTAAAAACAACAATGCTTTCGAATAAGCATGAGTAATCAAATGAAATAAAGCGGCTCGATAGGAGCCCATACCTAAAGCTAACATCGTATAACCCAATTGAGACATTGTAGAATAAGCTAAACCTCTCTTAATATCTTTTTGAGCAAAAGCTAAAGTGGCTCCTAATAGTACTGTTATTATACCTATCAAAGCTATTAGCTTCATTATGTAAGGTATAACTACGAAAAGAGGAAGAAGTCGAGCTACAAGAAAAATTCCCGCTGCTACCATGGTAGCAGCATGTATTAGAGCCGAAATAGGGGTAGGTCCTTCCATGGCATCCGGTAACCACACATGAAGGGGGAATTGCGCCGATTTAGCAATTGCACCGGAAAATAATAGGAAAGCGCACAAGGTAACAAATAAAAAATGAACCTCATTATCATTATTATAAATCAAGTTATTGAATATTTCAAACAAATCCTGAAATTCGAAACTGCCTGTTATCCAATAAAGACCTAAAATTCCTAATAATAAACCAAAATCGCCTACACGATTAGTTACGAATGCTTTTTGACAAGCATTGGACACAATAGGTCGTGTGAACCAAAAACCTATTAATAGGTAAGAGCACATTCCAACCAATTCCCAAAAGATATAAATTTGGATTAAATTCGAACTGGTAACTAATCCCAGCATTGAAGTATTGAAAAAACTCATATAAACAAAAAATCTCAAATAGCCTTGATCATGAGACATATAACTGTCACTATAAACAAGAACCAAAATTCCAACCGTAGTAATTAATATTAACAAAATAGAAGTAAGTGGGTCAATCAAGTACCCGAACTCTAAGGAAAAATCATTGTTGATGGTCCAAGACCATACATATTGATAAATGGAACTGCTATTTATTTGCTGAATAAACAGATCGATCGAAAAAACCATAACTATACTTAACAATAAAACACTGGGAAAAGCCCATATACGGTGAAGTTTTTTTGTTGACACCGGAAAAAGTAGCAGTCCCATTCCTATTAACATAGGGACTGGAAGTGTAACGAAAGATATAATCCATAAATATTGATATGTATGTTCCATAAAAAAAATCTTATTATTTTTAATAAAAAAAAAAAAAATGAATTAAGTTTAACTTATTTTATAACTGTCTTGACAATTTTTATTTTTAATCACTATAGAAAATAGAACCTTTGATGCTTTCAATCCAATTATAAAGAAGTACCAGGTAGATAAAAATGTGTAAATTTTGACTGATCTAGTTTAGATCATATGTTTGGGCTGGATAATGTATCAAGGTATATACATTAAATTAGATAAGATTTTTCAATTTTAAAGAATTTTAAAGTCCGGGACAGAACTCGAAACTTTTTTGTTATATTATATGTCCATAAATCAATACCTAATGGGGTTGCTAAACCTTAACACAAATTTTCTACCTAACGAAACCCTAAGGATTAATACAATAAAATAGTTTCAGAAATCCCTTGAATGGAATGTTGAAATTGAAAAAATGAAAAAATGAAAAAAAAAAATTCTTTTTTTTTTTTTCATTAATTTTAATGTTTCTAAAAAAATATTACATTGAATTAACTCCTTCAAGCTCGCCGATTGAATAAAAAAAGGTTATTATAATTTTGAGCAAGCCGCCATGGTGAAATCGGTAGACACGCTGCTCTTAGGAAGCAGTGCTAGAGCATCTCGGTTCGAGTCCGAGTGGCGGCATAACATTTTTAAATTATCTATTTTAAAATTATCTAATTATTAAAAGGATAGAATAAATCCTATAATGAATTCAATTCCGTATGTAGAATTATGGATAATTAAAGTATTCCCCCCTTTTTTTTATGATATTTTTGACTTTAGAACATATATTAACTCATATATCTTTTTCGGTCGTTTCAATTGTAATTATAATTCATTTTCTAACCTTATTAGTCAATGAATTCGTGGGACTCTATGATTCGTCAGAAAAAGGCATGTTAACTACTTTTTTCTGCCTAACAGGATTACTAATTACTCGTTGGATTTATTCGGGACATTTACCAATAAGTGATTTATACGAATCATTAATATTTCTTTCATGGATTTTCTCTATTATTCATATGGTTCCATATTTTAAAAAACATAAAAATTATTTAAGCACAATAACCGCACCAAGTACTTTTTTTACCCAAGGCTTTGCTACTTGGGGTCTTTTAACCGACATGCATCAATCTAAAATCTTAGTACCTGCTCTCCAATCCCAGTGGTTAATAATGCACGTAAGTATGATGGTATCGGGCTATGCAGCTCTTTTGTGTGGATCATTATTGTCAGCAGCACTTCTAGTAATTACATTTCGAAAAGTCATAAGAATTGTTGGTAAAAACAATAATTTATTAAATGATTCATTTCCCGTTGATGAGATCCAATACATGATGGAAAAAAAAAGTATTTTAAAAAATACTTTTTTTCCTTCTTCTAGGAATTATTACAGGTTTCAATTGATTCAACAATTAGATCATTGGGGTTTTCGTATTCTTAGTATAGGGTTTCTTTTTTTAACCATAGGTATTCTTTCAGGAGCAGTCTGGGCTAATGAAGCATGGGGATCATATTGGAATTGGGACCCAAAAGAAACTTGGGCATTTATTACTTGGACCATATTCGCGATTTATTTCCATACTCGAACAAATAAGAATTTGGAAGGTTTAAATTCTGCAATTGTCGCTTCTATCGGTTTTCTTATAATCTGGATATGCTATTTTGGGGTTAATTTATTAGGAATAGGACTACATAGTTATGGTTCATTTACATTAATATCTAATTGAATTGAAGAAAGAGTTTGACAAATATAACCATAGGACAGCTTAACATATATATAAGAAGCTTCAGGGAAGTCGTTGAGAACCTTTTGAATCACTCCATTACTTGAGTGATTCAAAAGGTTCTCGCAAATGCTAAACATATCTGATTACAATTCCGTTTTTTTTTTATTTTATAATAACTAATAACTACCTATAAATAATAACTACCTATAAATAATAACTACCTATAAAATTATAATAATTACCTATAAAAAAAAATTAGCTATAAAAATAATTAGATAGAATAGCTTCGACCTTGTCAACTGATAATGAGAAAACGAAATCCGGATAAATACCAATACTGATTACAGGCAGAAGGATAGCAATCGAAACAAATAATTCTCGTGGTCCAGAATCAAAAAAATAAGAATTTCTGGCATTAAACAGCTTGTATCCATAGAACATCTGGCGTAACATAGATAATAAATAAATAGGAGTCAATATCGTTCCAACTGCCGTTACAAAAGTAATTAGTATTTTTGGCATTAAAAAATATTTTTTGGCAGTAATTATTCCAAAAAATACTACCAATTCCGCAAAAAAACCGCTCATGCCCGGTAATGCAAGAGAAGCTAACGATAAGATACTGAACATCATGAATATTTTTGGCATTAGGGTAGCCATTCCGCCCATTTCGTCAAGATAAACAAGACGTATTCTATCATAACTTGTTCCTGACAAGAAAAAAAGCGCAGCGCCGATAAATCCATGAGATATTATTTGTAAAATGGCCCCGTTGAGTCCCATATCGCTTATAGAGCAAATTCCTATAATTGTAAAACCCATATGAGATACAGAAGAATAGGCTATTCTTTTTTTTAAATTTTTTTGACCAGAAGATGTTGAAGCTGCATAGATTATTTGTATTGCGCCTACTATTATCAACCAAGAAGAAAATATAGAATGGGCGTGGGATAATAATTCCATATTTATTCGAACCAATCCATATGCTCCCATTTTTAATAAGATTCCAGCTAAAAGCATACAAGTACTGTAATGTGCTTCTCCATGGGTATCTGGTAACCATGTATGTAAGGGTATAATCGGTGATTTGACAGCAAAAGCAATAAGAAATCCAATATAGAATAGTATTTCCAAGGTCACAGGATATGATTGATTAGCTGATGTTTCAAAATTGAATGTTGGTTCATTGGAAGCATAGAAAGCGATACCTAAGGCCCCCATTAATAAAAAAACAGAACTTCCTGCAGTATACAAAATAAATTTTGTAGCTGAATACAGACGTTGCTTTCCCCCCCACATAGCTAGAAGTAGATAAACAGGAATTAATTCTAACTCCCACATAATGAAAAAAAGTAAAAGATTTTGAGAAGAAAATAATCCTATTTGACCACTATACATTGCTAACATCAAAAAATGAAATAATCGGGAATCCCGAGTAATTGGCCGAGCCGCTAAAGTAGCTAAAGTGGTGATAAATCCGGTCAGTAAAATAGGTCCTAGAGAAAGTCCATCTATTCCTAATCTCCAGTAAAAATCAAAAAAATTAATCCATTTATAAGACTCCGTCAATTGGATTAAGGGATCGTCCAATTGGAAATAATAAGAGAATGCATAGGTCATTAAAAGGAGTTCTAGTACACATATAAATATAGTATACCACCTAATTACCTTATTTCCTCTATGAGGGAAAACGAAAATCAAGAAACCCGCGGATATTGGTAAACCTACAAATATTGTTAACCAAGGAAAAGAATTCGTGGTAAAGACAAGATACACTTGGACAAGAAAAACCCGTACTCGAAAAAAAAAATAATAATAAAAAAAAATAGATTAGGTTTTCGAGTACGGGTTTTTGTCGGTAAACAAAAAATCAAATGTATTCAAGTGGTTTTTTCTGGAAAGTATTAATAAGCTAGACCCATGCTTCGAGTTGTTTCATGCCATAGATAAACTCGAACACTCAAGAAATCTGTTGGACAGGCGGATTCGCATCTCTTACAGCCAACACAGTCTTCTGTTCTTGGAGCAGAAGCAATTTGCTTAGCTTTACACCCGTCCCAAGGTATCATTTCTAATACATCCGTGGGGCAGGCCCGGACACATTGAGTACACCCTATACATGTATCATAGATTTTTACTGAATGTGACATTGGATCTATAATTTTTTTTTTACGTCATAAATTTTCGATCTAGTAAATTTTTTAATGAATCATATATTTAGACACCAGATGAATCAATGATTTATCATAATTTGTCTATTCAATTTCGGATCGACTCATGAGATAGAACCAAGATACTTTAATTTCTTACGTTTTCGTAAACATTATCAGATACGCTATGTATTATAGATGTCAATTCAAATTAATGAATCTAAATATTTTATATGATTAATACTACTTATTCAACAAATTCAATTGATTAATACGGATTGATTTTCTGTTACGATAAATTGACGAAACTATAGCCGGCCCGATAGCTGCTTCAGCGGCTGCGATAGATATAACAAAAATTGAAAAAATATTTCCTTTTAATTGTCGACTATCAAAAAAATCAGAAAATGTTACGAAATTTATATTGACGGCATTCAATATAAGTTCAAGACACATAAGGGCTCTAACCATATTTCGACTCGTGATCAATCCATAGATACCGATAGAAAATAAATAAGCACTCAAACCAAGCACATATTCGAGCATCATCGCCCAACTCCTTATCGATTTCGATTTATTTCAATATGAACAATGAACAACAATTTAACATCAACAGATTAGATTGACTAGAATAAGAATATCACAAGTACAAAACAAAAAAAATGGATTGGAATATAGATCGAATAAAAGAATTTATATATGAATAATCTTAAAATAAATGTGATAACATAGAATAAAGTCTGATTTGGATTGCGATTGCCAATTTAAAAGATTTATTACTGACGAGCCGTGGCAATCGCACCTATCAAAGCAACTAAAAGAATTATTGAAATAAATTCAAATGGAAGAAAAAAATCTGTTGATAAATGAATTCCAATTTGTTGACCATTACTTACCAAATCTTGCTCTATAATCTGGTTTGCTCTTGTAGTCCAAATAATCCCATACCATGTTGTATTTGAAATAATAGTAATTAGTAAAACAAAAAGACTTGTACAAATTAGAGAAGTAAGACCATTCCCAACAGTCCAAAGATTGAAATCTTTGTAATATTCTGAACCATTCATGAACATCACAGCAAATAAAATTAAAACATTTATAGCTCCCACATAAATAAGGAGCTGCGCCGCAGCTACAAAATGAGAGTTTGATAAAATATAGAATAAGGATATACAAACAAGAACCAATCCTAATGAAAAGGCAGAAAAAATTGGATTGGTAAGTAATACCACTCCTAGACCTCCTAATATAAGACCTAATCCTAGAAAGACTAAAAGAAAATCATGTATTGGTCCAGGTAAATTCATTGTACGTAAAATAAAAGATAAAAAAATCAAATTCTTTTTTTTTTCATGACTTTATTGACCCGACCAGGAAAAACTTATTTAGAATGGGTTCCTAATTGAATTAAATCCTAAAAGATTTAAATTACTGTAGTACCGCTATCGGACTAATCTCATTCTTTCTCGAAAAAATAAAAATTGACACTTTAATTTTTATTTCTATTTCGAAATAGAAATAATTATGGATAGAATTATTACTATATTAATAGATTTTCAATCCAAATTAAGCTGCGCTGCAATTCTTACCAATCAATCAAATCCAATCGCTAGTTGGGATTTGTAGCTTTTGTAGTTATTGACCAAACAAAATGAAAAAAAAAAATATATTTCAGACTTTTATATCAAACCTAGATCTTTGTTTAATGATTAAAAATGACTCTTCAATCAATCTTTAATCAAAGGGGGTTTGACCATTTTGATTAAAGATTGAGGTGAATTCAAAATTGTTCGAATTGTATAATCGTCAATTACTGACATTGGTAAACGACCTAAAGCAATTTGGTTATAATTCAATTCGTGACGATTATAGGTAGAAAGTTCATATTCTTCAGTCATTGATAAACAATTAGTTGGACAATACTCAACACAGTTGCCACAAAATATACAGATTCCGAAATCAATACTGTAATTAAGCAATCGTTTCTTTCGAATATTAGTTTCCAATTCCCAATCAACAACAGGTAAATCTATAGGACATACACGAACACATACTTCACAAGCAATGCATTTATCAAATTCAAAATGGATTCGACCGCGGAAACGCTCCGATGTGATTAATTTTTCATAAGGATATTGAATAGTTACAGGTAAACGATTTACGTGGGATAAGGTAGTCATGAAACTTTGACCAATGTACCTTGCAGCCCGTACGGTTTGTTGACCATAATTCATGAACCCAGTTACCATAGGGAACATATCGTGAATCTCTATGAATAATTTTATATTTGTTTCTTTATCTTGTTTGAGACAAACTATAAATATAGAAAAGAATTACTTTATAGTGAAAAGAGTTGGGAAGAGGTTGTTAATAATAGATTGCCAAGAGAAATAGGTAAAAGAAATTTCCATCCAAGATTTAATAGTTGGTCCATTCTTAGTCTAGGTAAAGTCCATCTTGTTGTGATAGGAATGAACAAGAACAAATAAGTTTTAACCAATGTAATAAGAATACCCATTGTTGTTCCAAAGACTCTACCTACTTTATTTATTTCAAAATCAAAAAACTCCGGAACGGATATGTACGGAATAGAGATATTCCAACCGCCCAAGTAAAGAACTGCTACAAATAATGAAGAGACTAATAAGTTTAGATAGGAAGCAACATAAAATAAACCAAATTTGATACCCGAATATTCGGTTTGATAACCTGCTACTAATTCTTCTTCTGCTTCTGGTAAATCAAAAGGTAATCTCTCACATTCTGCTAGGGAAGAAATGAAAAAAATGATAAATCCTATAGGTTGACGCCACAAATTCCATCCCCCCAAACCATATTTTGATTGTGCCTCAACTATATCAACTGTACTTGAACTGTTAGATAATCATAGTCGGTGATGACATCACTGTTCCCATCGCTATTACAGAACCATACATGAGATTTTCACCTCATATGGCTCCTCGAAGGCCATAAATAAATCTAAGGGCCAGATCATATTATTTATCTCGATATATTTGTAGGATAAATAGGATCCAAATCTATCGGATGCCCCCCCAATTCCAAAATTTGACCAATGTAATTCTGTCTGTTATAATACTAAAATAAAGTACTTCTGAATTGATCTCATCTTTTAAGAATTTCAATTTTTCTTTCTTGAGCAATAACTTAAATCTTTCAATAAAATACTTCTTGTAGAAATACCAATAAATATTTTAACCTATCATTTTCGATTACGAAAAATAATTAGACAGTCCATTATTTCATGAATTATGACACGAATTCGATTTCTATGAATATCGATATAGGAAAGAAAGAAGAAAAAGGATCTCTTTTTTTTCTTTTTCTATTGTAATTCTATTCTTTTTTTTTTGTTCCTATTCTTCCTTCTGAAAAAAAAAAAAGGTAAAGGATTAGTTCGTTCCTGATAGTCATTTGTTTAATTGGTGGATAGGAGCGTACTCTGGATCGGAATCATGGGGAGTACTGCCTGATCATTTCTACTAATTTAAAGCCCCAATTAATATTCTTTTATTTTGGATAATTCTATTACTAATCTTTTATGTATCTTGGTGTTCCTAACCATCCACTCATTTTTATTTTTACTCAACTGCTCGGTAGCATTACAGTAATATATATATATATATAAATGATAGTAAAATGCTCGGTAGCATTACAGTAATATATATATATATAAATGATAGTAAAAACTCACTAAGGTTGATTCTTTGAGCCCGCTTTCAAGCCAGGATGACTAATCAACCAATTTTGGGACAAATGATCTCATCTTCTTATGTTTATTTCTGCTTTACTGTTGTACATAAGAAATGAGTCTCGATTTTTTTTACTGCAAATTTTAAAGCTGTTTTCTTTCACTCATATAACTATCTAATTTAGTTCATCAATTCAAATGATGAATAAAAAAATAAAGATATATATTCAATTAATTTCACCTTCTTCCTAATAAAGAAAAAGGGAATAGGGAAAAATTTTTGTTTCAACGAATCGCACGTAGAGATATGGATAATACACAGAGAGTTAATGGTATTTCATAACTAATCGATTGAGCGGCAGCTCGTAGACCACCTAAAAAGGAATATTTATTATTTGATCCATATCCTGACATAAGAAGTCCAATGGGAGCAATACTTGAAATGGCAATCCATAAAAAGACGCCGATATTTAGATCCGCTAAAACAAAGTGATAGCCAAAAGGAATTACTGAATAGCTTAATAGAGTTGATATGACTGCTATGGATGGTCCGATACTGAATAAACGAGTATCTCCTCTAGATGGAAAAAGATTTTCTTTGAAAAGTAGTTTTGTTCCATCCGCTAGAGCTTGAAGAACTCCAAAAGGACCGGCATATTCAGGTCCAATACGTTGTTGTATCCCTGCAGAAATTTCTCTTTCTAACCACACAATTACTAGTATGCCTATCGTGATTCCCAATACAAGAGTCAAAATAGGGACAAGCATCCATATAATTCCATAGACCTCGTTTAAGGATTTCAATCTGGAAAAAGAATTGATAGCTTGTACTGTTGTTGTATCAATTATCATTTCAACGATCAACTTCCCCCATAATAATATCTATGCTACCTAGTATTGTCATAATATCAGCCAATTTCATTCTTTTAATTAATTGAGGAAGAATTTGCAAATTGATAAAACCCGGCGGGCGAATTTTCCATCTCCAAGGAAAACTACTTTGATCCCCTATTAGAAAAATTCCCAACTCTCCCTTTGGTGCTTCAACTCGAACATAAAGTTCTTGTTTCGGCAATTCAAAGGCGGGAGAAGTTTTTTTACTAATAAATCGATATTCAAAATCATTCCATTCTCGATTCCTTTCTCTATCAAAACTTCGAGTTTCTAAATTTTCATAAGGCCCCCCTGGAATCCCTTCCAAAGCCTGTTGAATAATTTTTACGGATTCCGTCATTTCACCAATTCGGACTAAATAACGAGCTAACGAATCCCCTTCTTTTTGCCACTGGACTCCCCAATCAAATTCGTCATAACACTCATAATGATCAACTTTACGAAGATCCCATCGTACTCCGGAAGCTCGTAGCATTGGTCCTGATAAACCCCAATTTATTGCTTCCTCTGCACTAACAATACCTATTCCTTCAACGCGTTCTAAAAAAATAGGATTTCGCGTAATAAGTTTTTGATATTCAGCAACTCCTGTTAAAAAATAATCGCAGAAATCCAAACATTTATCTAGCCAGCCATGAGGTAGATCAGCTGCTACTCCTCCGATACGAAAATAATTATGCATCATTCTCATACCAGTGGCAGCTTCGAATAAATCATATATTAACTCTCTTTCTCTAAAAATATAGAAGAAAGGGGTCTGCCCACCAATATCTGCCATAAAAGGGCCAAGCCATAAGAGATGAGAAGCTATACGACTCAACTCCAACATAATTACTCTGATATAGCTAGCTCTTTTAGGTACTTGAATATTTCCCAACTGTTCCGGTCCATTTATTGTTATCGCTTCTGTAAACATAGTAGCTAAATAATCCCAACGTGTTACATAAGGCAAATATTGTATAATTGTTCGGTTTTCCGCAATTTTTTCCATCCCTCTGTGTAAATAACCTAATATTGGTTCGCAGTCAATAACATCTTCACCGTCTAGACTAAGGATGAGTCGAAGAACGCCATGCATTGATGGGTGGTGGGGACCCATATTGACTATCATAAAGTCCTTTCTTGTAGCTGGTACATTCATAGGGGGTTCCTCGATTTATTTTTCCATGAATTACTGAAAACGAAAAGAAGTTCATCAAAATTCAAGTTTAAGATCTAATAAATCAAATAATAAAAAAAAAGACTCTTCAAATTAACGAGTTTTTGATTCCCGAATGTTCAACTGGCTAATTAATTCTTTATAACGTACTCCATTTTTCTTTGCCAAATAAGACAGTAGTCGTTGGCGTTTTCCTAGAATTTTCCGTAAACCTCTTTGAGATAAATAGTCTTTTCTATGTAATTCCAAATGTGAAGTAAGTCTTCGTATCTTATTAGTAAAACTTACTATTTGAAATTCAACGGATCCCTTGTTTTCTTTTTTGTCTTCTTGTGAAATAATTGAAATGAATGAACTTTTTACCATAAAATGAAATCCCCCTCCTCCCGCCTTTTTAAGATAGTTTTATTGATCAGTAATAATAAATAATGGAATATTAAATAAGAATGTCAGTTTGTTTGAATTTGGTATACACAATAATCTTCAATTCGCTAGGAATTCCTAATTTTGTCAACATTAATCAATCCGATTTTTTTTTTATTCGGCTAGAAATACATAAAGAATGGTATATTTCTTCCCTTACAAAAGAAAAAAAAAAAAAAAATTATATCTATATCTAAAAATTTAAAACGAAAAATTGGATTGATTAATTTTTAGATCAAATTGATACATGATTGAATTCCATGTATCAGAATGGAATATGGGATGTAAAACAATGTATATGGACCTCTCCTTGTTTTCATATATTTCATATACTAGACTAAATATGCTATGGGATATATATGACAAATGGACCTTTACCGACTTTTTAATCGTGGACATATATGTATCCTTATCATACTAAACCGACTAGCATTATTGGTATCAAACCAATAGCGATTTATACAAGCTAAATCTTCTAATCGATAATTGGGCCAAAGAAAAAGTTTTAATTTAATTAGTTTATTTTTATCTCTATCAAAATGTTTCCTTTTATCTATAATGTGAGCGTGGTTTTTTATGTTATTATTATTGATAATTTCTGTATTTATATCATTTCCATTTTTTGAATTGAAAGAAATTAGAATTCTCAATTCTCTACGATGTTTAGAGGATAAAAGATTTTCGGGAACAGGTAAATCATAATTATTTTTGTCTTTATTTCTAGTTAAACTTTGATTTATTACAATAGATTCGTTAAAATTCTTTTTATCAATATAGTTTTTTTTTCTGTATCTTTGATTAATTTGTTGTTTTCTCTTATGAACCAATAAAATATTTATGGTTTGATACATAATAAATTTTCCATCATTTTTTACCGACAGACGGGTTGATTCGATAATCAATATTCCCTTTTTCATCAATTCTGTAAGAGTTAAATCTTTCTGAATCATTAGAATATCTAGACTCAGTTCTCCCCTTTGAATAGAGGATATAATAATTTCTCGTGGATTTGTCAATCTAAGCAGGAGACAATATATTTTTATATTATTGATTATTTTTTGATTTAAAGAATCATCCCATCTTAATTGAAAGCATAAATACCTTTTTAGCAAGAAATCAAGTTCTGCTTCCGTATTACTTTTGTATTGCTTTTTCTTTCTACGCTCTTTCCTGTCTGATCTTACATAATCTTCTTCAACATCTTTTTCTTGGTTTACTAGAACTGATTCAAGATCTACTTGATCCTCAGACTCTTTTTCTTCATGATTTTGATTCTTTAATTGAATGGATTTTGTTTCATTGGATGATATAGATATAAAAGGATCGTTATTTTTCTTTTTGTTGATTTTTTTATTTTCACTAACATTTTTAGTTCCATTAAAATTTAAAAAAAGTAATTTGATTGGTATCACCCATGATTTTATCTTATATGCGTTGCAAAGTATCACAAATTTTGGAAAGAACCAAAATTCTAAATTTGATGTGGGACGATCTAGTATTTCTTCATTCATTCCCATCCAATCAAAAAGGTTTTTTTTTTGTTTGGTTCCGGTATCGATCCAGGATTCAATATCGACTTTCTTTCTAAGACCAAAATGGAGAATTCTCCAATCCAAATATTTTCTATGCGAGCTTTTTTCCGTATCGATAATATCATCTTCTGTTAGATGCTTATTGACAGGGATACCTCCCGACATATCAAATAATTTCCTTTTATCTATTTTGTAATTATAAAAAAGCTCTTGCTTATTATTTAATTGGAATGGTAATTCATAAATAGATGAGTCTTTTTTATCTTCATAATTAATGGATTTATATAATAAAATATTATATCTATAGTATTTTTTAAAATTATCTTTTTGGTTCGATAATGAATCTACTTCAAAATTATTTTGTTTTTCATAATGAATTAATTGGTCTTTGTCATATAAATTCCATTTATTTAAATCTTTATTTTGAATCATATGCTGTTGATTCATTCTATTTCGCCATTTTTGCGATATTAAGCTAGACCATCTGATCTGAGATAAATCGTATTTATATTGATAAGTACTTCTTACCCAGTTTTTCCATTCATTCATTACAGAATTTCTAAAATTTGTATCTTTTAATTTGAACTGAAATCTTCCTTGGACTCCAAAATAATCTTTTATTTCATTCTTAAGAAAAAGAGATGCTCCATGATATTGAAAGACAGATCTTAACTTATATAGGTTAATAACTTGGACTTGTGATAATTTGTAAAATACATATGCTTGTGACAAGGAGGTTATGTTATAAAAAATCTTCGAGTTCTTATTAAAATTACTATAATTTAATGCCTTTTTTATAATCGAGATAAAGTGAATTAGTGTATTTTGATTTGTTTTCTCAATTCTTTTGTGATTTTCTTTTTTATTATACATATAAATGTATTTATTAATCATTTTTCTTGGTGATTCAAGAAAAAACTGTACATTGATCCTCGGAATATTAATTATAGCTAGAAGGATATCTATATATATCTTTTCAATCAAAATTTTGATAAAAAAATATGATTTACGGACTAATTGAGCATTGTTTCTTTTTAATATCTGTAAAATATTTTTTGATGATTTTAATTTTAATCTTTTAGCATTATAACTTAGTTTGTTAGGACTAATATTTCTTTCTGAGATTAGAAATCGTTTTTTCTTTTCTTTTGTAATTTTTTCTATTTGATTTCTTATTGTCTTTGTTCTGGCATTCAGATCTTTCATTTTTTTTTCTGTCAGTGAATAGTTTATCCAATCCATAGATCGAATTGAAGTGGAAAATTTATGAATAGTCCGATTATTGATTGGTGAATTTTTTTCGTTTTTAGTTTCATTTAATTCATATACTTCTCTAAATCCAAATAATAGAATTGGATTTCTTTTTGATTTTGAAAATTTATTTATTATTTCTTTTAGAAATAGAATACCTTTGATGAACCAGTTTTTTGTTTCTTTCGGTAAATGTAGAAATAGTTTTCTTTTTTCTTTTAAAATTGTTAGAGTTAGAAAACCATTTTTTTTCAACTTTCTAATTTTTTTTTTTAGTTTTTTAAAAATAGGTTCAAAAAGTGAAAGCTCTTTTCGGGGAGAACCAAAAGGAAGTTCAGCTTCCATTCCCCAAACTGTTAAAAAACAAAAATCATTTTTTTGTCTTTTCTTTTTTATTGGATCTTTAGAAAGGAATTTAAACTTAGATCTGTGCCAAGGTTGTAGTCGAAAAGGAAATAGGATCTTTATTTGAATACCGTCTGTTAACCAGTTTTTCGGAAATTCTGTTTCTGATAATTGAACTCCATTATAGGTGCATTTAACATGCATTTCTCTATTCCAATCCTTTAAATCCTCGGACCATTCAGGAATTTGAAATAATAGCATACGAATGATATTTTTAGCTATTATTAATGAAGGCAATAGAATATATTTTCGAAGAATCGATTGAATTACTAAAACACAACCTCTTATTGCTTGAGCAAAAATAATGCTATCCCAGGTTTCGGCTATTTCTATACGGACTTTTTCTTCTCTTTTGTCTTCTTCTCGTCTGTTTTTGATCTCTTCTTTTTCTTTTTTGTCACTTTCTTTTGTTTTTTCTTCTGTATAAGTAGAAGTAGAATCTGAAATTGTGAATTCTGCGTTTTTACACATCCAATTTATAAACATTATTTTCATCAGCTCAGAAGTATCAAAAGCAAAAAAAAGAAATTTGTCTATTCTGTCTAAAAAAAGGGGAGAATGCAAATTTGCTTGAAACAGTTTCAAAATAGCTATTTTGCGCCTTTGTGTTCGCATGGAGCCCTTTATTATATCTCGACGAAAGTCCGATTGTTGTGAATAACGTATCAAAGCCACTTCGCCTGTTTGATCAAAATTAGTTGTATCTTTAGTTTTGGAATTATTATAAGTATTAGAATCAGGATTCTCTTGATTATCAGTAAAAATTACTACACGTTTGGCTTTTCGTGAACGAATCTCATGATCCTCTGCAGCGTTCTCTTCATTTTCACCCTCTTGTTGTTCCAAATCGTCGATTAATTTGTATGACCATCGAGGAATTTGTTTACTTATTTCTTTTTTTATTTCTGTAGATTTTTTTACAATTTTTTTATTCTTGGAATCCACTA
>Ga0307510_10001539_pt1 | contig 25462 bp, 24 predicted proteins | sample 12_EM_MG_FD_207224 | JGI IMG/M metagenome (GOLD analysis project Ga0307510, IMG submission 207224) | Populus trichocarpa ectomycorrhiza microbial communities from riparian zone in the Pacific Northwest, United States - 12_EM | ecosystem: Host-associated > Plants > Roots > Unclassified | place... | reverse complement strand
GTCGCTCGGCGTCAGTATGTAGAACCTGTCGCTAGGCACGACCTCGGTAGAATGGAACATGCTTGCCTCAAGTGTGGAGCCCTGCACTGGCTCGATGAGCGTGTTCAGAAGACCGGGAGCACCAATCGACACCCACTGTTCGGGATGTGCTGTGGTGACAGAAGTATATCGCTGCCTGCACCTGCCCCCCCACCCGACCCGCTTCGACAGCTCTTCTCGGCGTCGACGCCAGAAGCGCAGAAATTTCGTGAACACATCCGCCAGTACAACGCGGCGCTCGCCTTCACATCCCTTGGAGCGAAGATCGACGACAGCGTCAACCGAGGCGGAGGTGGACCCCCCGTGTTCAAGATACAGGGGGAGCTCCATCACCAAATTGGTTCCCTCCTCCCTTCCGGTGAGGACCCGCCCGTATACGCGCAGCTATATATCATCGACTCCCGCGAGGCCCTAAACCACCGGATGGAGAGAAACGGTGGCCTAGACCCCGACGTGATGTATCGCTTGGGTGGCCTCATCTCCGAGTACCATCGTTGGGCCGGTGTCTTCAGACGAGCACACGAAGTCTTCCAAACGACGCAAATCTGTAATATTAGGAAAGCTTGGATTGGAATTTATGTAAACGAAAAAAACTCGGAGTACTATGTATTTACCAGACTAAGCTGAGATAAAGCGTTGCCCGGCAAGTTCGCGAGTGATCAGGGACTTCGCCGGGCGAGCGCAGCGAGCCCGGGTGGGCCATACTAGTATGGCTATAACCGGTAACCTCTGCTGGCGACAGCCGCAAGCAATGGGTTATGGCCAGTGGCGGGCCAACACTGGCACGGCCGATCCGACTGTCCTCGGCACTGGGTCGCCATACCATGCATCAAGAGCGACGCTGCGAAGCACCGCTGAACTTTACGGAGGGCGAGGTTCTCTCTTAACCCTTGTACCTTGAAAATGCGTGTAACGCCGACGATTGCGTAGGCCGATAACTTTCTTTTCCGAATGGGTCACCGGAATCCCCAACCCCGACACCTCAAACGTCCGGAGCTTGGAGGTCGTCACCTGCGGCAGACGCCGACGTTGAATTTTGGTCATCGTGCGGGTTTCCGGTCCGTCACCGTAATTAAGCGCTAAGCGCTAAGCCTCCACCCCCGTCGTTGCCTGCGGTGCGTCCGAGTCCTCCCACCTTAGCACTCCGCCGCTTTACACTCATCCGTGTTCTGACCCTCCGTCACTATCTCCTTCGGAGAAGAAAAGGAGACGGCGGGAAAAGGTGAATCATACGTATTTCATTATCTTGCCCCTCGTGGTGTTACCGTGGTGGTTGAAACGCACTTTGCGCGGCAGAGCGTTCATGAGAGAAATCTGCACACCCTTCGTTGGAACAGAAGATTGAGCGTGAGTACCCCATCTCGTCCTATGTACCCAATATCTTCCAAGCACCCGAGAGTTGGATTGAAACACCTACGGTGCTACGGTGTTGATTGTGAGGTGATGAGTTTTGGCTCGAAGACCTTCACTCATCCGCCTCGACCATCGCGTGGATTGATTGACCCCCCTCGTTCATCCGCGCAGTCTCTTCCAAAACCGATGCGCAAAAAAACTTGGAGTTCTCAACACCCGCACTGACACTCAACGAGACCATGATCGACCGGCCAGATTCGGAGCCAGCCCACGCGTTGGGACCCTTATTGGAGCAAGAGGCACTGTTGGAAACTTCCAATCGTGCAGGAGGGGACGGCCAAGAGGAAGTTTGAGGGTGCAGATCTTGAGGGGGAGAGACTAGGGGAGAGATCGATGGGGTCGTCGCGAACGCAGAAAGGGAACCGCAGGCTCGTGAGAAGGTCGGGAAGGGAAGGATGTGAACGTTCTGCTTTACGATATCGATGGTATTCACCTCCCCTTCTTGATCGTTATTTGACATTTGGATTCGGAGGCCAGACAGATACGGGATACTACTTGCGGCACAGGAAATACAATCAATTATTGTACAGGGAAACGAGACGGGATAAGAAACGCGTGGTGGACTCTCGGATTCGCAGGGAATAGACGGTAGACCGCATTCACGTACAAGGGGTATGAGGGGCATCGCAAGCGGGCACGAAGTAGGAATACTCTCCCGTACCGCTGGCCCACATCTTCAATTGTGGTTGATGTTGGTTCCGTGATCAGCGTCAACGTTGGGCGCCGATGTCACGGCGGCCCGAGAACGGACCGGCGCGTCGCTCGGGTTAGCGTGTGTCCGTCGAACCCGCCCCGACACACACGGATATCAGGGTTGCGTTCAGATCTCATCGTTCCTCTTGTCGTATTCCGTTTTGCACTAGTACTTGTAGAATTCAGCGCTCGAAAATCGATTGCGCGTCCTTTCTTTGGCTGTATGGTTTAATGTAAATCGGGAGGAACGGAAGGCTGGACGCTACCCAGGCTGAAGGCTGTCGGCCGGTTTCCCGCTCCTCTGTTCTCCTACGGTACCCTGGCTGGGATCAGACATCAAAATCCAGTGCGACATTGATGCAGGGAGTGACAATACATTGGTGCAGCCTCGGAAGTATTCTCGCCGATGTCCCCGGTGCTTCGAAGTTACCCGACCCAGGATCCGGATGTTCGGTGAGAACCCCGATAAGCTTATCGGATAAACGTTCTCGAAATGAAAAATCCCAGAAAACGAAAGAATCGGCTTGCGGGACTCATCTATGGACTACCATCGCCGGGGATAATCGATATGTAATCGACAAATATCCAAACTTGACAATCAACCCGAGATTTCTTCGGCGATGTTTCCCACGGTGCCAATAACCCTCTGTCTTTGTCTCCCGCACAAACGCCGATTTCACGCAACTGCGCCGGGCAGGAATCCGAGTCTAAACGTTTAGTACTAGTGGCGATCTCTTGAAACCCTTATGTACAACCCCGAGTCGAATACATTCCGGAACTGGTCCCCGTGAATAGAGTGCCACCTGACAGTATGTTTGCGAACCTTCTCGTTCAACAGGGACCAAACAGAACGCAGAGAAGGGAGGAGATCCTATATATGTATCGAGCCTACGGCGACTCATCTCCCCCACCCAGGAGTCCTCTCCTCTCCTCTCAATCTCGCTCTCTCAAAGCTATACCAAATGGCTCCCGCTACTGTGTATCTGTTCTTCGCTCTCATTGCTTTCACTCAGGTTATCGCCGTACCTCCTTGCTATTCTCCTCCCACCACTGTGAACGAGTTTGGCACTTTCGACCTCGCTGAGGGTCAAGTCCTCATCACTCCTGACCAGGATGGTCCGGTCGCCAACGCTATTGAGCAAGACGTTCTGAATGGACATAACGGTTTCCGTGCATCCCATGGCGCCTCCCCTCTGAGCTGGGATAGCACACTTGCAAATTACGCCAAGAATCAGGCCGCCAAATGCGTCTTCAAGCACTCGGGTGGGCCGTACGGGGGTGCGTCGTCCTACGGACCATCCCTACTTATCGAGGATACTCATGTTTTACAGAAAACCTGGCCGCTGGAACTGGCGCTTTCAGCATCACCGACGGGATCAACATGTGGAAGAACGAAGCCAAGGATTATAACCCCAGAAACCCTCAACCCTCGCACTTCACCCAGGTCGTCTGGAAGAGCACCACACGTGTTGGATGCGCCTTTACTACCTGCGCTCCTGGTACCATCTTCCCAAAGAATTATGGAGTGTGTATTCCTCCGCCGCGCCACTCGTATCCATTGATCTGACTTGTGAATGCCGTGCAGAACGCTAAACTGCTTTGGTGCAATTATAGCCCACCCGGCAATGTCATCGGTAAATTCCCGTACGCGTCTTGTCCCCATTCTATCAAGAGTGGAAAACTCACCTAGCTTTTTTCCTCCTATCCAGAGCCAATGTCAATCCGTGAGGGCAACGTCTCAGTATTTTACCCCGCATTGTACACATATATTGTGCAGGTGAAAGAGTTTCTTCTCTCGTCATGTTTCGATAGGCGTCGGTAGGTAGTCTGTTCTGTGAGCTGTACATGTATGATCGAGAACATAGGTAGATGAAATAACGACAGGACCCGAGACTTGCGGCCCCGGGGATCTTTGACGGAAATCCCGGTTGAAAGAGTGAGCGATAAAAGGTACAGCGCACACATCGAGAGGATTACAGTCCAGTGTGTCCTACCGGGCCGGGGGTCCCGTAACCCTGCCTCCAACTTAGCCGCCCTCTCGGGTTGGGGCTCGCCGAGTGCATACATGGAATCCAGCTCCTGTTTATGCCTCTTATAAGCGCCCCGCTTGACCAAGCTCGCGTTAACAACAGTGGCCACCATGCAAAAGAACAGAAGGGTTTCTGGCACATCCATGGATCTTCATCGTTGGCGTAAAACACCATTTTCCACAGAGAACAATTCGACCGTGACAAGTCCTTCACAACTTTCTCGTTCTTGACCGCTTCGTCCAGCATCACCAGATCGGTCTCGCTGACTGGTTTCTTCCAGACTCTACTCGCGATCTCTACGAGTTGGACAGAATCCGGGATGACGATGGTCAGGAAGTATGATTCCATCGAATCTCCGTGGACCATTATCTGCTGTACGACGGGACGAGTGGCGTAGATGTTTTAAATCTTCTCTAGGGCAACGTATTCACCCGGTGAGTGTTTTATATACAGTGTTCTGGTATGGTAACTTGTGGGGTCGGATATTAGGTATGGAGCGGCGGAGATTGTTTACCTTGACACGGTCAATGATCTTGAGCCTTCCGAACTGGAACTACACGCCGTCGAGTTCTGTCGTAAGAAGGGATCGTAACACTCGCACGTCGGTATTGACTGTGAGATAGCGGGTTTCGACAAGAAGATTCACCGCGACCACCGTGCTAACTGATTGGCCTCCCTCGTTCATCCGCGTAGTCCCCCCAAAAACTTATGCGCAAAACAAACTCGGGGTCCTCAAAAGGCGGTTGAACTCACGCTCAATGAGACCGCGATCAACCCAAATTCGGAGCCAGCCCACATGTCGCGACCGTTGTTGGAGCAAGAGGCATTGTTAGAAACTTTCAATCGCGCAGGAGATGACGGCCAAGAGGAGGTTTGAGGATGCACAGGCCTTGAAGGAGAGAGACTAGGAGAGAGATTGATAGGGTCGCTACAAATGCAAAAAGAAGGCCACAAGCTGGTGAGAAGGGGAAGGGAAGGACGTGAATGTTCTGTCTACGATGGTCTTTATCTCTTCTTCTCAATCGGTGCTGCGGTTCCGGTTAACAATACATGCTGCTTATACGCAATTGGATGGTCTGATGCTTGTGTTCTGTGGGCTGGTGACCAAAGACAACATTTGGATTCAGATGGGACTAAATAAATATGGGATGCTACTTGCGGCGCAGGAGATACAACTAATTGTCATATAGAGAAACTGGACAGGGATAAGGATTCACAGACAAGTGTAGGAAGAGGCGTCGGGTGACAAACACGACTATGGGCACGGAAGAGGGAGTGCGCACATGAAGGTGGAGTGACATTCTGCACAGGGACATGTGGGTCAGTAGACGAAGAAGGGGCGACGATTGGATGACATGCCGGTCAGGATGTTCGTTGCCTTTTCATCTACCTCCAGCAGCTCCCTTCTGAGTTCTTCATACCACGCCTTCATCCACCGCACTCCATGACCCTGGTCTAGCCGCAACAGGACATGATCCAGTCGCAGGATCAGATCTGTGCGGTATCCTGCCGCTCCAATCCCACCCAGCTCCTCCCTGGTCAAGCGCCTCATCACTTGTATATCATCGTACCAGAATTTACGTTCCTCCGACCAGATTGTATGCAGGTATAACGCAATGAGCTTGGCACCCCCGAACTGGTGAATCCCTCGGACCGCGGATTCCGTGGGCGACGGGAGGAGCTTTGCATATTCAGGAGGGAGAACAGGCAGTTGTTTTAGCCAGTCCCGAGCAACCAGAGGTATATGTGGCAACAGCTGATCGATGGATGCCATATTCACAAGACCGGCGACCACACTCCCACCAATATCGTCCGTATACGGGACCGCAGAGGCCACTTTCATCCAGGGTTGTATCATGCCGCTGATATCGCTTGTATCCAGTGCAAATCGGTGTCCGTATTTAAACGCGGCTAAAGCCGCATACTTGAACGAAACGGGAAGTACTACTTTCGAACATTGAGGGGCCGTTTTGAGAATCCAGTGTGGAATTGGTGAGAAGGCTGTGAGAATTCACAGCACGGAAGGATGAGTTTGATAGCTCACCTGTGCCGTTCTCTTCCTGTCGGGCCGCATACTGCAGGAACGCAATTGTAGCCTTCGATCCACGTGCACCAACACCTAGAATCTGGGGGGAAACAGCTTCGTATTTCTCGATTATCAACCTGAAAACTTCAAGCCGTGTGCTGGTGTAGTGTCAGTAGGAAGACGGTCGTATTTGGAGTATGAACGCACTTTTCGTCTGATGACATGCTGCTGATACCTGAAACATCACAATCCAGGTCGGTAGCAATGATTGTCAAGCAATCGACGACAACCGAGGTGGGAGGAAGCGGATCCTGGGATAGAAAGCGAAGTGCGAAGCGAAGCAACCAGCGGGGAGCTTTGCGGTTCCTAGGTTTTTTGCTCTGGTACTCGGACCGAGCAACCTGAGCTAGGACGTGTGCGAAAGGAACGAGTTCGTTGAATTGTGGGTTATAGTTCGTCCAGGCAAGCGGTGGGATCACACGCTTATAGACCCAGGATGGGCAGTCCGGGGTTCTCATATTCTGGAGCATGTTCGCGCGGAGCAGACGGTGAACCGCGTACACGTGAACAGGATATGAGTGCTGTAACTTGAAAATATACGAGAATGCTCTCTTGTACCGTTGGCGCACATCTTTAATTGCGGGTGATGTTGGTGTCGTGATCAACAAGGAGGAAAAGGCGCGGATGAAACACACGGCAGATATGTCCGCAAGCTGTTCTGAACCACGAATGATTGATATCCAACCGTGGTTATCGACAACAAAGTGGTTGCTGAACGTGTTGAAACAGTCCACAACGATATTGGTGTCGAAGCCAGGGGTTGCGAGGATTGTCTTGAGGAAGTCGAGGGTCAACAGGTTGATAGCTTTGTCCAACGATGTCCGCAGTATCCACGAAATGCAGCGAACATCCAATGTGGTCACTTGGTGGTCCAACGTCCGTTCCGGGACGGGGGGCATCCTAAACAACCGGTGACGGACAAAACGAATCCAGAAGACCAAGTTCCAATAAAAGGGGATATGTTTGGCGAGCAGGTGAAGCGAGTGAAGCAGGCGGCGAATAATGTTCGCCCAAGGAGTCTGATACGGACAACCATCCGAAGTTACCCCCGCTGCGATGATGAAAAGGTAGAACAGCATCCCGAATGAAGTGACACCAACGACAACGGATGCGACGGCGGTGTTGATCTCCCAAAGGTATAGGGAGAGAGCACAACCGAGCAGCAACAGAGCGATTTGCAACATCAACGGGAGGCATTCCAACACGTGCTCAAAATACCACGCGATGATACCGTCCAGCTTCCGTTGCCGATTCTGGTTGCGCTCGATGGCTGACCCTCGCATGTCGATCGAAGCGTATCGGTTCAACCACTGCTTCCCGAGCATCGCAAGGAAGGCCGAGAGGAGGGAGGCGGCCAGGCTGGCGTACAAGATTTGTTGGACTTGGACCGCCATTCGAGCAGGGCCGGTCCACTGGGGTAGAGCGGGAGCGTCGTCGCCGAAGGTGGTATTGTCGATCTTGTGGATGAGGACCCGGAGGAGAGCGGCGGTCTCTTCGCCTGGGTCTTTCTGCAGCTGGGGCTGGACCTGAGTGATGAATGCCGAGGCCACGGCCGAGAACAGACCGGCCTGTCGCTTGGGTTAGCACATGTCCGTCGAATCTGGCTCGAGACGCACGAATATCAGGGTGGTGGCCAGATCTTCGTCGTGTCTCTTGATGAATTCCTTGTCGTATTCTTCGGCCTCCTTATGGTATTGTTTGTAGAATTCTGCACGAAGATCCTCCTGGATCGGCTTTCCGTCCTTTCTTGGGCTGTGGAGGAAGAATTTCAGTATGAATTAGAAGGAATGGGGGGCTGGGCGCTACCCATCGGCTGGTTTCCCGTCTGGCACTGCATCCGCCCCACTCCCCTGTTCTCCTACGGCACCCCGGCTGGAATCAGGCGTCAGAGATTCGGTGGGACATTGATGCAAGGAAAAACAATACGTTGGTGTAGGAACGTTCCCACCGGTGTCGTCCAAGTGGCCGGTGCCTCGATTGTTCCTAGATCCATGGTCCAGGTGTTCAGCGAGGATCCAGATAAGCGTGCGATACAACGTACGGTGTTCTTGAAGTGAGATCTTCCCCCGCAAGATGCCCCGCCCCACCACTTCCGCCCTCTCTACTATCCGCGCTAGCAGCGAGTGAGCAAGACGAAATTGCGCGACTGGGGTGACTTACCGTTCCATCCTAATTTCTTCGAGCTCCAGATCCGACATATAGTGGGTACCAACTTGGTGGGTGGATGATTGGGTAAGAAGGATGAGAGGGAGGAAGTGTTGCAGGAGCCGGGAACGAGCACATGCGTTCTCCAGCCGGAGACCTCGTGGGTGGTGGGCGTGTTAGCCAACGAGGTTAACACGTTCCGGTGCCCACGGAGAATGAAAACCAGTGTCAACAAAGGCCATGTTACTCCCGCGGATTTTCGTGGATAATCGGTAAACGTTAAACGTTAAACATCCGCCTTCCACCAAGAACAGTTTGTTCGTCACAAATATCCTCTGGCATTGGCACATTCAATCGACCCTGTTGAATAGACGTGCAGAACTCATAAGAAGCCTGTGCGCTCTGAAAGCAGCACGCCTGTGGTACCACGACGCCGTTGTGCCGTTGTCCTAGGGCTTGCCCACGCACCATAATATATACGTGCATAATAATCGAGAACATGGAGGTAGATGAAACAACAACAGGACCCGAGACTTGGGGTCCCGGCGATCCTCGACGGAAATCCGAATTCAAAGAGATGGGCGACAAACTAGGTAGAACGCCTGCATCGGGATGATTACAGGCCCAGCGTGTCCTACCAGGGGTCCCGTAACCTCGTCTACAACTGAGCCGCCCTCTCGAGCTGGGGCTCCCAGAGCGCATACAGGGAATCCAGTTCTTACTTATACCTCTTATAAGCGTCTTGCCTAACCAAGTTCGCATTAACAACACCGGCAGCCGTACCAAAGAACGAAGGGGGTTCGGACATAGCTGCGAATCTTCATCGTTGGGGTAAAACACCCACTCCACAGAGAACAACTCGTTTGTGACGAATATCCTCTTCACAAACTCAAACCACTTCAACCCATACTTGAATCCATACTTCGTCAACACATTCAAGGTCGCCTTCACGACCTTCTCGTCCTTGGCTGCCTCGCCCAGCGTCACCAGATCGGTCTCGCTGACCGGCCTCTTCCAGACCCTACTCGCGATCTTGGCGAGTTGAACGGGATCTGGGATGACGATGGCCAGGAGGTATGATTCCATCGAATCTCTGTGGACCATGATTTGTTGTACGACGGGACAAGTGGCATAGACGTTTTCAACCTTCTCTAATGCAACATATTCACCCTGTGAAAGTTTGATAATGTTCTGGTGTGGTAACTCGTGAGGTCGGATATACGTATCGAGCGGTGAAGATCGCCCACCTTGGCCCGGTCAATGATCTTGAGCCTTCCGGACTGGAATTACACACCGTTGGATTCAGTCGCGAGAAGGGATCATAACACCCGCACCTACCTCATCCATCAAACCCACATCACCGGTGTGAACCCAACCTTCCTCATCAATCGTCTCCTTGGTGTCTTCCTCATCTGAAAATATCATCCCGAGTTAACACCAACAGGTTCGGGTACGAGACTGTAACCTACTCTTATAATAACCGGAGAAATAGTTGGCACCCCCCACACAGCGGATGTTACTTATTTTCGGAAGTATATCCCATGCTCGGCACATCTATCAACTTGATTTCATTGACCGGTTGCATGAATCCCACAGATCCGCCGTCGGTTGGGTCCTTGGGTATGCACCTCACGCAGGTACCACAGTTCTCGGTCATGCCATACCCTAGGGAGGGTGTCACGAACTCCCATGGACGAGGAATGAAGGACAACCGACCTTGGATGATAGTGCAGGCGAAGACAATACGCAGAAAGTCCAAAATCTACGGACTCAACGGAGCAGATCCTGACGTGATAAGGACGACATTTCCACCAAGAGCCGCCCGAACCTAATCAAACATGTTCGTCAAAGCTGTCTCGCTGCGGATGAAGGCGTCAGATCACCTTGTTAAACACGAGTCTGTCCCAAAGAGGATGCGAATATTCTCCGGTAGCCTTGAGCCTCTCCATCTTGGCCGCCACCCCTCGCCTGAACAACGCCCCTTTGAGTCCAGGCGCTTCCAAGTTTGCGGCGATGGCTTGGTAAATTTTATTCAGAAGCCTCGGGACTGCCGGGAAGAAGTTTGGCTTGAGAATCTGCATGTCTTCTATGATCCTCAACGGGGACCCGGTGGAGAAACCTATCATGCCGCCAGTCAGGATGACGCACAGCTCCATCGTTCGCTATACAGGCTGTTTAGGTGGGGCACGATAAGTGTTTGGGGAAGAGATCTTACCCCGTAGATGTGGGCGAGGGGGAGGAACGAGAGGACGACGGGAGTAACGAATGGGGTGACGTCCATGCCACACAAATTGGAGTACGTCGCTGAAGCGAGAGCGCCCTGGGTCAAGACGACACCCTTTGGGTTGCCTGTGGTTCCCTGAAGCCACATGGATTCGTAACTTGGGCTTATAAATATCCAAGGGAGGACGCACAGATGTATAGCAGATCGTCGCGATCGTTTCCGGCGTGACCGTTGGAGGATCGATTGGAGATTTGGCACCGATCTCCTCCACTGGATTCACAGGGTGAGTTCAGTCTTTAAACTGGTAAAAAAACACTTGCATTCTGCCAGTGTCATCACTCGGATCTTTCGCTGCTGGGACCAAACGTCGACCGATTCCTTTGGGGCGGCCGAGATTTCGTCAATGGCCACGATGATCTTGAGGGTTGGGAGCTTGGGGGAAAGACTAAGCAAAGTCGAGACGTTGTGAGCTTGCACAGAGACGATGGCCAAATCCGTGTGATTCGTGCTACGAAAGAGGCGCTCGGTATTGCCAAACATTTTGAAGGTGTATGAGCGCATACATGTATTCTGCGTAAACGCGCATTCCGATCGGTCAATTCGTCTGACATGGGGGCGTCGTGAATGTTACTCACAAACGGAATCGGGCCCGAAGTTGTCGTAGAGGAACGAGTCCTGCCGTACAGCGACGTAGCCATATCGATCGTCCGCCATTCTGGAGAGAAGGGAGCGAAGTGGGGTCAGGCGTCGAACAACGGGACGACATTGTTGCCGGAAATCACAAGGACTTGGAGGTGTGGCGGGGATAACGCACCAGGGATATTGGCAGACCAAATTCTGACCGCGTCGAGCCCATTCGTTCCGACCGCTGCTCCGGACCTGAAAAGACGTTCGAGGGCACTGTCGATATTTCGTCTTTGCGTGCCAATTTTCCCCATGTCTGCCAGACGTAGTGGTTCGCAAACTTGAGAGGTTGCTGAGACTCGACAGGGCGATGACCTAAGAACAGTGCTTCCGAACCGGGAGGCGCGGCTGCCAGCTGAGTTTAGGTTTCAGACACGGACGAACAGAAATCGACACGCCGCCTCGGTAGGTACCTTGAGTCGAAAATACAGCGTCAGAATGAGGATATGTCGGGGGAGAAAAGGCACAACTTCTCACTCACCTACCCGGGGCGGATCCATAGAAAAGGTGTTCGGGCCACTTGTTTATCCACGAATGGGTCGGGGTCAAGGCTGGACGCTGCCTGTCGGCTGGTTTCCCGCCCAGTACTGCATCCCCCCACTTTGCTCTCCTACGGTACTCCGTCTGGGCAGAGGTCCAGTGTGACATCGGTACAAGGAATGACGGTACCGTGTTGGTGTAGCGGCAGCATTCTCGCCGGTGTCGTCCAAGTCGCTGGAGATCGGAGTTTCCTGATCCAGGCTCCGGTTGTTCCGCGAGGACCTTCGCATATCTTTGTCTCCGGTACAAATGCCGATTGTAGCACTATGGCAATCTCTTGAAACTCTTGCGGTCCCAAGCCGAACACGCTACTGGTTCCCGTGAATAGAGCGTTACAGTATGTCTGTTGCCCTTCTCGCTCAGCGGGGACGAAACAGAACGCGGAGAAGGGAAAAGATCCTATACATGTATCGAACCTACGGCGACCCATCTCCCCCGCCTAGGAGTCCTTTCCTCTCCTCTCAAACTCGCTCTCTCAAAGCTATACCAAATGGCTCCCGCTACCGTGCAGCTGCCCCCCGCTCTCACTGCCCTCCCTCAGGTTTTCGCCGCACCCCCTTGCTATTCTCCTCCCACCACCGTGAACGAGTTCGCTTTCGACCCCGCCGAGGGTCAAGTCCTCATCACTCCTGACCAGGATGGTCCGGTCGCCAACGCTATTGAACAGGTCGTTCTGAATGGACAATGGTTTCCGTGCATCCCGTGGCGCCTCCCCTCTGAGCTGGGATAGCACACTCGCAAATTACGCCAAGAATCAGGCCGCCAAATACGTCTTTAAGCACTCGGGTGGCCCGTACGGGGGTGCGTCGCCCTACGGACCATCCCTACTTATCGAGGATACTCATGTTTTACAGAAAACCTGGCTGCTGGGACTGGCGCTCTCAGCATCACCGACGGGATCAACATGTGGAAGAACGAAGCAAAGGATTATAACCCCAAAAACCCTCAACCCTCGCACTTCACCCAGGTCATTTGGAAGAGCACCACGCGTGTTGGGTGCGCCTTTACTACTTGCGCTCCTGGCACCATCTTCCCAAAGAACTACGGAGTGTGTATTCCTCTGCCGCGCCACTCGTATCCGTTGATCTGACTTGTGAATGTCGTGCAGAACGCTAAACTGCTTTGGTGCAATTATAGCCCACCCGGCAATGTCATCGGTAAATTCCCGTACGCCTCTTGTCCCCATTCTATCAAGAGTGGGAAACTCGCCTGACTTTTTTCCTCCTATCCAGAGCCAATGTCAATCCGTGAGGGCAACGTCTCAGTATTTTACCCCGCATTGTACACATATTGTGCAGGTGAAAGAGTTTCTTCTCTCGTCGTGTTTCGATAGGCGTTGGTAGGTAGTCTGTTCTGTGAGCTGTACATGTATAATCGAGAACATAGGTAGATGAAATAACGACAGGACCTCGGTGACTTGCGGTCCCGGGGATTTTTGACGAAAATCCCGATTAAAAGAGATGAGTGACAAAGTAGGTACAGCGTGTACATCGGGAGGGTTACAATCCAGTGTGTCCTACCGGGCCGGGGGTTCAAGCGCCCGTAGATCCGTCTACAATTTAGACGCCCTCTCAAGTTGGGGCTCCCCAAGTGCATACAGGGAATCCAGCTCTTGCTTACACCTCTTATAAGCGTCCCGTCTAAGCAAGCTCACGTTCACAGTGGCGGCCGCTATTCCAAAGAACGAAGAAAGTTCTGACACATCTGCGGAGCTTCAAGCTTCATCGTTGGCGTAAAACACCCATCCCCCACAGAGAACAATTCGTCCATGAGGAATCCTTCACAACTTTCTCGCCCTTGACCGCCCCGCCCAGCGTCACCAGATCGGTCTCGCTGACCGGTTATTTCCAGACCCTACTCGCGATCTTGGCGATTCGGACGAGATCTGGGATGATGGCCAGGATGTATGATTCCGTCGAACCTCCGTGGACCGTGATTTGTTGTACGACGGGACGAGTGGCGTAGATGTTCTCAACCTTCTATAATGCAACGTATTCGCCCTGTGCGTGTTTTATATATAGTGTTCTGGTATGGTAACTCGTGGGGTCCGATATTAGGTATATGGAGTGGCGGAAATTGCTTACTACCTTGACACGGTCAATGATCTTGAGCCTTCCGAACTGGAATTACACACCGTCGAGTTCAGTCGCAGGAAGGGATAGTGGCGCTCGCGCGTCGGTATTGACTGTGAGATGGTGGGTTTCGACCAGAAGATCCACCGCGACCATCGCACTAATTGATTGACCTCCCTCGTTCATCCGCGTATTCCCTTCCCAACCCGGCGCGCAAAACGAACTCGGGGTCCTGAACACACGGCACACTTAACGAGACCATGATCGGTTCGGAGCCGGCCCACGCAGTTGCGGCCGTTGCTGGAGCAAGAGATGTTGGGGATTTTCAATCGTGTAGGGGGTGAAGGCCATGAGGAAGTTTGAGGATGCATAGATCTTGAGGGAGAGAGACTAGGAGAGAGATTGATAGGGTCGCTACGAATGCAAAAAAAAAGGCCGCAGGCTGGTGAGAAGGGGAAGGGAAGGGCGTGAATGTTCTGTCTTTATCTCCCTTTCTAAATCGGTGCTGCGACTCCGGTCAAATAACAGGACATGCTGCTTATACGCAATTGGATGGTTTGATGCTTGTGTTCTGCAGGCTGGTGAACATTTAAAGACAACATTTGGATTCGGGCGGGACCAAATAAATATGGGATGCTACTTGCCACGCAGGAGATACAACTAATTGTCGTACAGAGCAACAGGACAGTATAGGGATTCACAGACAAGTGTAGGAAGGAGCGTTGGGTGACAAACACGACTACAGGCACGGAAGAGGGAGTGCGCACATGAAGGTGGAGTGACATTCTGCACACGGGCATGTGGGTCAGTAGACGAAGAAGGGGCGACGATTGAGTGACGTGCCGGTCAGGATATTCATTGCCTTTTCATCTACCTCCAGTAGCTCCCTTCTGAGTTCTTCATAACTCTCCTTCATCCCCTGCACTCCCAGACCCTGGTCGAGTCGCAACAGGACATGATCCAGTCGCCGGATCAGATCTGTGCGATATGCTGCCACCTCAATCCCACCCAGCTCCTCCCTGATCAAGCGGCTCACCACTTGCACCTCGTACCAGAATTCACGCCCCTCCGACCAGATCGTATGCAGGTATGACGTAATGAGCTCGACGCTCCCGAGCTGGCGAATCCCTTGGACCGCGGATTCCGTGGCCCCCAGGAGGAGTGCTACACATTCAGAAGAGAGAACAGGCCGCTTATTCAGCCAGTCCCATGCGACCATAGGTATATGTGACAACAACCGGTCACTTGACACCATATTCAAAAGGCCGACGACCACACTCCCACAAACATCGTCTGTATACGGGACCGCAGAGGCCGCTTTCATCCAGAGTTGCATCATGCCACCGATATCACTTGCATGCCGTGCGAATCGGCGCCCGTATTTGAACGCGGCTAAAGTCGCGTACTTGAACGAAACGGGAAGTGCTACTTCTGAATGCCGAGGGGCCGCTGGGAGAATCCAGTATGGAACCGGTAAAAAGGCTGTGATGACCTGACAGCACGGAAGGATGGGTTTGGTAGCTCACCCGTGCCGTTCTCTTCCTGTCGGACCGCATATTGCAGGAACGCAATTGTAGCCTTAGATCCATGTGCACCCGCGCATAGAATCTGGGGAGAAACAGGTTCGTATTTCTTGATTATCAACTTGAAAGCTTCAAGCCGTGTGCTGGTGTAGTGTCAGCAGAGAGACGATCGTCTCTGGAGTATGAACGTACTTTTCGTCTGACGGCATGCTGCTGATGCCCCGAACATTGCAACCCAGGTCGGTAGCAATTATTGTCAAGCAATCGACGACAACCGAGGTAGGAGGAAGCGGATCCTGGGATAGAAAACGAAGTGCGAAGCGAAGCAACCAGCGGGGAACTTTGCGATTCCTATGGTTCTTGCTCTGGTATTCGAATCGGGCGACCTGAGCCAGGGCGTGTGCGAACGGAACGAGTTCATCGAATGGTGGGTTATAGCACGTCCAGGAAAGATCTGGCAGTTGTACCTTGCATAACGCGTGGTCGAATCCGCCCGGGTTGAACATATCGTGGAACATGTTCGCGCGGAACAGACGGTGGACCGCGATCACGTGAACGGGATATGAGGAGTACTGCAACTCAACACGATATGGGAATGCTCTCTTGTACCGTTGGTGCACATCTTCAATTGCGGATGATGTTGGTGTCGTGATCAACAAAGATGAAAAAGCGCGGAAGAAACACAGGGCAGATATGTCCGCAAGCCGCTCTGAACCACCAGTGATTGATACCCTACCACGGTTGTTGGTTACAAAGCAATTACTGAACACGTTGAAACAGTCGGCAACGATATTGTTGTCGAAGCCAGGGGCTGCGAGGATTGTCCTGAGGAAGTCGAGAGTCAACAAATTGATAGCTTTGTCCAACGATGTCCGCAGTATCCACGAAATGCAGCGAAAATCCAATGCGGTCGCTTGATGGTCCAATGCCTGCTCCGGGACGAGGGGTGTACGAATAAACGGGTAACGGAGAAGATCATGCATGGGGTTCGGTCTCCGATGAGGGAGGGAATATTTGGTGAACAGGTGAAGCAGGTGAAGCAGGTGGCGAATAATGTTCGCCCAAGGAGTCTGATACGGACAGCCATCCGAAGTTACCCCTGCTGCGATGATGAAAAGGTAGAACAACATCCCGAACGAAGTGACACCGACGACAACGCATGCAACGGCGGTGTTGATCTCCCAAAGGTATCGGGAGAGAGCGCATCCGAGCAGCAGCAGCGCGACTTGCAGCATCAACGGGAGGCACTCCAACACGTGCTCAAAATACCACCTGATGATCCCGTCTAGCTTCCGTTGCCGATCCTGGCTGCGCTCGATGGCCGACCCTCGCATGTCGATCGAAGCGTATCGGTTCAACCACTGCTTCCCGAGCATCGCAAGGAAGGCCGAGAGGAGGGAGGCGGCCAGGCTGGCGTACAAGATTTGTTGGACTTGGACCACCATTCGAGTAGGGCCGGTCCACTGGGGTAGAGCGGGAACGTCGCCGCCGAAGGTGGTATTGTCGATCTTGTGGATGAGGACCCGGAGGAGGGCGGCGGTCTCTTCGCCCGGGTCTCGCTGCAGCTGGGGCTGGACCTGAGTGATGAATGCTGAGGCCACGGCCGAGAACAGACCGGCCTGTCGCTTGGGTCAGCACGTGTCCATTGAATTTGCCTCCAGACGCACGAATATCAGGGTGGTGGCCAGATCTTCGTCGTGTCTCTTGATGAATTCTTTATCGTAATCTTCGGCCTCCTTATGGTATTTTTTGTAGAATTCTGCACGAAGATCCTCCTGGGCCGGCTGTCCGTCCTTTCTCGGGCTGTGGGGGGAAGAATTTCAGCATGAATCAGAAGGGATAGGAGGCTAAACGCTACCTGTGGACTGGTTTCCCGTCTAGCACTGCATCCCCTCCACTCCCCTGTTCTCCTACGGTACCCCTGCTGGAATCGAGCGTCAGAGATTCGGTGCGACATTGATGCAAGGAAAAACAATACGTCGGTGCAAGAACGTTCCCACCGGTGTCGTCCAAATGGCCGTCACCTCGATTGTTCCTAAATTCGGGATCCAAGTGTTCAGCAAGGATCCCGACAAGCGTGCGATACAACGTACGGTGTTCTTGAAGTGAGATCTTCCCCCACAAGATGCCCCGCCCCACCACTTCCGCCTTCTCTGCTATCCGCGCTAGCAGCGAATGAGCAAGACAAAATTGCGCAACTGGGGTGACTTACCGTTCCATCCTAATCTCTTCGAGCTCCAGATCCGACATATAGTGGGTACCAACTTGGTGGGTGGTGAGCGTGTCAGCTAACGAGGTTGACACGTTCCCACTGTGATCCGGTGCCACGCGGAGAATGAAAACCAGTGTCAACAAAGGCCGCCCATGTTACTCCTGCGGATTTTCGTAAGTAATCGATAAACGTTAAACATCCGCCTTCCACCGAGAACAGTTTGTTCGCCACAAATATCCTATAGCATTGGCACATTCGGTCGGCCTTGTTGAATAGACGTGCAGAACTCGTAGGAGCCTGTGCGCTCTGAAAGCAGCACGTCTATGGCACCACGGCGCCGTTGTGCCGTTGTCCTAGGGCTTGCGCACGCACCATAGTATATACCTGCATAACAATCGAGAACATGGGGGCAGATGAAATAACGACAGGACCCGAGACTTGGGGTCCCGGCGATCCTCGACGAAAATTCGAATTCAAAGAGATGTGCGACAAACTAGTAGGTACAACGCGTACATCCGAGGGATGGTTACAGGCCCAGCGTGTCCTACCAGGGGTTCCGTAACCTCGTCTACAACTTAGCCGTCCTCTCGAGCTGGGGCTCCCAGAGCGCATACAGAGAATCCATTATACCTTTTATAAGCGTCCTGCCTAACCAAGTTCGCATTAACAACACCGGCAGCCGTGCCAAAGAACGAAGAAAATTCGGGTACATCTGCGGACTTTCGCCGCTGGCGTAAAACACCTATTCTCCACGGAGAACAATTCGTTCGCGACAAATATCCTCTTCACGAGCTCGAATCACTTCAACTCGTACTTGACTCCATCCTTCGTCAACACATCCAAGATTGTCTTCACAACCTTCTCGTCCTTGGCCGCCTCGTCCAGCGTCACCAGATCGGTCTCGCTGACCGGTCTGTTCCAGACCCTACTCACGATCTTGGCGAGTTGGACGGGATCCGGGATGACGATGGCCAGGAGGTATGACTATCGAATATCCGCGGACCATGATTTGCTGTAAGACGGGACGAGCGGCATAGACGTTCTCAATCTTCTCTAAGGCAACGTATTCACCTTGATAATGTTCTGGTATAGTAATTCAGAGGTCGGATATACGTATGGAGCGACGGAGATTGCTTACCTTGACCCGGTCAATGATATCGAGCTACGCACAATCGAGTTCAGTCGCGAGAAGGGACCATAACATCCACACCATCCCGTCAGACCGACATCACCGGTGTGAACCCAGCCTTCCTCGTTAATGGTCTCCTCGGTAGTCTCCTTGTCTGAAAATACCATCCCGAGTTAACACCGATACGTTCGGGTGCGAGACTGCAACTTACTCTCATAATGACCGGGGGAACAGTTGGCACCCCTCACACAGATCTCTCCACGTGGATGTGGCCTATCCTCAGAATTATAACCCACGCTCGGCGCATCTACCAGCTTGATCCCATTGACCGGTTGCATGAAATACCCTGGAAATGGCGTCACAACCCTTCCGGACGAGGAATGAAGGACTGAACCCCAACTCGGATGATCGGCATACATCTACTTCTTACACGTCCGAGAAGTAACAGTCGGTCGAAAAGGCTATCACGGCCGGCAAAAACATGAACATAGCAGTCACTCCAGCTTAAACCTTCTCCATCGAGTCCCAGCCCTCGCACATGCCAGCTTTGTGAAGCTTCCCCAAAAACAACCTCCGAGACGGACAGGGTCGCGTTTCTATGGTTGGTGAACGACTTAGACCTTAAGCCAACAAATGTCTCCGCAATGTCATGGGGGATAGAACCGTTGGTGACGTTTTTACTTAGGCGTTCGACGCGATAATTTACCTCACACCACTTCACGTATGAAGGGACATGATTATACCTCTCAGCGTCGAAATCCCTGGCGGCGTCCTCAGCACCGGACCGTCATGTCACTACATCCCACCTCACCAAGAATGACCCTGCGAAGCACTACTGGGTCGCTGAGCTTTACGGAGGGTGAGGCTCTCTCATAATCCTCATTCCTTGAAAACGCGTGTAACGCCGACGATTGCGCAGGTCCCGAATGGGTCGCCGGAATCCCCAACTCCGACACCTCAAACGCCTGGAGCTTGGAGGTCATCACCCGTAGCAAACACCGAAGCTGAATTTCGGTCATCGTGCGGGCTTCCAGTCCGTCACCACAGTTAAGCCTCCCCCTCCTTTGTTACCTGTAAGTCGTCTTCCCGCGTTAGCGGTTCGTGCTGCTCCACCGCTTTACGTTCACGTCTGTGTTCCGACCCTCCGTCGCTCTCTCCTTCGGAGAAGAAACGGAGACAGCAGGAAAGGGTGAATTATGTGTTTCACTATTTCGCTTCTTGTGGTGTTACCGTGGTGGCCAAAACACGTTTCATGCAGCAGAGCGTTCGTGAGATAAATCCGCGCTCCTTACGTTGGCAGAAGATTGAGCACGAGTGCCCAATCTCGTCCTGTGTAACCAATATCTCTCAAGGACCCGAGGATTGGATCGAGATACCCCCCGATACCTACAGTACATTGACTATGAGATGGTGGGTTTTAGCTAGAAGGCCTTCACTCATCCACCACCACCACCATCGTGCGGACAAATTGACCCCGTTCATCCGCATGATACATTCCCAAGCCGGCGCACAAAACAAACTCGGAGTCCCGGCCTCAACACCCACACTGACACTCAACGATACCATGATCGACCCAGGTTCAGAGACGGCCCACGCGTTGCGACTGCCACCAGAGCAGGAGGCGTTATTCGTGCAGGAGACGACGGCCAAGAGGAAGTTTGAGGATGCAGACCTTGAGGGAGAGAGAATAAAGAGAGATTGATAGGGTCGCCGCGAACGCAGAAAGGGAGCCGCAGGCTCGTGACTCAAGGGGGAAGGGAAGGACGTGAACGCCCTGCCTACGATATTTGCCTCCATCTCTCCGCGTCCCCTTCCTAATCGGCGCTGCGGGTCCAGTTGACAGGACGTACTGTTATTATATGCAATTGGATGATTTGATGCTTGTGTCGCGCGGGCTGGTGACCGGGGGTGACATTTGATTCGGGCGGGGCCAAACAGATGTGGGATGCTACTTGTACAGGAGATACAACTACGGGCACGGAAGAGGGAGTGCGCACATGACGGCAGAATTACATCCTGCACACGGATGTGTGAGTTAGTAGACGAAAACAGGATGACAGCTGGACGACGTGCCAGTCAGGATCTTCATATTGCTTCTTTATCCACCTTCAGCAGCTCCCTTCTAAGCTCTTCGTACCCCTCCTTCCCCAACAGCTCCCCCTGCCTCTGGCCCAACTGCAGCAGGACATAATCCAGTCGCGAGATCAGGTCTGTACGATATCCTGCTGCCTCAACCCCTCCCAGCTCCTCCCTGATCAAGCGGCCCATCACTGACACACCCTCGCCCTGGAGCTTACGTTCCTCCGACCAGATGATATGCAGGTATGACGCAATGAGCTTGACGCCCCCGAGCTGGTGAATCATTTGGACCGCGGATTCCGTGACCATAGGGAGGAGCGCTGCACATTCAGGAGGGAGAACAGGCCGTTTGTTCAGCCAGTTCCAGGCAACCAGAGGTATATGTGACAAGAACTTATCACTTGACGCCATATTCAAAAGGCCCATGACCACATTCCCACCAACATCGTTTGTATACGGCACCGCAGAGGCTGCTTCCATCCAGAGTTGCATCATGGTGCTGATATCGCTTGTATCCCGTGCGAATCGGTGCCCGTATTTAAACGCGGCTAAAGTTGCGTACTTGAACGAGGCAGGAAGTACTACTTTCGAGCATTGAGGGGCCGTTGTGAGAATCCAGTATTAAATCGGTGAGAAGGCTGTGAGAATTTACAGCGCGGAAGGATGGGTTTGGTAGCTCACCTGTGCCGTTCTCTTCTTGTCGAGCCGCATATCGCAGGAACGCAATTGTAGCCTTAGATCCATGTGCACCCGTGCGTAGAGTCTGGGGAGAAACAGCTTCATATTTCTCCATTATCAACTTGAAAACTTCAAGCCGTGTGCTGGTGTAGTGTCAGTAGGGAGACGGTTGTATTTGGAGTATGAACGCACTCTTCGTCTGAACCCATACTGCTGATACGTGAAACATTGCAACCCAGGTCGGTAGCAATTATTGTCAAGCAATCGACGACAACCGAGGCGGGAGGAGGCGGATCTTGAGATAGAAAATGAAGTGCGAAGCGAAGCAACCAGCGGGGAACTTTGCGATTCCTATTCTCCCAGCTCTGGTACTCGAATTGGGCGACCTGAGCCAGGGCGTGTGCGAACGGAACGAGTTCATCGAATGGCGGGTTGTAGCACGTCCAGGAGAGATCTGGTAGTTTCCCCTTAAAGTACACGTACTGTTCTCCAGTGTAGGTGGGGTAAATACGGCGGAGCAGGTTCTTGCCGAACAGACGGTGGACCGCGTTCACCTGAACGGGATATGAGGAGTGCCGCAACTCGAGATAATATGGGAACGCTCTCGTGTACCGTTGGCGCACATCTTCAATTATGGATGATGTTGGTGTCGTGATCGACAGTAATGAAAAGGCGTGAAGGAAACATATGGCAGATATGTCCGCAAGCCGCTCTGAACCATGAGTGATTGATATTGTGTGGTTATTGGCAACAAAGCAATTGTTGAACGCGTTGAAGCAGTCGATAACGATATTGGTGTCGAAGCCGGGGGTTGCGAGGATTGTCTTGAGGAAGTCGAGAGTCAACAAGTTGATAGTTTTGTCCAACGATGTCCGCAGTATCCACGAAATGCAGCGAAAATCCAATGCGGTCGCTTGGTGTTCCAATGCCTGCACCGGGACGGGGTATGTCCTAAACAACCAGCTACGGGCCCCACGAGCCGGGACGACCAATAATCGGAATATCCATCGTTCAAGCTGTAATGCGTCGCGCACGAATGTTGCAGGTAGGCAATAGAGGTGTTTAAGGACTGGAACAATATTTTTGCGCTGGCAGGCGCAACTCCATATTATAGAAAATGACTGATAAAGGCGGGAATGTTTGATGATCAGGTGAAACAGGCGGCGAATAGTGTTCGTCCAAGGAGTCTGGTACGGACAACCAGGTGAAATCACCCCCGCTGCGATGATGGAAAGGTAGAACAGGACGCCGAACGAAGTGACACCAATGACAACAGATGCGACGGCAGTGCTGATATCCCAGAGGTATCGGGAGAGAGCGCATCCAAGCAGCAATAGTGCAATTTGCAACATCACCGGGAGGCATTCCAACACGTGCTCAAAATACCACGCGATGATCCCGTCCAGCTTCCGTTGCCGATTCTGACTGCGCTCGATGGCTGACCCTCGCATGTCGATCGAAGCGTATCGGTTCAACCACTGCTTCCCGAGCATCGCCAGGAAGGCTGAGAGGAGGGAGGCTGCCAGGCTGGCGTATAGGATCGATTGGACTTGGACCACTATCCAAGCAGGCCCGGTCCACTGGGGTAGAGCGGGAACGTCGCCGCCGAAGGTGGTATTGTCGATCTTGTGGATGAGGACCCGGAGGAGGGCGGTGGTCTCTTCGCCCGGGTCCCGCTGCAGCTGGGGCTGGACCTGAGTGATGAATGCCGAGGCCACGGCGGAAAACAGACCGGCCTGTCCCTTGGGTTAGCACGTGTCCGTCGAATCTGACTCGAGACGCACGAATATCAGGGTGGTGTTCAGATCTTCGTCATGTTTCTTGATGAAATCCTTGTCATATCCTTCGGCCTCCTCGCGGTAGTGTTTGTAGAATCCGGCACGAACATCCTCCTGGACCGACTGCGCGTGCTTTCTTGGGCTGTGGGGGGGATTTCAGCATGAATCAGAGAGAATGAGAGGCTGGACGCTACCCATCGGCTGGTTTCCAGTCTAGCACTGTATCCACTCCACCCCCCCGTTCTCCTACGGTACCCCTGCTGGGATTGGACGTCAGAGATCCAGTGCAGCATTGATGCAAGGAGAAACAATACGTTGGTGCTACAGTAACGTTCCCACCGGTGTCATCCAAGTGACCGGTGCCTCGATTGTTCCTAGATTCGGGACCCAAGTGTTCAGAGAGGATCCCGATGAGCGTGCGATACAACGTACGGTGTTCTTGAAGTGAGATCTTCCCTCGCAAGATGCCTCGGCCCACCACCTTCGCCTTCTCTGCTATTCGTGCTAACAGCGAATGAGCAAGGGAAAATTGCGCAACTGGGTGACTTACCACTCCATCCTAATCCCTTCGAGTTCCATATCCTATATGTGACGAATACCAAGGTGGGTGGATGAGTGGGCAAGAAGGGTGAGAGGGAGGTATTGCAGGAGCCGCGAACGAGCACATGCGTTCTCCAGCAGGAGTCCTCGTGGGTGGGGAGCGTGTCAGCCAACGAGGTTACATAACACGTTCCGGTGCCACACGGGGAATGAAAACCAGTGCCAACGAAGGCCATGGGGAATTCGAACAAGCTTGGTGCTTCTGCGGATTTTCATGGATAATCGATAAATCCCGCCTTCACCGAGGATAGTTTGTTCGCCACAAATATCCTCCATTGACACGTTCAATCGACCTTGCTCAGTAGACGTGCAGAAATACGCTCCAAAACACCACACAAACACTACAACACAGTTCTGCCGTTGTCCTAGGGCTTGCGCACACACCATAGCACATACGTGCATGATAATCGAGAACACGGAGGTGGATGAAATAACGACAGGACCCAAGAGTCGCGGTCCCGGCGACCTTCGACGAAAACCCCAATTCAAGGAGATGAGCGACAAAAGGTACAACGCGTACAATAGGATGGTTACAGTCCAGTGTATCCTACCGGAGGTCCCGCGACCTCGTCTACAGCTTGGCCGTCCTCTCGAGTTGAGGCTCCCCAAGTGCATACAGGGAATCCAGCTTCTTGCTTATACTTCTTATAAGCCTCCCGTCTAAGCAACCTAACGTTAACAACAGTGGCCATCATGCAAAACAACGTAGAAAGTTCAGACATACCTGCGAACCTTCATCGCCAGCGTAAAACACCCATTCTCCACAGAGAACAATTCGTCCGTGACGAGTATCCTCTTCACGAACTCGAACCCCTTCAACCCATACTTGACCCCATTTCGTCAAACATCCAAGATCGCCTTCACAACTTTCTCATCCTTGGCCGCCTCGTCCAGCGTCACCAGGTCGGTCTCGCTGACCGGTCTGTTCCAGACCCTGCTCGCGACCCCGGCGAGTTGGAAGGGATCCGGGATGACGATGGCCAGGAAATATGATTCCGTCGAATCTCCGTGGACCATTATTTTTTGCACGATGGGACAAGCGGCATAGACGTTCTCAACCTTCAAGGATGATCGAGAACATGGAGGTGGATGAAATAATGACAGACACAAGACTCGCGGTGCCGGCGATCTTCGACAAAAATCCCAATTCAAAGGAATAAGCGATAAAAGGTACAACACGTGCATTGGGATGGTTACAGTCCGGTGTATACTACCAGGGATCCCGTAACCTCGTCTACAACTTAGCCGTCCTCTCGAGTTGGGGCTCCCCAAGTGCATACAGGGAATCCAGCTCCTGCTTATACCTCTTGTAAGCGTCCCGCCTAACCAAGCTCGCGTTAACAACACCGGCAGCCGTGCCAAAGAACGAAGAAAATTCGGACATACCTACGGATCTTCATCGTCGGCGTAAGACACCCATTCTCCACAGAAAACAATTCGTTCGTGACAAATATCCTCTTCACGAACTCGAACCCCTTCAACCCATACTTGACCCCATCCTTCGTCAACACATCCAAGATCACCTTTACAACTTTCT
>Ga0307510_10001538_pt1 | contig 25465 bp, 13 predicted proteins | sample 12_EM_MG_FD_207224 | JGI IMG/M metagenome (GOLD analysis project Ga0307510, IMG submission 207224) | Populus trichocarpa ectomycorrhiza microbial communities from riparian zone in the Pacific Northwest, United States - 12_EM | ecosystem: Host-associated > Plants > Roots > Unclassified | place... | reverse complement strand
GTCAGGGCTATGAAAAAAAACTGGGCTGGGGCAACAGCTGGTTCCAGGTCACTGTACAACTGAATGACAACATCACGATGCAGCAGGCTTCAGCGGCGATAAAGGATGTGAAACTGCGCAAAGGCGGCGAAGGCAATGCCCGCTTTAAACCCGAACTGTTTCTGCATCCGATGGACCGCTGGCATCTGCACGGCGAGTTTCATAATGGCACCAATGCCAGCGGCGGCGCCATACAATATGTCCGGCTCTTTAGTATTATCGGTGCCTTTGTACTGCTGCTCGCCTGTATCAATTTTATGAACCTGTCCACGGCCCGTAGTGAGAAGCGGGCAAAAGAAGTGGGTATCCGGAAGGCCATCGGCTCATTGCGGGGGCAACTGATCGGCCAGTTCTTTAGCGAGTCGGTATTGATAGCGGTGTTCTCCTTTGTACTCGCGATAGGGCTTGCGCAACTGATGCTGCCCTTCTTTAATGAGGTATCCGGAAAGAAAATGTCTATCTTATGGGGGCAGCCCTTTTTCTGGTTGACAGCTATAGGATTCACCTTGCTCACCGGTGTCATCGCTGGCAGTTACCCGGCACTCTATCTTTCTTCTTTCCGGCCGGTAAAAGTCCTGAAGGGAACCTTCAGAGTGGGAAGGCTTGCCAGCGTCCCGCGCAAAGTGCTGGTGGTATTGCAATTTACCGTTTCGGTCATATTGATCATTGGCACTATTGTCGTCTTCCGGCAGATAGGATATGTAAAGGACCGGCCGGTTGGTTACAGCCGGGACGGACTGGTCATGATATCCATCAACTCGGATGGGCTGCGCAACCACTATGAAGCCTTCCGCAACGAAGTGTTACGCACCGGCGCGGTGGAAGAAATGGCGCTATCCGAAAGTCCCCTCACAGCGGTGTATATCTCCAACAGCGGTTATACCTGGGAGGGAAAAGACCCCGCTATGACCGACGACTTCTCTACTGTTAAAGTCAACCCCGAGTTTGGCAAAGTCGCCCGCTGGCAGATCATAGAAGGCCGGGATTTCAACCGCGACCTGGCTACCGACTCTTCGAGCTTTATCATCAATGAGGCCGCGGTAAAGTACATGGGTCTCAAAGCGCCGGTGGTGGGTCAGCGGATCAAATGGAGCGACAACGGTTACTACACCATCATCGGCGTAGTAAAGGACATGATCATGCGGTCGCCTTTTGACGCGGCGCGACAAACGATCTTTTATGAACATGCTTCTTTTGTCAGCAACCTGAACAACATCGATGTTCGTATCCGGCCCAATGTCAGCACCGCCGTTGCTCTTGACAAAATCGCATCGATCTATAAAAAATATGATGCCGAAAATCCTTTCGAATACCAGTTCGTCGACAAGGAATATGCAAAGAAATTTTCCAATGAAGAACGTGTCGGCAAGCTGGCGGGCTTCTTTACTACACTGGCCATCTTTATCTCCTGCCTCGGCCTCTTTGGTCTGGCTTCTTTTGTCGCAGAGCAGCGGACGAGGGAGATAGGTGTACGGAAAGTGCTTGGCGCCTCTATTTTGAACTTGTGGCAGCTGCTGTCTTCGGAGTTCCTGCGACTGGTGCTGTTGTCTCTGCTGATCGGCGGGCCTATTGCCTGGTGGTTCATGCAAGGCTGGCTACAGAACTACCACTATCATGCGGATCTGTCGTGGTGGATCTTTGCGCTCGCCGGGACAGGCGCGGTTGTGATAACGATACTCACTGTCAGTTTTCAGGCTATAAAGGCGGCGATGGCTAATCCGGTGAAGAGTCTTAGGACGGAATAGTTGGAGGAGTCATCCGGCGCCCATCTATGGATGCGCGCGCTTCGGCGGCATTCATCATACGGCCGGCTTCGTTACTGCGGAGCCGGCCGTTCTTTTTTAGCGCGAAGCCGAAATATTTTGGAGTGAAGCCGTACTATTTTATCGCGAATATAAATTCGCTGCTTCAACTTTGCCACTAAGTAAAAACTTAGTCATAACTCTCAGATTGTCATAGCGCTGTCATCTTCGAAGAGCGGTTAATATCGGGTAACTTCCGGGTAAAAACAATAAAGGGAAGTCATTATATTTCCGACAAATTTGGAGCCGGCTCCAATCTATTTTCATTTAAACAACCAAAATCAACGCTCATGAGAAGTAGCTTCATGCTTGTTTTGGCATTCGCTTTAAGCATTCTTTGCTTATCCGGCTTTGCTCAAACGGCTAACCTACCAGGAAAAGTACTTGAAGAAAACGGCGACCCCATCCCGGGCGCCACAGTACGCTTTAAAAACAAACGTGGGGGCGTCATCACCAAAGACGATGGCACATTCAGCATTCCTTCCACTGGCAGTGGGATCCTCGTCATCTCTGTCCTGGGCCATGCAGAAAAAGAAATCAATGTGGCAGGTCTCTCCCAGGTGACTGTATCGCTGACAAAAACCGACAAAAATCTGGATGAAGTAGTCGTTACCGCCATGGGCATTCGTCGTGCCAAGAACACGCTGCCTTATGCTGCGCAGCAGATCAGTGGCGACGAAGCAAACAAAGTTCGCGTTTCGAACATTGCCGGTGGTCTTTCCGGTAAGGTTTCCGGTTTGGAAATCCGCCAGAACAACTCGATCGGCGGTTCGGTGAATGTCGTCATCCGCGGTGTCAAGTCGCTCAGCTATAACAACCAGGCGCTGTTCGTCGTCGACGGCGCACCACTGGACAATTCCATCATGGTGTCAGGTGGTAACACCAACCCCGGCAGCAGCGTTAACACCGGTGGCACCTCCAGCGCCGGTGTGGGCAGCACAGGCGGCTATGACATGGGCAATGCCGCTTCCGATATCAACCCCGACGATATTCAATCCATCAACGTTCTAAAGGGTGCGGCTGCAACCGCTCTTTACGGGTCACGCGCTGCGAACGGGGTTATCATGATCACGACCAAGAAGGGTCGGGCAGGTTCCAACGTCACTGCCAATGCCGGCATCACAGTCGGCCGGATCGACAGGAGCACCTTTGTAACGCGGCAGAATCAATATGGCGCCGGTCGTAGCGATAACCTGGCTACAGGAGGCTTTATTTCCAAGGACATCACGGGCGACGGTATACCGGATCTTATCGTCAACACCAATGCTCCCCGTTCCTGGGGTCCCAAGTTCGACAAGAACATACTGGTCTACCAATGGGATGCCTTCGACCCCACGAGCCCCAACTACAAAAAGGCCACTCCCTGGGTAGCACCCAAACACGGACCGGAGTATTACTTCAAGACCGCGGTCACCAATAACGAAAGCGTATTCCTGGACGGCTCCAACGACAAGGGATCCTATAAGCTGGGTTTTACCCGCATAAATGAAAAGGGTACTATACCCAACAGCAATGACGGTCGCAATACGATCAACTTCGGGTCCAGCTACAAGCTTACCGACAAGATCACCGTCTCTGCAACGGCCAACTATGTACAGGAGCAGGCGCTGGGCCGGAACCCCACCGGTTATGACGGAACCCGTAACGTCAATACCCAGTTCCGTCAATACGGCGAAGTCAACGTGGATTATAAAGAACAGGAGGACGCCTATAACAGAACCCACAAGAATATCACCTGGAACTGGAGCGATCCCACTACCACGGCGGGTCTTGTTCCTTTTTCTTATAATAACCCGTGGTTTACGGCCTATCAGAACTACGAGAACGATAGCCGTAACCGTACCTATGGCAACGTTGCCCTCAATTACCAGGTGCTGGAGTGGCTCAACATCATGGGCCGTATCTCGGTGGATACTTACAACCAGACGCAGGAAGAACGTGTTGCAGTCACCAGCATCGGTACTTCCAGCTACAGTAAGTTCAACTCCTTTTTCCGTGAGCTGAACTATGACCTCATCGCAACGGTGAATAAGGATATCAGCAAGGATTTGAAGTTCAATGGACTGGCAGGCGTCAACATGCGCAGAGATGCCTTTACCTCTAACTATTCGACTACAACGGGGGGGCTGATCATTCCAAACTTCTATGCGATCTCCAACTCAGTGGGTGCTATTGCTGCGCCCATAGAAACCTATCAGCCCAAAGCCGTCGACGGATATTTCGCCGGAGCTACTTTCACCTGGCGCAATTTCCTGAGTCTTGACGGAACCTTCCGCCGGGACCGGTCTTCCACACTTCCCGTCAACGCCAACGCGTATAACTATTATGGTATTTCCGGCAGCTGGCAGTTCTACGAACAGCTGAAGGATAAATTCGACTGGATGTCTTCCGGCAAGCTGCGCGCCAATTACGCTACGGTGGGTAATGATGCGCCCTGGGGTTCTATCCAGGATGTGTATGACAACCCGAATCCCTTTGTCGCCGGCACTACCTCCAGCACACTTTACTCGTTGCCGAATACAAAGAACAACGACAAGCTGAAACCCGAAAGAACGAACAGTAAGGAAATCGGTCTGGAAATGAGTTTCCTGAAGAACCGTATCGGCTTCGACGCGAGCTTTTATCACACCAATACGGTGGACCAGATCCTGGCTCTTTCCACAACGACTGCCACGGGTTATAGCAGCAAATTCGTAAATGCCGGTAACGTACAGAACCAGGGTTTTGAAGTGTCGATCTTCGGTCAGCCGGTCAAAACCAAAAACTTCTCCTGGGATGTCACCGTCAACTGGACGCGCAACCGGAACAAGGTCATATCCCTCAACAGCGGCGCAACCAATCTGCAGCTGGGAACCTACCAGGCCAGCATTTCTGTCAACGCCACAGTGGGTCAGCCCTATGGCCAGATCTTCGGCCAGACCTACCAGTACCTCAAGGGTCAGAAAGTGGTCAGCAATGACGGGACTGCTTACCTGCTGAGCACCACTACTACTAATGTCCTCGGAAACTTTAATCCCGACTGGGTCGGAGGTATCACCAATACTTTCAAGTACAAGAACTTCAGCCTGTCCTTCCTGGTCGATGCCCGCAAGGGCGGTACGGTATGGTCGCTGGACCAATACTATGGCCAGCAGTCAGGTATCCTGCCTGGCAGCGTCGGACTTAATGATCTCGGGAATGACAAGCGTCTGCCAGTTGCACAAGGCGGCGGTATCATCCTGAAAGGAGTAAAAGCCGATGGCACACCAAATACGACCCGTACGGCGATCACTTCGGGAAACAGCCTGTTGCTGCCTCCTCCGGATTTTGCATACGACGCCAGCTATATCAAACTGCGTGAGCTGTCCCTGGGTTATCATATTCCCGGCTCCAGGTTCGGCAATGCGGGAAAAGTGGTAAAAGGCGTCGACATCCAGCTCCTCGGCCGCAATCTCTGGCTTATCCATAAGAATCTTCCAATGGCCGATCCGGAAGACGGTGCTTCCGCCGGGAACAACCAGGGCCTTCAATTTGGCGCCTATCCTACCGTTCGTTCCCTTGGTTTAAACTTAAAAATGCAATTCTAAAATCAGCAACATGAAGAAATCAATCTTATATATACTTCCGGCGTTCCTGCTTTTAGGGGCCTGTACGAAGAATATAGACTCCTACAATAATCAGACAAAGAAACCCGCTGTAGTTCCCGCCGCTCCGCTGTTCACCAATGCCACCCGCAATTTGTCGGATCAACTGGCCACCAACGGGGGCGCCAATATTACCCTCCATATCGTGGATTATATGGCCCAGGCAGTTATCGAGGACAATGCCCAGTATAATTTCCAGACCTCGGGCATGCCCACTTCGCAATGGAATGTGCTCTACCGGGATGTGCTCAACGACCTGAAGAGATCCGACAGTATCCTTAGCACCACGATCCCGGATGCGACCAATTCAGTTGCAACCATCGCCAATCGACGGGCCTGTGTCGACATCACGGCAGTTTATGCCTGGTATATCCTCGTCACCTCTTTTGGCAATATTCCATACACCGAAGCGCTGAACCCGAACAATCTCTTCCCGAAATATGACGACCAGAAGGCGGTGATGACGGACCTGCTCGCACGTCTTGACAAGGATCTTTCCAACCTGAGTACAGGCGGGACAGGTTTTGCCCTGTCCGAAGACCTCTGGTTTGGCGGCAATATCTCCAACTGGATCAGTTTTGGCAATTCCCTGAAAGTGCTTTTTGGCATGACGCTGGCGGACGTGGACCCTGCTACTTCAAAGAGCCTGGTAGAAGCCGCCAGTCCCAAGGCTATTTCCTCTACTGCCCAGAATGCGATCATGAAATATGGATCCCAGCCCAGCAACAACCCCACATACCAAAATTTTGTCGTAGCTAAACGCAATGACTATGTCGCATCGAAGCCCCTTATGGATCAGCTGCTCTCCAATGCCGACCCGCGTCTGACCTCCTATTACGGGCTCAACAGCTCCGGAAAGTATGTGGGTGCCGTCATGGGCGTCCAGACAACGTTTTCGACCGTATCCGGGCCTTCTACGAAGGATAGCGCCAGCAATCTTCCTTATGTAGTGTTGGACTATTCCGAAATGGAATTTCTCCGTGCAGAAGCCGTTGCAAGAGGCTATAATGTAGGCGGCACCGTTCAGAGCCATTACGAAGAAGGTATCCGCCAAAGCATCAAGTACTGGGGCGGGGCCGATACATCTGTGACGCGTTATCTTGCCGATCCTTCGGTTGCGTATGCTACCGCTGCCGGTACCGACCTTCAGAAGATCGCTTTACAAAAGTGGATCTCGCTGTATAACCATCCTGATCACGAGTGGGTGGATATAAGGAGACTGGATTATCCCGTGTTGCCAGTGCCGGTGGGTGCGGTATCTGGTTTTCCGAACCGGCTGTTTTATCCGCAGACCGAGCAGACGGTGAATGGGACTAATTATACGCAGGCTGCTTCCGCCATCGGCGGAGACAAAGTGGAGACGAAATTATTCTGGGATATCCATTAGACGGGATACCCTGGCTGCCGGTACGGGAACGCTACGGCCCCGTTCCGGCAGTCTTAAAAAGACAAAAGGTCCGCCCCGCAAAGGGTGGACCTTTTTATTAAGCTACTTTTTCGACCCGGCTATCTTCTTCATCCCGGGTAAAAAACACTTCGCGAAGTGACTGATCCCAGTGTTCTTTGGCCATGTGCTGGGCCTTTGTTCCGCGGTCAAAATCCCAAAAACGCGCCTCGGGGCTTGAACAGTGATACGTAATTTCGCAGTTGCCCCAATCAGTCGCATACATTGCAGAATCACATATCGGACAGGACATTGGGGCTACGGACGGGGTTTTACCCGTTGATTCATGTAGAGATTGCATTTGAATAATTATTAAAGGGTCTACGGTTAAAAACGGATTATGGCAAGCAACCTCTGACTCAAACTATTGTGTAAAACAGACACAAATCTACTAAATGTTTTTCTTATTTACTAGCGTGGGCGCCTACTCCAATCGCCCCGGTTCCGGCGCCGACGGCTTCGGGGCTGCTGGTTCCGACGGCGGTCTCCGTACCCTTTGTGCCACATTGCTCTGGCGCGTCCTACTCCACTAACACCTTCTGTATCAGCACCGGAGCACCGATCCCACTGAACAAACGCAAAATATACACGCCCGGTTGCACCCCTCCCAGGTCCATCGTAAATTTATCCTCATAGGACCCGCGGGTGGTGACCAGCTGGCCCGCCACCGTATAAAGGTTTGCCAGCCAGGGCTTTCTGTCGCCAGCCCGGCCTTCGATCTGAATGGATCCATGGGCCGGGTTTGGGTAAGCCCGTGCCGGCGCCGGGGGGTGGATAACGGGTTTGGAGTGGGGGGGTAAGTTTAGGGGCGTCACATACACCATCCGCAGGATAAACCCCAGGTTGGGCGAAGGCGCCGAATTACCGATGGTACCGCTGGTGCCCAGCGTACAGCAGGAATTGTCCACCGCCACAAAGAGGGTGTCGCCCGTAGGAGCCACCGTGACGTTGCGCAGCCGGTAGCCGGCCAGGTAATGCAGGGTATCGGTAGGACTTGCCGTACTATCGATGCTGAGTCCATCCGCCTTTAGCTTTAGCCGGAAAAGACCGTTCTTTAGCGAAGGGATCAGCAGCGAATAATTCCATCCCGGGATGGCGCTGTGCCCATAGAAGCGGATGGCGGACGGCGCCACGGTCGGCCAGTTCATATTGCCAAGGGCACCTGAGGTCTTGTTGGCGTTGCGTCCCCAATTATAAAACGAAAATATGGGCTCCTGGAGCGTAGTGGGTGTCGTATCGCAAAAACCATGTTCGCTGATCACCGACTTGCCCGCGAGGTACATCGAATCGCCATTCTTCGACGTATAATTATCGTCGCAAAGACCGGCGACCTTTGGCCAGCCATAATTGATGTGTGGCAGAATGATGTTGACCTCATCGTCCGACTGGTCGCCATGTTCGCTGCTGTATAAAATATAAGACGAGCCTCCGTCGACCGATCCGAAATCAAGTCCCTGCGGATTGCGGTGTCCAAACGAATAGACAGGGCTTTTGGCCGAAGGGGACGGCCCCGCAGGAAAAGGATTATCGCCCGGTATCCACTGCTGTGGCCCTGAAGGCTGACTGAGATCGGGCTCTGTATTCAGCCGCAGCACTTTTCCTTCGATGATAGTAGTGTCCTGTGCATGATTGGGCCGGTCGATATTGGTGAGGTTACCCGCGCCCATATCCCCGATCGTATAATAGAGATGATAATTCCCATCGGCTTCGGGGAGGGGGCTGATCTTTATACGCCCGGAGTTGTGATCATTGCTGCCATCGAGACCCGAAATAACATCATCCATATAGGTCAGCTTGCCGTCGCTGACACTATAACTGTAACGTGTAACCTTTGTTTTATAACTGCAATACTTCCCATTGCTGCCGGTCGCACAACCGACAAGATGATAGACATACGCAATGTAAACCCAGGGCTTCCCTGTATTGAACTGCGGATGAACAGCCAGTCCCATCAGGCCTCCCTGTGGCCAGGGGCTGGCATCGGCCGAAGTAAAATCCTTGAGGCTATTCATGTCGAGGACCACACGGCTGCCCTTGTTACCGGGATGGATCTTCCAGACCTTATACGCATGGGACTCCGTAACCCATAACGAATCGTCAGGGCCATAGAGGACCTCCCAGGGAGAATTCATTCCTGCCGAACCAGTAGCCGGGTAAAGGGTATCAATCACAAAAGACTGATTGTAATACGTCAGCGTTGTCTGCGCTGCCAGATTCAGAGATAGGCACAGGCACAATAATGTAAACAGACAGAATAGAAAAGAATGGCTGTTTTTCATGGATTGGATTTTCCTGCTCTCGAAGTATAACAAAATAATATATAAATTTCTGTAACTGGAATAGTAGATTTCCCTTATGAGTGCGGATTTATACGATTGCACTGGCCCGGAATAAGAGTTACCTTTATATGATTGTTTCCTGTTAGTTGTTGTTAAGGCCAGGGACAATACCGAACCCGTTATTAATCCGATAACCCACTGAAAATGGAATCGTACTTATGAAAACAACCCTACCCGTTGGTCGTGCTATACGCAGGATAGGCGGGACATTAGTAGTTCTGTTCTGCTTTCGCGGCATGGTATATTCTCAAGCCACTGCCCCGATCAAGTTTGGGAACAGCTATGTCAACATCACCAAGCAGACTGTTGGCGGACCGGTAGAACCGGGCGACGTCCTGGAGATCAGGAACAATTTTTACGTCAACAAGACCTACAATACGAATGGTAGTATGTACCGTATGCGGTACTATGACAATCTTCCCACACATACTTCGATAGTGGCGGCTTCGACGCTGAATATGATCACCAATGAAGGACTTGTGGTCAACTCCTATACACAGGCGCCGTCGGATGATGCCGGTAGTTTTGTAGCCGTACCAGGCATACCCACCGACTACCAGATCCGTATCAACATCAATGGTACTGCGCCCGGGGGTGTCGATCCTATGGGGATAGGCAACACCAACGGAGCCAACACCGTTGTTGGCGGCACTACCAAACCCTTGTTCAGTGCGGGGTCTATCATCACTACGGCCTTCCGTGTAACCGTCACCGGTAATTACGGAGACACCATCACGCTTGGCGCCGGTAAGATCGCCTATAAAAAAACGATCAATGGCGCGGACACCGTCCTCAACACCACTCAATACCAGATCCTGATCCAAAAACCCACTGCCCTTTGTTCCTCCTCTACCAGTACGAACTTCGCAGCCGAATCAGGCGGCACCTTCGGACAAGGAGTGGGTCTCAATCGCAGCACCGGACCGACCTTTCTTATACCTAACTACACCTATCTGCCAAATTCAGGCACTGCTGTCACCATCAATGACGGATACTATGCCATCGTGAACAATACCAGTCCTACCAGCTCGACCTTTATCAATGCCAACCGGCAGCCCAGCTGCGGCAGCGCCACCGGTGCGCAGGCCTGTAGCAACAGGGAATTCAGCGGCTTCTGGTATATCGGCGGGGACCATACCGGTACTACTACTGCGGCGGGGAACAATCCCCCCAATGCCACGACGAATTCAGGATACATGCTGCTCGTCAATGCCGACCTTGCAACCAGCGAAGCCTATCACCAGGTGATTGGCGGGCTTTGTCCCAATACCTACTATCAGTTCTCTACCTGGGTAAAAAATGTCTGTCCCAATTGCGGTATCGACATGAATGGCACTTCCACATACAAACCCGGTGTATTGCCCAACCTGACCCTTGTAGTGGACGGCATCGACCGGATCTCAACGGGACAGGTGGATACAGTGGGCTGGCAGCAAAGAGGATTTGTCCTGCTGACCGGGCCTACCCAAACCTCTATTACGATCTCTATCCGTAACAATGCACCCGGTGGTGGTGGTAATGACTGGGCCATGGACGACATTACTCTGGCGACCTGTCCGCCCGAACTGCTGTTGACGCCAAACAAGCCGGATACGCTGTGCCAGGGCGCCGACGACACCGTGCGGTTTAGAATAACTTCTTTCGTAGACAACTATACGCACTGGATGCTGCAGAAAAGTACGGATGGGGGATCGACATGGGTCTCTGCCGGTCTCGATACCCTGGGTCGTTCGGCCAGCGACAGCACAGTGGCTGTGATGGACCCGGTGACCGGGCTGTATACATATACCGTTACCCGTTACTACCGTGTAGGTGCGACGGATACGAAGATCATCTATCGTATAATAGTGGCCAGTACCCTCGACAATCTGACGACCAATGGCTGTTTCTATATAACCACTCAGCCAAAGCTGGTGGTCGCCGCCAACTGTATGATCACGCTGCCTACGACCCTGCTGTCCTTCCGGGGCCAGGTGCGTAGTGGTATGGGCAATCTGCAGTGGACTTCTTCCAACGAAGTGAGCGGTCTGCAATATACTATCGAGCGGAGTGATGACGGGACAACGTTTAGTCCGCTGGCGACCCTACCGGGGACAGCACTTGAAGGCGGCGGCGCAACGTATCAGTTCAACGATCCCAATCCTGTCGCAGCACAAAGCTATTACCGGGTTCTCATGACCGGCAACTCTGTACACCGGACCTCTAATCTCGTACTGCTGAGCAACAGCGACATACATTTTGAGATCCGTTCGGTGCTGAATCCTTTTGTCAATCAGCTCAACATCGATCTGTCGACGCCGGGCGGAGGAACGGTCCTGATCTCCCTGGCCGACATGTATGGCCGGTATGTCCGCCACGAGCAGCAGTCCGTCAACCAGGGGCTTAATAATCTGAATGTATATGGGCTGGGTTATTTGCCGGCTGGCACTTATGTGTTGCAGGTGCAGTACAATGACAGAGTGATCAGCAAGAAGATAGTGAAGGTGTTGAAATAGATCGCCCGCGCGCGGAGTGGCGCACGACATAATCTTTTACCTACTACTCATAAAAAAGCCCGCAAGTTTTAACACTGCGGGTTTTTTGTTTATAAGATTTGCTTATGCTTGTACCGTATCAACTTTTCCCTGTCCTTCCAGTGCCGGCGTCTCATCCTCATTTCGTTTGTGGAAGAAGCGCTTCTGGAAAATCAGGATGGCGATGACCCCGACAGAGATAGAGGCATCGGCGAGGTTGAAGACGGGGCTAAAGAATTCGAAATCTTCTCCACCGACAAAAGGCAGCCACGAAGGATAATGCGTTTTGATAATGGGGAAGTATAGCATGTCCACTACGCGGCCGTGGAGGAAGGAGGTATAACCATGAGGCGGAAAGATCTTTGCCACATGCTCATAAGTACTTTTCTCGAAGATAAGCCCATAGAACATGCTGTCGAGGAGATTGCCCAGCGCACCGGCAAAGATGAGGCCGGCGCAGATGATAAAACCGCGGTGATATTTCTTTTTGATAATGGTCTGGATATAATAGACACCGAAGATGACGGCTACGAGACGGAACAGGGTCAGCGCCATCTTACCCCAGGAGCCACCGAATTTCCAGCCCCAGGCCATGCCTTCGTTCTCTACGAAGTAGATCTGGGCTTTTTCGCCCAGCAGTCGGATACCGTTGTCATAAGGCGATACCGGATCGCGAAAGATGTCTGCGGAATGGCTCAGCGGCATGTGGGTCTTAACCCAGATCTTCAGAGACTGATCTGCCACGATGATCAGCAGCACCAATAAAAAGATTGTTCTCGCCTTCACTCTATTTTGTTTGAGGGCCAAATATACTTAATACTCGTCATTGAAAGCTCAGTTTTCACATTTGGTTAGGGGGTGGGGGGGCTTTGGTTTGGCTGGGCGCTGAGGCTGCAATTTGATCTCATTGGGTCTGGCGGAGCGGCGCCGGGATGTGAGATGGATGGGGATGGTGACAGAGCTTCGCCGAGGCTCGGCTACTCTTCAAAATAAACCCTTTTGACACGCTGCGAAACGCTGGTCAGGATCTCGTAAGGGATCGTCTGAGCCCAAAGAGCTAACTGTTTGACAGATAATTCTTTACCAAAAACAATGACCTCATCCCCCTCGTGTACATCGGGAATACCGGTAATATCGATCATTGTCATATCCATGCTGATGATGCCGATGGTGGGGGCGAGCCTGCCGTTGACCCACATTTTGCCGGCGCCATTGCCGAGGCGGCGTGAATATCCGTCGGCATACCCGATGCGAACAGTGGCAGTGACCGTCGCCGCCGTCGCAATACCTCTGCGGTTATACCCGATCGTGTCTCCTTCGTGAAGGCGTTTGATCTGCGCAATGGTCGTCTTGAGCGTAGACACTTCCTGCAAATCGAGCTGGTTGGAACCGGCGCTGTCGATGCCGCGGGACCCGGCGCTGTCGATACCATAGAGGCCAATGCCGAGGCGTACCATATCCATTTGCAGCTGGGGAAGACGGACGATGGCCGCCGAGTTAGCGATATGCCGGAGGAAAGAATAATTCAATGTTGTCGCAAGCCGGTCGGCGGCCTTTTGATAAGCCGCGCACTGTGCCAGTGAAAAGCTATCCTGCCCGGCGTCCTCACTGGCGGCGAAATGACTGAATGCGCTGCGCACTTTGAAAGCCGCCGTGGGCAAGACTTTCATCAGCTGACCGAGCTCGTCTTCCGGAAAGCCAAGCCGATTCATTCCCGTCTCCAGCTCGATGTGTACGGGAAAAGCCGTGAGCCCTTCCTTTTTCAACCATTTATCGAAGGAATGCAGGAGTGTAAAAGAATAGATCACGGGCTCAAGATTGTATTGCACTAAGGAATCAAAGCTGCTATTTTCTGTATTCATGACCATGATGGGCATACGAATACCGCCCTTGCGCAGGACGACACCTTCGTCGGCATAGGCCACGCCGAGATAGTCCACTCCATGAAACTGTAACAGGTTGGCGATCTCAAAACTGCCACTGCCATATCCAAAAGCCTTTACCATCGCCATCACCCTGGTATTGGGTTGTAAAAGCTGGCGATAGGCGCGGAGGTTTTGGGCCATGGCGCCGAGGTTTACCTCCATAATGGTCTGGTGGATCTTCTCGGTCAATAATCTGTCGATGTCTTCGAACTCGAAGACCCGCGCACCCTTGATCAGGATGGTCTCATCGCGAAAATGCAGCTGATGAAGACCTGTGCGAAACTCGTCTACAGAAGAAAGAAAGACAGACTGGCCGGAGAACCATTCGTTGAACACGGACGCGTTGGCCCCGATGCGGCCGCCGATGGCGATGAGCCGGTCGACCTTTTTTTGCTCCAGGGCCCGGGCTACTTCTGCATAAAGCTGGTCATCGGGGCGGCCGCTTTCCAGGATGTCGGAAAGGATGACCGTACGGCGACTATGTTGTTGTTGCTGGGAAAGAAAATCCAGGGCTATCGTCAGCGAGCTAAGGTCTGCGCTGTAGCTGTCATTGATGATCGAACAATGGTTGATGCCGCTTTTTAATTCAAGCCGCATGGCGAGAGGTGAAAGCTCGCCGAGTCGGGTGCTGATCTTATCTGTCGGAAGCCCGAGGTAGAGAAGTACGGCGGCGCAATGCAGGGCGTTCTCGATAGAGGCGCTGTCGGTGAAGGGGAGGGAAAAGGAGAGTGACTGCGCGGAGTCGGGATCGCGGGACTGCGGATCGCCGGATTGCGCTGCTGCGTAGCGGGCGTTAATGGTGGTCCAGCCTGCGCTTTTTTCGACCTTACTTATCTGCAGGTCGGCATCGCGGTCGCTGCCCCAGTGAAAAAGTTTAACACCGGCACCCTTCCACTGACCTATTGCCTTCACCATCTCCGGCTGGTCGCTGTTGTAAATAAGGACCTCCGCTCCGGCAAACAGCTTCAGCTTCTCGGCGGCCTTTTCCGCGCGGCTCTCAAAACCTTCGCTATGCGCCTCGCCGATGTTGGTAAAAATGCCGATGGTCGGCCGGATCATTGGCTCCAGCCTGCTCATCTCCCCGCGGCGGGAGATGCCCGCTTCAAAGATGGCCAGCTCGTGGACAGGCTGTAGCTGCCAGACGCTGAGCGCCACACCCGTCTGTGAGTTATAACTTTTGGGACTGCGGACGATATGATACTGGTCTTCCAATAGCTGGTTGAGCCATTCCTTGACGATGGTTTTGCCATTGCTGCCTGTGATGCCGATGACGGGCAGGGAGAATTGTTTGCGATGCCAGGCCGCGAGTTGCTGCAACGCGAGGAGGCTGTCTTTGACAAGGATCACATTGGCTTCGGGCATGGAGGCCGCCAGGATGTTGGTAGTCGCCGGCACTGGGGCAGCGTTCGCCGCGACGCCCGCAGGCCCTGGGGTGGCGATGGGGCGTATTGAATCCGGCGTAGAGGATACCACAAAATTTCTTACCCCCCGCCGGTAAAGCTCTTCAATAAACCTGTCCCCGTCCCGACGCGGACCGCGTAGCGCAAAAAACAAAGATGTGACAGGGAAGATAAGCCGGCGACTGTCCAGCAACAACTGTTCAATAGTATCATCGGCATGAAATTGCAGCAGCTTGCCGCCAACAATCTCATTGATCGCGCGGATACTATAGGACATTGGCACCTCCTTTGTCCTTTGATCCGGCAGGGGGCGCCGCAAGTTTCCTCGTCGACCACATCGAATATACAATACCGCCGGAGATGCAAACCAAAATTACCAGCAGGGAAACGTAAACCGGAATGACAACATCAAAATATTCCACCAGCATCTTGACACCCACAAAAACCAGGACCACGGCAATTCCCTGTTGCAGATGGGAGAACCGGTCAACAGCCCCTCTCAACAAAAAGAACAGGGACCTCAATCCAAGCACCGCAAAAATATTAGAGGTATAGATGACGATCCTTTCCTGTGTGATACCAAACACCGCGGGGATCGAATCGACCGCAAACACGATATCGGTCGTCGCCAGCAGCACTACTACCACGAAGAGGGTGGTGTAACGCTTCTTCCCGTCGATGACCACGCTCATCTTCCCGCCACCGTCGCTACCCGTCAGCGGGAGCAGACGCCGCAGGAACTTATACACCTTATTATCTTCCATGTCCATCTCGTCATCATGTTTAGCCCGGAACATCGAGATCCCGGTATAGACCAGCACCGCGCCAAACACATACAACAGCCAGTGAAAGCGTGTCACCAGGGCGATGCCCACCGTAATAAAAATGATCCGCAGGATGATCGCTATGAGTATCCCGATCAGCAGGACACGTCCATAGAACTCCTGCTTTACCCGGAAGAAGGTAAAGATCAGAATGAAAACAAAGATATTGTCGATGCTGAGGCTCCACTCCATCAGATAAGCGCTGAAGTATTCGAGAGCCGTCTTATGCCCGTTCTCATACCAGAGGAAACCAAAAAAGGCCATTGCAAGACCCACCCAGAAAGCCGTCTGAATAAGCGCCCTTTTTATAGTGACGGTAGTCCCCGACTTACTCAGCAAACCCAGGTCAAAGATAACAGCCACAATGAGTACGATGCCAAACGTTAAATACGATATCTGGGAATTATCCATGCGCCTGATTATAACGCCAAAGGTACAACTACTTACAGTATTTCCTGCGACGTATCAATTGATAAGCATAGCCGCCCAGCACCACCAGGATCAGCGGCAGGCCGATGTTCATGAACTGCCAGTACCGGCGATCGCTATCGACTTTGGAGGGGTCGAGCAGCCTCAAGGTAAAGTCCTTGCTGCGGGTCTCGAGGATACCCGACGGGTTTACCATATATTCAAGACTATTCTCTACAAAATCCTGGTTGGCGAAAGTATAATTGTTGTCGCGGCTAAAACCCAGCGGGAGAGGACCGCGTGGCGTCACCTCATTCATAAAGATATCTGCATCCGCGCAGACGATGACCTTTGCCGTAGCAGGGGCATCCGCAAGATACGGCTGGTGATAAACGTTATTCAGACTGTCCGCCACCACCGCGCCGATCCGGTTGGCAAACAGCGAATGGAACTTTCCTTCCAGCAGCATCGCCACCGGGATATTGGACTCATTATAGATCCGGGGATCATCCTTATATTTCAGCGCGTCGAAAGTGATCATGGCGGGTGTGCTTACTCTGCGGCTGTGTTCGGAGGTATGCAGCAGGATCGTCTTCTGGATGCCCGGGGCCTTTACGGTGTCGATGGAATTGGCAAACTGCGCATATACCGGATCGAGGTTCTTGGAGATCGGATGAAAAGGACTTCCGCTTAGCAGGGGATAATAGGGCCAGTCAAGGTTCTCGAACTGCTCCTTATCACCCTGTTTGCCTACGCCCAGGCGAATGCTGGCGCAGGTCATATCCTCTACCAGGTCCTGGTTGACGCGGATACCATATTTAAAGAAAAGGTCTTCCAGTTCCAGACCGCGGTCGTAGGCAATGGTCTGCTGGTTGAGGCTAAGACTGTCCTTTTCGGCGTGCAGCTCATCGATAGCCCAGATGATCCGGCCGCCGTGCATGAGATACTGGTCGAGGGTCAGCTTCTGTCGTTCGGTGAATTTCCCGGTTGGCTTGACGATGACCAGCGTCTTATATTTGTCCGAGATCACGGCTACGCTGTCCAGCGGCACGATGCCAAAGCGATAGGTGCTGCGCATGTTCTGGATAAGATCATAGACCCGGTAGTCCAGCGGCTCGCCGTTGCCCATCACATAACCCACCGTGGGCAGGTCTTTGGCCATGATCTTGTCGATGGCGCTGCCAAATTTATATTCGAGAAGTGTCTCTGCGTTGGAATACAGCTGTTCTTCCGGCTGACCTTCGCCACCGACCTGAACGCCTTTTAGCAAGTTCACCGGATAGAGCTTGTCTTTGTAGCGGATGATGGCGGCGGGGATCACAACCCGCTGACTCTGCTCTTCCCCTTTTTTGGCCTGGGCTACCTGGGTCATCGGCTGGATGCCCATGGCGGCCAGGGAGTCGATCAAAGCCTTTCTTGCAGAATCTTCGAGACCAGTCAGCGGATCGAAGGCATGAACGCGGATCTTTCCGTCACAATATTCATTGAATTCCTGGAGCAGTTCGTCGCTGCTCCTGGCCAGCTTGCGAATCCCCGCTTTGAGGTCGCCGGCCAGGTAGAAGTCGATCTGAATATCGTCATCCACTTTTTTCAACAGCTCCCGGGTTGGGGCGCTGAGGGTATATCTTTTCTCGGCGGTAAGGTCGAGCCGCGAATGGAGGCGCGAAGCGAGTAAGTTAAGGGCCGCCAATAATAGGACGGTGATGATCGGCCAGCGAGCCAGCAATGCAGCGCTGCCGGAGCGGGCGGAACGTTGTCCCTGCACCCTTCCGGCAAGATGCCGGTTAGTCAGAAATAAGAAAAGGAAGATGACGCTGAAGAAATATAATAGGTCACGTGTGTCTATGACCCCGCGGCTGATGCTGCGATAGTGAAAATCGATCCCCAGCATCCCGATATAATAATCCAGCCCGGCTGCAAAGACCGGCAGCGCGCTGATGGCGCCAAAGCCACTATAGAGCAGAAAACAGGCAAAGGCTGCTACGATAAAGGCGACTACGGCATTGGAGGTAAAGCTGCTGCACCAGATCCCGATGGCGGTGAAGACGGCGGCCAGCATCAGCAAGCCGATATAACTGCCGGTGGTCGCGCCGGTGTCGATGCCCCCCTGTCCTGAAAGGCGTTGGATACAAAGGAAATAGATCAGGGTCGGCAATAAGGCGATGACCACGACGATCAGGCTGGCCAGATATTTTCCCCCCACGAGGCGGCTGCGGCTGAGGGGTGTGGTCTGGAGGGTCTCAAAAGTCCCCATCCGGAACTCGTCCGAAAGGCTGCGCATGGTGATGGCGGGGATCAGCAGGAGCAGGATCCAGGGGGCCAGCTCAAAGAACTTGTCGAGTGTGGCATATCCAAAAGAAAGGATATCGGTATCGGGAAATACAAATAATAACAGCCCGTTCAATAATAAAAAGACGACTATAGCGATATATCCGGTAAGACTACTGAAAAACTGGCGAAGTTCTTTTTTACATACTGCCCACATAAGCGCGAAAATAAAGTCTTTTAATCGTTTGAAGTGATATAGTTATTGTGCTTTATGGCGTTTGAATGTTTGAAGATGTGACCTGTTTCGAGCTATTTTACATATTCTAATAAATAAAATGTGGAAAAACAGATCAAATTAGATGAAGGGAAAAACACTTCGTAAGAAAGATATACTTATATTCGCATGCTCTTATAAATAAACCATCCTTCGAAAAAATATAAATTATGGTTTGAGTCACCAAAGACATTCAACCGAAACCAACTGCATGAAAAAATCCGCCCCTAATCAGGCGGGTTTTTTGTTTTATACCCCCTCTCTCATCTAATGCTTTGCACGTCCAGCTTGTATTTGTCAGAAGTTTTCCCGCGCGTCTTCCAATGCGTTTTTCGGGTCTTGATGTAGTGGGTGATGTATCCCCTGTTCTGGGTATTTATGGTGACCGGAAAAGGTAAATAAGCAAAGAAAAAAGGGGGTTTTGACAGGCGCAGGGAGAGCAGTTTTTTAATGACATATACCCGGTTTAGGGTAGGCTAAAACACATTAAAAATATTTTACATTATCGCATTATAAAATATAATATGTTTAATTTTTTTTCCTCATCTCCCAGAGCAGGCTTTTCTCGCGTAGCCGGCTTATGGTATCCGCGATCCGGCCGATAGCATAGTCTACCTCTTCTTCGGTCGTCCAGCGACCCAATCCCAGTCTCAGGCTGCTATGAGCCAGGTCATCGCCCAGTCCAAGGGCTGTCAGCACATAGCTGGGCTCCATAGAGGCTGAAGTACAGGCTGAACCCGAAGAAAGGGCAACATCCTTGCCCAGTCCTGCCAGCAGGGCCTGTCCGTCGACATAACTAAAGGAGATATTGGTTGTCTGTGGCAGGCGATGGGCGCGGCTGCCATTGACATGAGCGCCTTCGATCCTCAGCAGTCCGGCTTCAAGGTGATCGCGCAACCGGGCAATGCGCGTGGCGTCCGCCTCCATTTCAGCGGCACAAAGGGCGCAGGCCTTGCCCATTCCGACGATGGCAGGCACGTTCAGCGTTCCACTCCGCATGCCTTTTTCATGTCCGCCCCCATCCATTTGCGCCGTCAGCCTTACCCGGGGATCTTTACGACGTACATACAGCGCCCCGATCCCCTTGGGACCATAGATCTTGTGCGCGCTGAGGGTCAGCAGGTCAATGCCGTCGCGGTTGACGTCTACGGGAATTTTGCCGACCGCCTGGGTGGCGTCGGTAAAGAACAGTACTCCATGTTTTCGTGCAATGGCGCTGATCGCCTTTATGGGTTGGATGACCCCTATCTCGTTGTTGGCATACATCACTGCGATGAGCACCGTGGTGGGGCGGATGGCGGCTTCCAGTTCCCGGAGATCGATAAGACCTTCGGCGTCAACGGGCAGCCAGGTGACCTCTCCTCCTAGCTTTTCGATATGATGACAGCTATCGAGTACCGCCTTGTGTTCGGTCACCCCCGTAATAATATGGTTCCCCTTACTCGCATACAGTTCAAAAACGCCTTTCAGGGCCAGGTTATCCCCTTCTGTCGCGCCGGAGGTGAACACGATCTCGCCCGGCTCGGCGCCTATCAATGCAGCCACCTGTTCCCGGGCCTGGGCTACGGCCTCTTCGCCTTCCCAGCCAAAGGCATGACTACGGCTGGCCGCATTGCCGAATTTTTCGGTGAAATAGGGCAGCATCGCGGCTACGACGCGCGGGTCACAGGGCGTGGTGGAATTATAGTCGAGGTAGATGGGGAGCTTTACCATGCTACAAATTTACCCAATTGCGGGCACATGGCTACTCCCCGTTAAAAGACCAAACAGGTGGAGAATGAAGATGCAGCGTCTGCTGGCGGAGGGTCTATTATCTCATCAGAAATGATCCCGAATACGACTTCCCTGTTTGCGGATTCACCGCCCGGACGAAATACGTACCGGCAGCCAGCCGGCGAACAAAACTGACCTTTGCTGTATTGGAATTGCGGAAATAGTTGCGTTGTACCAGGCTGCCATCTGCCGCCACGATGTCTACCTGCCAGTCCTGGCTGTCGCCGGGAATAGTCAGATTGATAAAGTCGCTTGGTGGATTAGGATAGATGGAGAATACGGTGTTATTCCCATCCAGGTTGACAGTGCAGACGTTCGACCAGGTAGCGGTACCATCTGGTTCGACCTGTCTGAGCCTGAAATATAGCTTGCCCGTTGCCGTTGGAGGGATGGCATACTTGTAGCTGTAGCTGGCTTCTGAACTGGAAGCATTGGATGGAACCGAGCCGGTAATAGCAAAATCCTGGCTTCCCGAACTTACCTCGATGTAATATTTTCGACCGGGCTGCTCATTGGTGACCATCCAATCCAGGCCAACCGTCTGGCTATTCTCCTTATCGGCGGTAAAGGTCAGGATGTTCGAAGCCAGTACGACAGGGTTACAAAATTTATAGACCAGGTTAAAGACGATGTTATCGCTAAGGCTCGAAGTGACGTTGATCACATTCGATATATTATTGTTCAGATAGAACGTAGAGGTATAAGTAAGGGATATATTGCCTGATCCCGCATAATTGGCGCTCAGCGTAGCCGGGCTGGTGACAGAAGCCGTAAATAAGAGGGAGTTATCAAACGTATTGCTCGGGCCATAAGACAGATTATCCCCCGGTGTCCCACTGGCAGTAAGTACCGTCTCATCATAATCGAATTCATTCGTTTTATTGGCCAGGGTGCTTCCACCGTTAAGCTTAAGATTGTCAACCCGGACGACTGCAGGGAAAAAGTCCTGTGGATTGGGGCTGGTGTTCTTGTAATTCACTGTTGCGCCGGTAGTAGCAGTGGCGGTCATGACAGCAGATAACAGGGTATATCCTCCGGCGGTATTAAACTGGGGAAAAGTAAAATTATACACATTGGTACCCGCCGAATTGAGGGTAGTGGTATAAGTTGTGGTGAGTGGAACTGTTCCACCCGGGCAGGTCTGTGCGTTGATGCGCTGTGGCGCCAGAAGAGCGAGACCTGATATCACCATTAATAGGAACGGGGTGGGTGAAAAAACCCCGGATAATTGGATTGCGCGCGGACTCATATAGGTACAAATTGTTTAGGGATTCCGCAATATAACTACAAAAGACAGTTTTTTATTACATTAATTCTAGTAGGTTTACTTAAGAAAGACTAGGAAAACTTTGAATTTAAGCAGGGAAAACCCTATAAACGCTTTTAAATGATCCTATAAGGTAGGATATTAAAACAAAATTAAAATTTCGTGATTTTTAGTCCCCGGGGGCTGGGGGCAGTTGTACCCTGTTACGGGGTCCCCGTCACAATAAAGGAGCTGGTAAAACTTTTCTGCCCACGGAGGTCCAGAACCCGCACAAAATAAGTGCCGGCGGACATTTTTGTCCTAAAGTTCAGATGCATAGTACGCGCCTGTAAAAAAGTCTCCCTTTGGATCAGGCTTCCGTTGGCAGACAGGATATCCACCTGCCAGTTGCCGGCCGTCGCCTGTCCCGGGCTGATATTGATAAAGTCGACAGCAGGGTTGGGATAGACTCTTAGTCCCTGTAAATCACTGGTTAAGCTAATTTGTCGAACCGCCGAATAAGAGAGGGCCCCCTGGTCATCCATCTTTAGCCGGTAATAAAAGTTGCCGGCGGAGCCATCGGGCAGGGCATCGGGCCAGGCGTAGTCCTGGGCGGGGTTGTCGGCCTTTGCCGGCAAGCTGGCTATATCGGTAAAGGTCACGCCATCGCTGCTCCTTTGTATATAATACCATCTGCCGGGGACTTCATTAACCGCAGACCATTCCAGCCGGACGGTGCGGGGCGTCTGTAATTCGGCCGCCCATCGGGTCAGGTTTGTCGCCAGTACGCCACCGCTCTTGCAATACAGGTATTGCAGGGAAACCCGCATGGTATTGGCAATGGTCGCTCCATAATAATAAGTGGCATTATTGATCGTGCTGAGATTGGTATAGGTAAAGGACATATAGCTGATGTCTACCGTTCCCCCGCCCAGGAAGGGTGCCACGGTTGTTATGCTATCACTGGAAACATGTTTGTCGAGGAAGGTAAAAGGACCCTGTGACACGGTCTGTCCGGGCAGCAAAGGATAGGAACCTATCAGCTGTGGCGGAGTAAGATTTGTAAAAGGGATCATCAGGGGACCGGAAAACTGATCTTCCTGGCCGACAGACAGCTGATAGGTAGCCGTCTGGATATCTGCATTTTTTAATGTAAAGGCATATTGTGAGCTTACTTCCGCGGCCAGTTTCACCGAAACCAGCAATCCGGAGTCCGGGCTCCACTTTGGAAACTTCAGGCTAAAGATGTTGAAACCATTGCTGACCAGGGAAGTATCATATGTGCGGGTGCCCAGGTTATTGACACATTGGGCAAGAGAGGTGGTTTGCAGGAGTACCCCCAAACACAGGACCATGATAAAATGGATCGACCTCGGCTTCATAACGCGTGCGGATTATTGGATTTTCAACTAAATAAACTCAAATCTCACATTATTTATTTTATTCATTCCGCGAAGGAGTGAAGAAATAAATTTTTTATAAGAGACTACTTAGCGAATAATAAAAACAAGATCGCCCTCCTTGCGGAAGGCGATCTGTTGGACGCGACTATTGTTATAAGAGTAGTGACTACTTGGAGATCAGCAGCTTAGACACTTGCTTGCTGCCATCTGCGCCGATGACAACGATGAGGTAATTACCTTGTGGATAGGAGCTGACAGCCAGGGGGACGGTGGTTCCGCCGGCATTGCTGATATTTTTTTCGAGCAGGAGCTGACCCGACTGATTGAGCAGGCGGATGACCATGTTCTGTGTGTTGCTTCCACCCAGGGTTACGTTGACATAATCACGGGCGGGGTTGGGATATACGCTGACGGCGGTGATGAGTCCGTTGCGGATGGTCTTCACTTCTGAGTAGACGTATTTGGCGTCTTTGTCAACCATCTGCAGGCGATATTCGCTGGTGCCGGAGCTTGGCTTGCTATCTGAAAAGGAATAGCTCAGGACGGTGGAAGAATTGCCATGAGCCGCTACTACGCCGATGACAGCCCAGTGTGCGCCAGCGTCCGTGCTGCGTTCGACAGCGAAATGATCGGAGTTGATCTCAAGCTGAGTAGACCAGCTAAGTTCGACGGCGCCATTGTTGAGGGTGGTGTTGAAGTCGGAAAGGACTATCGGCAGAACACCCGAGGAGCCGAGCGTATTGAGACCGAAAAGCTGGGTGGCGTTGTCATACTGCGCCGAAGTACCCAGGCGGGCGATATACGTAAAGGCGTTCTGAGCGGTAGGAGTAGGCACGGCCAGGAAAACGCCGTCATAGGTTCCCGTTGTTGTTGCATCTATAGACGCATTGGAATTGCTGACCGTCATGTTTACCGGGTCACCATAGACCATTTCGACGCGGTTATGAAGAGCCGCGGCACTATTGGAGCTGAATGGGATGAGCAGGGTCGACTGCTGTGAAGAACCTTCTGTGCCGATGGTAACCAGTGTATTGCCTTCGAGCAGAACGGTTGTGTTCAGGGTCACTTTCACGCCGTCACTGATAACGATATGGCAGTTATTGCAGGTACTGGGGGGTGGCGCGTCCCAGACCGGGGTGGCATTGTTAGACCAGCTACCGGATTGAAAGGCGGTGTAGGTACCACCGGAATACGTTTGGGCTGAAGCGGTCTGGGCAAAAAGGGTGAGGGCAATTGCGAGGGTTGTTAAAGAGTAAAGATGTTTCATGTTCACAAAATGTTGAGTAATTGAATGTGGTTGTCGTAGGGCACATCAGGGTCTGCCTGACTTACCTTGAGGTAAACCATAGTCAATAATGGATTAGAGGTCCATAGCCAATAAATGGATTGTCCAGCTTTTGCAAACGAAATTGGATAGGGGTCTACGCGGGTATACGGTCGGAAGGTATCCGAAAACTGGTTTTAACTTAAATGAAAGGATGATTGGGGTACTACGCTGTTAAGGAGAGTTTTTCTTTGTGGATTGAGGCAATTAGGAAATAAAAGTAGTACAAATACTAGAATCTTGCAAGCAATCCCGCAAAAAAAACGACTAAAATGAGTAGGAAATTTTGCTAAAAAGTCTGCTAAAAGCGCTGAGTGCGCGGGTCGCATGGGCATCGGGCGGGCTAGTGGCTACTCACGCGGGGGTCGTGACATCGGGGTCGCGCGGGGTCGGTTCCATCGATCAGGAGCCCTCTTCGCCAGAGTCTATCTTAGTGAGTCCCAGCTTGTCAAGAGCAAGTTGGGCGGCAATCTGGCTGGCATCTTTTTTATTATAGGCTTTACCCTGGGCCAGTAATTCTCCGTCTACGACGGCTCCGACGGTAAACAGTCTGCGCCCGCCCTCGATGCGTTCGTCGAGGGTCTCGAACTCCAGGTTCTTACCGTTCTTATTGGCCCAGCCATAGAGCTTGTTTTTGTGATTGATCTCGAGGTTTTCGAGGTCATCCATAAAAAGATAAGGCTGGATCACCCGTTCCATGACCCATTGACGGCATTTTTCAAAACCCTTGTCAAGGTAGATAGCGCCGACGATAGCTTCGAGCGTATTGCCAAAGATCTGGCTCATCTTGAGGCTGCTGTCGAACTTATTAAAATTGCTTATCTTTTTGAGACCCATTTTGATAGCGATCTCATTGAGCT